>Ga0207687_10000014_pt1 | contig 297704 bp, 263 predicted proteins | sample KBSM54metaG_FD_184399 | JGI IMG/M metagenome (GOLD analysis project Ga0207687, IMG submission 184399) | Miscanthus rhizosphere microbial communities from Kellogg Biological Station, Michigan, USA - KBS M5-4 metaG (SPAdes) (version 2) | ecosystem: Host-associated > Plants > Roots > Rhizosphere... | reverse complement strand
AAACTCCTTGCTGTACTCCGCGTGATATCGATTCTTTGTCTTTCTCATCGTGGTCACCTCTTCAATTCTCAAGGTGTCCACAAAATCGGGTCAACTCCACGCATGCGTGCACGCGCCCACCGCGAGACCGCGCAACCGCGAGACCTCGCAACCTCACATCGCAACCGCGCCGTTGACTCTGCTACGTCGGCAACCTACCCTTACCGCCCATGGAAATCCCATCAAAGGTCTCGATCTTCAGCCGCACGCTCGAGCTGAAAGGCAAGCCCGGCACGCTGATCGCCATCAACGACACCGGTTTCTACGAGATCGTGATGGATTTCCAGGGACGCAACCACGTCGTCCTTTTCCCCATCGCCGAGACCGCGATCATCTTCAACGACGCGATGCCGTCGATCTCCGCGGATTTTGAAGTGGAGCGGTAGGCGCGGGCCACGGCGCCATCGGCGGACTTGCTCTTACCGCGTAGCGGTTTCAGAGGATAGCCAGGGGTGAGAGCGAAGCGAACACCCCTGGAAAAAATGCGTGTTTGATTTTGTGCCGCGTCAGCGGCACAGGAAGTGCCGCGCTTCCTGTGCCGCTGACGCGGCACAAACCTCACACTCTTTCATTTCCAGGGGTGCTCGCGCTTCGCGTCTTCGCACCCCTGGCTATCCTCCGGAGCCGCTGACGCGGCGAACGACCGCGACGGCAGCAGGGGGGGACGCCTTAGCTACGCCGCGCTAAGGAAGTTCACCACCGTCGACGCAAAGTACGCGCCCCAGGTGCGAACGTCGAAGACCAGCGATGACGACATGAAGCAGGAGTGCGTGCAGTGGCACTCCTTCGCTTTGATCGAGGCGCGCTGCGCGTCCGCGGCGGGCGAGAACCATAGCTTGCCGAAGTCGTAATCGGTGTCGCGCACGTTGCCGACCGCATCGCGCAGCTCGCACATCCGCACTTCCCCGCGCGCGTCGAGCACGCCCGAAATGCGGCCGGCGTGGCACGGCTTGACCTGCGTCTCCTGCTCCAGGATCTCCAGCTCCAGCCGCCGCGTGTAGATCTTCACGAACTTGAGGAAGCTGTCGTAGTGCGAGTACGTGTTCCAGTACGCCTCGAGTTTCGGCAGCAGCTCGCGATACTTGTCGGTGGAAATCGGCTGGATGTTCTTGTCCGGCTGATCGCCGCGCAGCATTTCGAACGAGTGGAACGAGATGTCAGGAAAATCGCGCCGCACCGCCACGAACAACTCGTCCAGATCGTCCGCGTTGTAGCTGCACAGGCACGTGTGCACGTTGACTGTCAGATTGCCGTACGTTTCGCGCAGCGGAACGAGGCCGGCGTACGTCTTCTTCGCCTTCTCGTAATTGCCGGGAACGCCGCGGATCCAGTCGTGCTTCTCGCCGACGTGATCGATCGACAGATTGACCACGATCTGCGTATCGGGACAGCGTTGCAGCGCCGATTCGACCTGCCGCGCGATCAGATCGCTCGTAATCGCGCCGGTAGGGATGGTGATCTGCTTGACGTGATTCTGCGTCGACAGCATCGCGCAGACGTCCGGCAGATCGCGGCGCAGGAACGGCTCGCCGCCGCTCATCACGACGAAGAGCAGGTCGCCGAGGGAGGAGAACGTTTTCTGCAGTTCGTCGAAGGAGAGCTCGTGCTCCTTGTTCTTCCGCAGCTGCTCCCAGTTGAAGCAGGTCCTGCAGAACGAATTGCAGTCGTACGTCAGCCCGAGAATCATGTAGACGGGCTTCATCCCCCGCTTGTCGACGAGGTAGCGCAGGTACTGCAGCTTGTCGGTGAACTTCATGTGTGTGGCACAGACACTCTTGTCTGTGTTGTGGCACAGACACTCTTGTCTGTGCGCTCAACCCCCTCAGAGCGCGCGGTAATCCTCAGTGCTTCCCGAAGAAGTTGCTGATGTCGAAGTAAAGCGTCACTTTGCGGCCGTTCGCGGTCTCGACCTCGATCTGATCGACCGGCTTATCGCCGCATTTGGTCAGCGACTGCTGCACCGGTACCTGAGCTCCCGGGTAATTTTCCTGGATCCATGCATGCTCCTCCGCGATCCCGGCCTGTTCGGTGGTGGCCTTGATCACGACGGCGCCGTTGCAGGAGAGGCCGCGCGCCGGAAGGATGACTCCGCGCGGCCGGGTTTCGGTTGTGGCTGCCGGCGCCGGTTCCGGCTGCGATACCGGCTGCGCCGCTGGCGGCGGCGTGGTGGCACATGCGGTGGAGAGAACGAGAGCGAGGATGGCGAGTGAGCGCATGGACAAAATCGTAGCACTCCTGGGACCGCGGGCGTCCCGCCCGCTGTCGCCTCTCACCTTAACGGTAAATGCGGGCGGGACGCCCGCGGTCCCAGGGGAACCTTTCCCGCATCCAACCCCACACGATCCCCGCAAAGTACGTGGCGTGATGCGCCGCGAATGCGAACGGCAGCAGCGGCCAGTGGCGCATCGGCAGGCGCGTCGTGCGCGCGCCGAGGATGAGCGTGAAAACGTAGTAGGGAACGATCGCGATCGGGGCGGCGATGATGGCGATCGCGCCGACCAGGAGAAACGCGCGAATCTTTCGGTTCTTCGCGTACGCCTCCGATCCTCGCGCCAGCATCTCACCGGTTTTCATCCGATATCGCCAGCGCTGCCGAAGGTACGGCCTCGGAAAGGCTCGGCGGCGATGAAAAACGCGCACGCCGGAGTGGTAGATCACGTGCGGCATCAGCGACGCGATCAGCGACGTGTCCTCTCCGATGTAGCCGATCGCCTCATCGAATCCCCGAAACGCGCTCTTCCGGACGAACAGATTCACCAGCGCGATGTCGCTGGCATTCTTGATCGCGAAGATGCCCTGCCGATTTTCATGGCACGCCACGCCGCTGCCGATGAGCGGCGTCGCCAGCAGCGTCTCCGCGATCAACTCCGCGGTCGTGGAATCGTCCGGCGCCGGATCGGGACCGCCCAGTGCCAGCACCTCAGCATGCGCATCGAGATACGAAACAGCAGTCGCAAGCCACCCCGAATCGGCGATCGCATCGTCGTCGATGAACGCCAGGATCTCCCCGCGCGCCTCGGAAACTGCTCGATTTCTTCGAGTTGCGGGATTACGATTCGGCTCGATGACGTTCCGTACGCCGGTCCCGAGCTCAATCGCCAACGGCGCCGCGGAGACCAGAATCAATTCGAAAGGAAACGGCGCCTCCTGACGCAGCACCGACTCGATCGCGCGCTCCGCGTCGCCGCCGATCCGCTCCACAGGCATGATGACTGAAACTTTCACCGCATGAAGCTTATCGTTCAAATCCCTGCCTTCAACGAAGAAGCGACCATCGCCCAGACGCTTCGCGACATCCCGAAGAAGATCGACGGCATCACCGCCATCGAAACCCTAGTCATCGACGACGGCTCCTCCGACAACACAGCCGACGCCGCGCGCAAAGCCGGCGCGACGCATGTGGTGCAGCTCAAGACGCACCGCGGTCTCTCCTCGGCATTCATCGCCGGGATCAACGCCGCCCTTCGCTTCGGCGCCGACGTCATCGTCAACACTGACGCCGACAATCAGTACGCCGGCGCCGACATCCCGAAACTTGTCGCTCCGATCGTGCGCGGAACCGCGGACGTGGTGATCGGCGATCGCGAGGTCTCGAAATCGCCGCACATGTCGGCATTTAAGCGCCTCCTGCAGCGCCTCGGCAGCCGCACAGTCGGACTGGCCTCGGGCATTCGCGTCGGCGACGTCACCAGCGGCTTCCGCGCGTTCTCGCGCGAAGCGGCGATGCAGATCAACGTCTTCAATCCCTTTACCTATACGCTCGAAACGATCATCCAGGCAGGCAACCGCAACCTCGGCGTGCAGTCGGTTGCCGTGCGCACGAATGCGCCGACGCGTCCGTCACGCCTCTACCGCGGCCTCGGAACGTATCTGCGCAAATCGATCGCCACGATCTTCCGCATCTACACCATCTACAAACCGCTGAAAACGTTCTTCGCCATCGGCATCGTCCTGATGCTCGCCGGCTCCGCCCTCGGCATCCGCTTCCTCTGGGACTTCACCCACGGCGACCGCGGCGGCCACATTCAGTCGCTGATTCTCGCCGCGGTGTTCCTGATCGTAGGCTTCCAGACGCTGCTGATCGCGCTGATCGCGGACCTGATCTCCGTCAACCGCCGCCTCAGCGAAGAAGTGCTCGTCCGCCTGAAACGGATGGAGACGCCGTCCGCCGAACGCCGCCCGCTCATCCACCGCCCAACACGCGAGCCGCGTCCCGCCGCTGCAGCGCGCCCGCCCCTTCCGAAACGCGAACGCCCCGAACCGAAGCAGCCGCCCTCGACGCAGTGGGTCTGGCTTCTCGACGAGGACAAGCTCCAGGACCGCGTCACCGAACCCGACCTCCAGGATGACGACGACATGCCCGACCAGCCCGCGACGCCATCCGGCCCTCGCCGCCGTCGTCGCCGCCGCGGCGGCGCACGTCCGGGCAACTCCGAGCCGCCAACGTCGTAGGTTCACGCGCAGACGCGGAGTAGAATTGGGCCTGTGACCTGGCCGCCAGAGGACACCTCCCGCGTGATTGCAGACGCCTTCGACCTGAGAGGCCGGAAAGGCAGCGATCTACTCTCGCAAATGGGGCGTTTCAGTTTGTGGCACGGTGATCTCGCAGAAATGCGCGGCGATTCGCCGGTTCAGACAGGTGCCGATGTCGACGACCGTACCGATGCCGAACGGTTTCTCCAGACTTTCGCCGTGAGCGAGGCGCTCGACGATCTTCCTCCGAAGTGTGAAGCGCTGATGCGCCTTGTCTACTGCAAGAACGCGGACGTTGAGCATGCCGGCCATGAGGACCCACCGGCGCGATATGCGGAAACCTGTCTGCATTCCCTATTGGAAGCCGCAGGGACTCTCTATCGCGACCTCGTTCAGCTATCCGAACGGGACAATCATCCGTCCATTCACCTCTCAGCCAGCGCTTGATTACGACGACAGTATTCAGGCCGAACGCACATGATTCTTGTCGACACCAGCGCGTGGATCGAGGTCCTTCGAGGCAGGCGTCGCGTAGCGTTCGCGGCCGCGGCACCGAGCAGCGAGATTGTCACCTGCCTGCCCGTCGTTCAGGAGGTCTTGCAGGGCTTTGACAACTTAGTTGCGCATCGCGTTGCGCGCGCGGCTCTTGATGACATCCCAACAATAGAGGAGCCGCTTACTAGGCCGATCTTCGACGATGCGGTAAGACTTTTTCTCGACGCGAGACGCGCTGGGTTGACCGTTCGCTCAGGCGTCGATTGCCTGATCGCTGCATGCGCGATTCGTAGCGGCGCGACGCTCCTGCATGTTGATCGAGATTTCGAAAAGCTGGCGCAGGTTTCGCCGCTGCGCATTCATCGCCTTTCTGAGTGACTCTCCCCCACTACAATTCGCGCCGAGGAACCAGTCATGCGCTTTACAGCCATCGCCCTTCTTCTATTCGCCGCTCATCCTCTCCTCGCGCAGATGGAGCAGCACGACCATCACGCCGAGGATGTTGAGCGACTAGGTACTGTCACGTTTCCCACCTCCTGCACGCCCGCCGCGCAGGCCCAGTTCACGCGCGCCGTCTCGCTGCTGCATTCGTTCTGGTACGAGGAGGCGGAGAAGGCATTCAACGAGACCGCGAAGATCGATCCGCAGTGCGGGATGGCGTGGTGGGGTGTGGCGATGAGCAACTACCACCCGGTCTGGCCGAGTCCGTACTCGCCGGCCGAACTGGCGCGCGGCGTCGCCGCCGCAAAGAAGGCGAAAGCCGTCGGCGCGAAGACGGCGCGCGAGAACGGCTATATCGATGCGATCGCCGCGTTCTACGATGATGTCGATCACGCCGATCTCAGAACCCGCGCCCGCGCCTATGAGGCGGGGATGCAGCGATTGACCGCCGCCTTCCCGAACGATGACGAAGCGGCGATTTTCTACGGCCTCTCACTCGTCGCCCACGGGATGTCGTTACCGACCGACAAGACGTATGTCTACCAGAAAGAAGCCGCCGAGATCTTCAACCGGCTGCTGGCCGCGCATCCCGATCATCCCGGCATCGCGCACTATCTGATCCACTCGTTTGACTATCCCGCGCTCGCGCCGCTCGCGCTCAACGCCGCGTATGCGTACGCGAGGATCGCTCCGTCGTCGCCGCACGCGCTCCACATGCCGTCGCATATCTTCGTCCGTCTCGGCATGTGGAACGAGACGATCGAGTCCAATCTGAGTTCGGCGCAGGCGGCGCGCGATCACGCGGCGAAGACGCATCCGGGCGCCGTTTCATTCGACAACCTTCACGCGAACGACTATCTCGCATACGCGTGCCTGCAGATCGGTCGGGACGACGCCGTCAAGCAGCTTGTCGACGACATGGCGGCCATCAAATCGCTCGACGTCGAAAACTTCGCCGGCTACTACGCGATGGCGTCCGTTCCCGCGCGCTACGCGCTGGAGCGCAAGCGCTGGGCGGATGCGGCGGCGCTCACCGTCTCTCCGGCGAGTTTTCCGTGGGACCGCTACGCGTACGCCGAGGCGGTGACGTATTTCGCGTCGGGCATGGGGAAAGCACGAAGCGGCAATCCGGCCGGCGCGCATGCCGACGTCGAGCAGCTCAAACGGCTGCGCCAGTTGCTGCTCGATCAGAAGAACGCATATTGGGCCGATCAGATCCAGGTCCAGATCGATGCGGTCGACGGCTGGACTGCGCTTGCCGAGGGGCGAGCGGATGCGGCGGAGGCAGCGCTGCGGAAGGCGGCGGATCTCGAAGAGTCGATGGACAAGAGCCCCGTCACGCCTGGACCAATCCTTCCCGCGCGCGAAATGCTGGGTGATTTTCTGCTGGCAGCGAACCGGCCGCAGGAAGCGCTCGACGCATACGAGCACTCGTTGAAAGATTCGCCGAACCGTCTGAACGGACTCTCCGGCGCGGCACACGCCGCGCAACTGACCGGCGACCGCGAGAAAGCGCGGACGTACTACGTCCAAGTCGCGAAGCTGCTCAGAACGAAGTGATCAGAACGTCTACGCGTAAACGCTGACGAAGCGCGCGGTGATTGCGGCGGCCATCGTCAGCTCGAACGGCACGTGCACGAGCGGGTGGATGGCGTTGTAGCTGTGGCTGGCGTTGGCGATGACGACGTGCGACGCATCGTCGGCATACGACGCGATCTCCGCCGACTCCGCCACCGGCACGCTCTCGTCGCGGCCGCCGTGGATGATCAGGATCGGATGCTCGATCTGCGTCGTGCACTTGAGGATGTCAAGCCGCTCGCGGTTTGCTTCGATGTCGTCGAGCATCCGCGTCGACATGCGCATCATCTGTTTCGTGCGCGTGTTCTCCGCCTCGAGATAGCCGGCGCGGCGCCACAACGTCTTCGTCGCATCATCCCAGCGATCGGTGCGCGCGATCGCGCTCCAGGTCACGACGCCGCAGAGGTTTTCGATTCCATCCGCCGCGAGCAGCGAGACGCCTCCGCCGCGCGAGTGGCCGACGAGAAACGTCGGCGCATCGATCCGTTGCTGGCAGTAGCGAACGACTTTGTGCAGGTCCGCGATCTGTCCGGAGTACGTATCGCCGGCGAAGAGATCGAGCCGGTCGAACGTCTCCGGATCTTCTCCGATGCCGCTGCGCGACATGTTGAAGCGGCAGACGGCAAAGCGATGATTGCAGAGCGTCTCGCCGAGCCACGGAAAGAAGCCCCAATCCTTGAATCCCTTGAACCCGTGCACGATGACAACGAGCGCCTTCGCTCCCGGCGGAATGTCGAGATCGCCTCGGATGGGAAGCCCTTCGTCGCTGAGGATGGTGAACTGCATGTCGTTCGTTCGCTCGTCGATCTCGTTCGTCGAGAGTCCCTCTCCCCGCGTGGAGCGGGGAGAGGGAGACACGAAGTGCGGGTGAGGGGTTTTGCTACTAGCGCGTATCGAGCAACAGGGATCCCCTCATCCGCCTTCGGCACCTTCTCCCCGTGCGCGGGGAGAAGGGCTCTCGATGTCAGTCCGTGTCATCTATTCTCATGCGCGGACAAACTACACATTGAACCGGAACAAAATCACGTCCCCGTCCTGCACCACGTAATCTTTTCCTTCGCTGCGCATCTTCCCGGCTGCCTTCGCTGCCTGTTCGCCGCCGAGGGTTACGTAATCGTCGTAGGCGATCGTTTCGGCGCGGATGAATCCGCGTTCGAAATCGCTGTGAATCTTGCCGGCCGCCTGCGGACCTTTCGAGCCGCGCTCGATCGTCCAGGCGCGCGCTTCCTTCGGTCCCGCCGTGAAGAACGTCTCGAGATTCAGGAGCTTGTACGCGGCGCGGATGAGGATGTTCAGGCCGGGCTCTTCGAGTCCCATCTCTTGCAAAAAGTCCGCTCGTTCGGCTGGTGGAAGATCGGAAATCTGCGCTTCCAGCTCGCCGCAGATGACGACGACTTCGCCCTTCTTCTCGGCAGCGATCGCCCGCACCTTCTGCAGGAGCGGCGTTTCCTTGCCGAGGTCGGATTCGGCGACGTTGGCGACGTAGAGAACCGGCTTGAGCGTGATCAGGTTCAACTCACGGAGCGAATCGCGCTCTTCGTAGGTGAAGTCGACCGCACGCAGCGGCGTTCCTTTGTCGGCTGCCGCTTTCGCCTTCTCCAGCGCCTCGGCCTGCGCCACGTACTCCTTCTGGCCGACGCGCGCCAGCCGTCCGACGCGATCGAGCTTTTTGCCGACGGCATCCATGTCCGCAAGCAGCAGTTCGGTCTCGATCACCTCGATGTCGCGCTCAGGATCGACGGAGCCTTCGACATGCACGACGTTCGGATCGTCGAAGCAGCGAACGACGTGCAGGATGGCGTCGGTCTCGCGGATGTTGGCCAGGAACTGGTTGCCCAGCCCCTCCCCTTTCGACGCGCCGCGCACGAGGCCGGCGATGTCGACGACTTTCAGATCGGTGTAGACCGTCTGCTTGCTCTGCGCCAGCTCCGCCAGCTTGTCGAGCCGCGCATCGACGACCGGCACGATGCCGACGTTCGGCTCGATGGTGCAGAAAGGATAGTTCGCGCTTTGCGCCCCCGCGGCGGTGAGCGCGTTGAAGATCGTCGACTTCCCCACATTCGGCAGCCCGACGATTCCGACAGAAAGACCCATGCGTGTGTTGACTCCTTAGTTCGCGACGACGAACGGATGGGCGGGCCTCGCGATTCCGGTGCGCGGACGGGAGAGTCAATGTTGAATGTTCAATGTTGAATGTTGAGTGTTGAATGTGGACCAGAGTCTCACCTCATTCAACATTCAACATTGACCATTCAACATTCAACATTTCGCTTCTACGGCCACGAGCCGCGCAGCCATCTCCGCCGCCCCGAGCAACCCCACCTTCGGATTCGTGATCAGGTTCACAGGAATCGCGGCGAGGATGTTCTGGAAGCGTCCCTTGCGAAGGAAGGCCTCCATGAATCGGCCGTCGGTGAAGCGATCGACGTTCTTCGCCGCGACGCCGCCGGCGAGATAGACGCCGCCGCGCGCCAGCAGCCGCAGCGCCATGTTGCCCGCCTCGGCGCCGTAGATGTCGACGAAGATGGCGAACGTGCGCATGGCAATCGGATCGCCCGACGCGAACGCTTTCGCGATTTCCATCGGCAGCGTTTCGTCGTACGGGACGTCGTTTTCGGATAGGAAATTGTGGATGTTCAGCAATCCCATCCCCGACAGCAGGCGCTCCCAGCTCACGTGTCCATACTTTGCGTGCAGGTTCAGAAACAGGCGCGCCTGCTCCTCATCCTGCGGCGCGAAGTCGGCGTGGCCGCCTTCGGATGGGACGACGTTCCACTTCATCCCGTCGTGGACGAGATTCGCTTCGCCGAGCCCCGTGCCCGCGCCGAGGATGGCGATCGGGGCGAAGGGAACGCGAGTGCCGGCGTTGAGGACGAGGAAATCCTGCGGCGCAAGAATCGGAACACCGAGGGCGACGGCGTAGAAGTCATTGATGAGACTCACGCGTCCGATGCCGAATTGTTTTGCCAACGCCAGCGCGTCGATCTTCCACGTCAGATTCGTAACCTCGGCGCGATCGGCGAAGACAGGACCGGCGACGGCGAAGCAGGCTGCATCGATCGGAGCGGGAACGTAGCGATCGATAAATTCTCCGAGCATCGCATCGAAGGTCACGTAGGCGTTGCTCTCGTATCGCTGCTCCGCGAGCACGGTGCGTCCCGCTTGCGATGCATCGACAAGCTGCAGCAGAACCTTCGTCCCGCCGATGTCCCCCGCCACGATTTTCATGCGGCGTAGTTTTGCACAAGGGGACGGTTAACCACAGAGACACAGAGGGCGCAGAGCCGTTCTCTGTACTACCGCAGCGACGATTTTCTTTGACGGTTCTCGCGCGTCCGTTCCATCGAGAGTCCTTCTCCCCCGCGGTTTTTTGCGGGGGAGAAGGTGCCGAAGGCGGATGAGGGGGCGGAGCTTGCGCGAGCTGCGGTCTCAGGCACCGCCCCTCACCCGCACTCCGCTTCGCTGCGTGTCTCCCTCTCCCCGGAAGAACCTCGGGGAGAGGGACTCTCGACCGGTCTCTGTGGTGATCTTCGCCTACATCGCCTCGTCCGCACTGGTCCCGTAGATCGCCGGGAGCGGGACGTCGAGCAGGCGCAGGTAGACCGAGAGCTGGCCGCGGTGATGGTAGCTGTGGTCCATCAACACGGAGCGGATGAAGATGATCTCGCGCGTTCGTTTCATCGAGAGTCCTTCTCCCCCGCGGTTTTTTGCGGGGGAGAAGGTGCCGAAGGCGGATGAGGGGGCGGAGCTTGCGCGAGCTGCGGTTGCAGGCACCGCCCATCACCCGCACTCCGCTTCGCTGCGTGTCTCCCTCTCCCCGGAAGAACCCTCGGGGAGAGGGACTCTCGACCGGTCCCTGCGGTGATCTTCGCTACATCGCCTCGTCCGCGCTTGTCCCGTAGATCGCTGGGAGCGGCACATCGAGCAGCCGCAGGTAGACCGAGAGCTGGCCGCGGTGGTGGTAGCTGTGGTTCATCAGCACCGAGCGGATGAAGATGATCTTGCGCGTTTCGTTGAGCACGCCGCCGTTGCGCGAGATCACGAACGGGGCCTTCAGCGCGTCGTCGTCCATCGATCCGATCGTCGACTGGATCGCGGAGAGATTGCGGCGGAACGTCTCCACGAACTCGGGATTCTCCGGCATCGGCTGCGGACCGCCGTTCTTGATGTCGAACTTCCCTTCGGTGACTAACCGAACGGCGATCGACGGGATCGAGACGAGGTGCCACGCCAGTCGTCCGAGCGTTAGCGACTTCGGATGCGGTTGCCAATCGAGCTTGTCGGATGGAACGCGTTCCAGCATCCGAAGCGTCGACTTCCCTTCCAGTTCCAACTCCGCGATCAAAGCGTTAGCGAGCGGCATTCACAATCCTCCGGCGTCATCGTAGCGACGACGCCACTGATACGGCTAGGGACGTACTACGGATGCACGAATGCACAAAACGCATTTCAATCCAACCCCAATATCGGAAGAACCAGCTCCTGTCACGGTCGTCCTGGAGGCAGATTTTGTCGCGTCTGCACGCGAATAAGCGGTAAAAAACATTCAATCGTAGGGAGAGAATGTGCCATCATTTCTCCTGCACCCAGATGGACGCTCTCGGCCGTCTCCTGTCAGCCATCCCCGCTGCGGCATCGAGTCCACTCGCACTCGTAGCCTATTCGTTGGCCGTCGGCGCGTGGTTCGTCGTCGCATGGCGCGTCAGGAGGAACCGCCAGATCCTTTCAGCGCTGCGATTGATACCCCGCGACCAGCGCGTAAGGTTGCTGGAATCGGAAATGGGCGTTGCCCATCTTGCATCCGGCCTCGACCCGGAGGACTGGCTTCGTAACCGCCTTCATGTCTACTATCTCATCGCGTTCGTCGTCGCGTCTATCGCAATCGTGGCCGTAATTGCAATCGCCCTATGGAATCCGGAGAAGCCTACGACGGAAACTCCTCCCGACAAGATATCCTCCCGAACGTTATCCAATGTAATGGCCCAGCCCGTGGTGATCTATGCAGGATCGGCAAATCATGGGAACGAGCTGGATATCCTCTCATATGTAAAATTGGGTGCTGCCCGGCGCTTTATTGAGTACCACGCGGGGCCGGGGCAGATCGAGGACCGCCTTTCCATCGGAGAACACGGCGCGACCGTTCAGCGCGTCGCCTACACATTTCCTAAGTATTATCTCGTGCTGATGTACAACTCCAGCGACATCGTAGTTGAGTATGGCGTGACGTTCCTGGACACATCCGCTCGGGCACGGATTCCTTGGAATTACGAGAGGAAAAACATTGGAGTGGAGACATTCGCAGGCGCCTGTGCATCGACCATTTGCAGTCCCGCCTACTTCGACATGAGCGCACGAGATTGGGTATATATCGAGACGGTATGGTATCCGGGAGACATTCAGGATCGAGAAGGCTTCATTGCATTTACTGATTATGGTACGCGGTTCTCCGGGATCGATGACCTTCCCGCGGCAGAGGCGCTTTTTAAGACCACGGGGACCGACGGAAATCCGCTAACGTCAACCGAGCGGCAGGAGATCACGCGATTTCGGCAGCATACCAAGCCTAATGCTTACGGCGAAGCTTTCATTGAAGACGCGGCAGCCCCACTCCAGGATCTAGTCGCTGATTCTCTGCTGACGAAGTTCCTTGGCCGGTGATCCACATATTCGATGAGCCTTGGCGGCAGTTCGCTAATTTCGTTTCATTGGCCGCCCGGCCAACGGCCGGAAAGCGGATTACGAGGCCGGGACATCGCCCGGCGGAAAACCGAAACTAATACGAATCGCGGCGTACTCCGGATGCACGGCGCCTGATTTCGTTCGGATGATGAGCGGAGGCTCGATCCAAGCCATACGTCCCGGCGGCAGGTCGGCGGCGCGCATGGCGGCGAAGAGGGAGATCATCGGCGGCTCGCCTTCCTTGAAGACGACGTCGCGGCGGCGGAGCAGCACGAGTCCATTCGAAGTCAGTGCCTCCTCGGCGCGCGCACGTTGAATGTACGGGAAGACGAAGACGAACATTCCGCCCGTGGCGAGCAGCCTCGCAGCGGCAGCGGCGTAGTCGGCAACCGATCCGCGGATTTCGATTCGCGCCGGAACCGCCTGCGGATGGGCGGCTCCCGTCGCGGCGGATGCAGGCCAGTACGGCGGCGATCCCGTCACCAGATCGAACGGCGCTTCGGAAGCGAGAACGGACGGATTGCGCAAATCCGCTTCGTAAACCGTGAAGCGCGACTCCAGCCCGTTGTACCGGATGCTCTTCCGCGCCAATCGCGCGGACATCGCCTGCGCCTCGACCGTGCAGAACTCCGCGCCGGGAAGCCGCCAGGCGCAGATGAGAGCGACCGATCCGATGCCGGAGCCGAGGTCCGCCGCGCGGGAAACCCGAGGAGCCCATTGGGTCGCGTACCAGGCGGTCAGAACGTCGTCGGTCGAATAGCGATGGCCGCGCTCGTACTGGAAGATGCGGAAGTACCCGCAGAGGTAGTCGAGCGACTCCCCTTCCTCGGGCTCGACACCGCGCGGCGGCACCGGTCCGGGCCGCTTCCAGCCGCGATATTCGTCATCCGCGTCATCGTGCAATAAACGAAACCGTCCTGGCGTCAACACGTATCACGAAAACTGCTGCAAAGGACGAGGGACGCGGGGGTGTACTCTCTCTTCTGCAACCTCGTCCTTTTCAATTCGCATCAAACCACCAAACCACAAGGAGGCATCATTTGAAGGGAGCAGTGCGAAGACTGTCCACATCGTTCTTCATGCTCCTGACGATCACGGCGACCCTGCACGCGCAGGACCTCGCCACGGCCGAGAAGCGCACCACCGTGCGCAAGCTCGACAACGGCCTGACGGTGATCGTCATGGAGCGCCCCGAAGCCCCCGTCTTCTCGTTCGCAACGATCGTGAATGTCGGCTCGGCTCAGGAAGTACCGGGGATCACCGGCCTCGCGCACATGTTCGAGCACATGGCGTTCAAAGGCACGACCAAAGTCGGCACGTCGAACTACACGGCGGAGTCGGCCGCGCTGGCGAAGGTCGAAGACACCTACGCTGCCTACGACCGCGCCCGCCGCGATCCGGTCAATCACGACGCAGCGAAGATCGCCGCGCTCGAGAAGGACTGGAAGGCGGCCATCGACGAAGCGCAGAAGTATGTCGTACCGAATGAGTTCAGCAAGATCGTCGACCGCGCCGGCGCCGTCGGCGTGAATGCGTTCACCAACGACGACGAGACCGCGTACTTCTACTCGCTGCCGTCGAATCGCGTGGAGCTCTGGGCCTATCTCGACTCCGAGCGCTTCCTCCACCCCGTCTTCCGCGAGTTCTACAAAGAGCGCGATGTCGTTCACGAAGAGCGGCGCATGCGCACCGAGAGCAGCCCGATCGGCCGCCTCATCGAACAGGCTCTGGCCGCCGCCTTCACGGCGCATCCGTATGGGCAGCCGGTCGTCGGCTGGCCGTCGGACCTGGAAAGCTTCTCCGCCACCGACGCGATCGCCTTCTTCAAAAAGAACTACGTGCCGGCAAACATGGTCATCGCCCTGGTCGGCGATCTCAAAGCGGCCGAAGTGATGCCGATCGTCGAGAAGTACTTCGGCCGTCTGCCGAAGTCGCCCGCGCCGGAGCCGCTGCGCACCGTCGAGCCGAAGCAGACTGCAGAGCGTTCGGTCGTCGTGCGCGAACAGTCGCAGCCGTTCTACTTCGAGGCGTATCACCGCCCCGCGGAGACCGATCCCGACGCGCCGGCGTTCGACGCCATCGAAATGCTGCTGTCGGAAGGACGCACCTCGCGGCTCTATCGGTCGCTGGTGCGCGACAAGAAGCTCGCCGTCGCCGCCGCCGGATTCAACGGCTTCCCCGGAAACAAGTACCCCAACCTCTTCGCGTTCCTCGCCGTCCCCACTGCCGGCCACGCCGCCAGCGAGATGGCCGATCCGATTCACGCCGAGATCGAGCGTCTGAAAACGGACGACGTCTCGGACGCTGACCTGCAGTCGGTCAAGACCCGCGCGAAGGCGCAGCTCCTCCGCGAGCTGGACAGCAACTCCGGACTGGCCCTGCAGCTCGCCACGTACCAGACCACATTCGGCGACTGGCGCGAGCTCTTTCATGAAGTCGAGCGGATCGACAAAGTTACGCCTGCCGACATCAAGCGCGTCGCCAACGCCACGTTCGTGCCGACCAACCGCACCACGGCCATGATCGAGTCGGCGAAGAAAACCGCCGCCCCGGCGCCGAAGGGAGACACGAAATGAAATCGCCTCGCATGCTTGCGATCGCGGCAGCGGCGCTTCTGTCGCTCCCGGCACTCGCCCAGGTTTCCGATTACCACGAGATCAAGACTCCCACGCTGCATCAGATCCAGCAGCCGCAGCCGAAACGCGTGCAACTCGCCAACGGCATGGTGATTTTCCTGATGGAAGATCACGAGCTGCCGCTCATCCGCGGCGGCGCGCGCATTCGCGGCGGCGCCCGCGACGTGGCCGCTGACAAGACCGGACTGGCCGGCGTCCTCGGCGGCGCCTGGCGCACCGGCGGAACCACCTCGAAGACCGGCGATGAGCTCGACGACTTCCTCGAAGCCCGCGCCGCGCGCGTCGAGACCGGCGTCGGCGACGATTCCTCGAACGTGACCATGTCTGTGCTCAAGGGTGACTTCGACACGGTCTTCCCGATCTTTGTCGACGTCCTCGAGCATCCGGCCTTTCGTCAGGACAAGGTCGACCTGGCCAAGACGCAGGTCACGACCGGTATCTCGCGCCGCAACGACGATCCGAAAGGCATCGCCGACCGCGAGATGGCCAAACTCGGCTACGGCGCCGATTCTCCGTACGCGCGCGTCACCGAGTACTCCACGGTCAACTCGATCACCCGCGACGATCTCGTGGCCTTCCACAAGAAGTACGTCTATCCGAACAACATCATCCTCAGCTTCGTCGGCGACTTCGATGCCGCCACGATGGAGAAAAAACTTCGCGACGCCTTCGGCTCATGGCCGAAAGGCGCGCAGGCTCCGGCTGCCGCGCCAACCGGCGGAACGCCCGCCAAAGCCGGCGTCTACTACGTCGCCAAAGATGACGTCACGCAGAGCAACATCTACGTCGTCCACGGCGGCACCGGCGTGCTGCGCAACAATCCCGATTTCTACGCCGTGCAGGTGATGAACGAGATCCTCAGCGGAGGCTTTTCGGGACGCCTGATGAACGACATCCGCACCGCGCGCGGCCTCGCCTACGGCGTCGGCGGCGGCGTGGACACGAATTTCGATCGCCCGGGCCTCTTCCGCATCTGGATGGGCACGAAGAGCGGCTCGACCGTCGAAGCCGTCAACGCGCTGCGCACCGATCTCGCGGACCTGCAGTCGAAGCCGTTCACCGCCGACGAGCTGGCGCAGGCGAAGGAAGCGATCCTCAACGCCTACGTCTTCACCGTCGACTCGAAAGCGAAGATTCTCGCGCAGCGCGTGAATCTCGAGTTCTACGGCTACCCCGCCGATTACTACCAGCAGTACCCCGCCCGACTCCAGGCCGTGACCGCCGACGATGTGGCCCGCGTAGCGAAAAAGTACGTGTCGCCGGCGCAGACGTCGGTCCTCGTCGTCGGCAAGGAGAAGGATTTCGACAAGCCCCTCTCCATCCTCGGCACCGTAACCCCGATCGACATCACCATCCCCGAGCCCGGCGCGAAACCGGCAGCCGCCGGCGCAGGCGCCGCAGCCGCGGCACCCGCTTCAAGCACTCCCGCCGGAATGGCGTTAGTGAAGAAGATCCAGGCCTTCGTCGGCGGCAAAGCAAAGATCGACGCCGTCCAGACCACGCACACCGTCAGCTCAGTACAGGTGCAGGGACCGCAGGGACCGATGGACATCGAAGCCGACGCGATTACGAAGTATCCCGACTCCAGCCGCCGCATCATGAAAACGCCGATGGGCGAAATGACGATGGTCTCCACGCCCGACGGAGCATTCATGATGAGCCCGATGGGCTCGCAGGACATGCCCAGCGGCCAGCGGACGCAGATGCGCAATGAGTCGCGCGCCGACATCCTGGCCATCCTCAAGAACATCGACAATCCGAAATACATCTTCACCGTCGGCGGCACTGAAAAAGTCGGAACCGTCGACGCGCAAGTCCTCACCATCGACGCCGACGGCACCGCCGTCAAATGGCTGGTCGACCCCACCTCGGGCAAGATCCTCCGCCGCGTCTCGCAGTCCCCGCGCGGCGAATCGATCACCGACTACACCGACTGGAAAACCGTCGACGGCATCACCCTCCCCGCCGCCTTCACCGCCACCACCGCCGGCCAACCCTCCGGCAGCGGCAAAGTGACGACGATGGAGATCAATCCCACCGTCGACCCGAAGATCTTCGAGAAGCCGGCCCCGAAGTAGTTTCCGTCAACACTCCCGCAGTGAAGGGCCGCCGCAAGGCGGCCCTTTTTCGACGCGCCGTATCCGAAGACTGTGTGGGAGCTGCGATAACTCCCTATGCTGCGAGATCCAACGTCCCGACACCCGCCAATACCACGGCGGCGGTCCTGCACTCCCACATGACGGCACGCGGCGGCTGAGCGAAGGAACATTGGGCGCGCCTCTCTAACCTTTCGGATTGAACAAAGAACGCAGCCGCCTGATGAGCTCCGGTAAGTCGACACGAAATCCTTTGCCTTCGATCGCAACGACTTCGACAAGGCCAGGTATCAACGTGGCGCGGTCGGTCAGCTTATGATGACTATTGTTTAGTAGTTCTTGTTGAGCGGCGATCGTTAGTTCTTGTGCAGCAATCGTAGACTCCTGGAGACGCGCGAACATTCCTGCCGCAGCCAATTGCGCCTTGAGGTGATGTAAATTCATAGTCAATTTGTCCATGACTAACTCGTTTCTCACGTCACTCGCTGTAGTCCGTTCGATGGTTGCGCCCGGAAGACACAGGTATGCGCTCAATGCTTCTCTGATTGCGGCCAGGCTCCCGCCGCGGTCGTTCGGCGATACACTGAACAAGATTCTTCCGGCCTCATGACGTACGTCACCTGCGGCCTCAACACCTATATCTCGCAAAAAATCAACGAAGTGAAGTAAATATTGTTCACAAGCCACCGCAACGGCGTCTGGGAAATGAAAAATCTGTATGACTGCGTTAGGATGGTTCGCTGCGGCGTAGAGAAATGCCTCTTCGTAAACCGCACGAAGTCTGTCCTCGCACCATCGAATGTAGTCGCCCAAGCTCGAACAGCTAGGCGCTTCCATGAACTCAATTTTGAATTCATCCTGCTCCCACTGGACGTCGAGACGCGCCGCAAACCTGCCCGCGACGGCCTCAATCGCGTCTCTTAATTGTAAGAATGTGAAAATCGACCGCCATTCACCCCATGCCGGCCAACAAAATAAAAGATGCTGGTCTATTACAAAGTCAACAAATACCCTTGCGTACCACGGTCGCCCTAAAAGCAGCAATCTGACTTTATCCATACGCACAGACCGCACGCCGCTCTCGATGGTAGGCAGCGGCGCAGTGAGGGCCGACGATGGAGGAGGCTCGTCAAGATGAACTGAAAATTGGCCCGGAGCTGTCTCGTATTCGACTGCGGTGCCAACGCGCTCGAGCCCCACAAAAACGAACGCATCACCGTTCGCGTCGACGGCCCCAAGGCGTAGATCAGTCATCGGAATAGATTTTGGCATAAGGTGTCACCTTCGAGGCAAGAGTTCTCGGTCCTGCGCCGCTCGGACGCAACTTTTGCCAGAAGCTGAGCAGCCGCCGACGCATTTGCTCCGCACTGAAGCGCCGCTCGGCGCAAGCCGGCGTTGTCACGCAGTCTGCAACTAGCTCTCGTCGACCTTATTCGTCAGTCGGTGCATCCGCATGGGCAGCAGGTTGCAGCGTACACAAACCTCGTTAGCCGTGCCCGAGAGTGTGACCGCTGAGGGGTCTGTAGGGTATTATCGACGGCGATGCCGAAGTACATCGGTCACTTCCCCAAGCCGTTGCTCGATGACCTCGTAGCCGGCCGTTGGCTTCCTGTCGTCGGCGCTGGGATGTCTCGCAACGCGGTTGTGTCCTCTGGCAAACAGGTGCCCCTGTGGGACGATCTCGGTCGGCAGCTGTCGACGGAGCTGCAGGATTATCCGTATGCCGGTGCTCTAGACGCGATCTCCGCATACGCGCATGAGTATGGGCGACCGCGGCTTGTTGAAAGAGTCGCGGAAGCACTCATGATCACGGATGCGCGGCCTGGCGACCCGCATCGTGCGTTCTGCTCAATCCTGTTCGATATCGTCTGCACAACGAACTTGGACTTTTTGCTAGAGCGCCAATACGAGTCGCTACCTCATCGTCACTACCGGCCAGTCATCGACGAAGACAATCTTGTTGTTAATGCAGGAGATGAGACGACGCTGCTCCTAAAGTTGCACGGTGACGTGCACCACCCAACGCGACTCGTGCTGACGGAGGAGGACTATGACGGCTTTCTTGATCGATATCCACTCCTGGCGACATACCTTGCGAATCTCCTAATCACTCGAACGGCAGTCCTGATTGGGTACAGCCTCGACGATCCCGACTTTCGCCAAGTTTGGCACGTCGTCGGCGAGCGTCTCGGCCGTGCTCGACGTCTTGCATATGCAATCTTAGTTGACGCCAAGCCGACGGAGATCGCCCGCTTTGCGCGTCGCGGCGTGAAAGTCATTAACGTGCCCGGATCGCGATCGCGCTACTCACAGATACTTGCTGCTGTGTTCGATGAACTTCGCGAGTACGTTCAAACGAACTTACTTGACGCGAGCCATGTCACGGAAGAGGAGCCGCTGACGGAGTTCTCGCTTCCTAAGGACGCTGCAACACGTCTCTGTTTCTTCGCCGTGCCTCTTGCACTTCAACCGCAATACCGGGATCAGGTGTTTCCGCTAGCAGAGCGTGCCGGACTCGTTCCCGTTACGAGCGACGACGTCATTTCTCCCGGAGAAAATTACGCGGCAAAGACTGACGCGATGATTCGGCGAGCCGTCGCCGCAGTTGTCGACGCAACGACGCATATGACTTTGGTAGAGATGGGGATGATTAGCAACGTTCTGCAACCAGAACGCATCGCAGTAATCGTCGCTGAAGGAGGCGCGCTCCCAAGCGACATCGCCGCCGTCCCCGCCTTCATGCGCGGCAGAGGCCCGATCGCGGAACAGTCACAATTTCTCGCACAGCTGGACACTTGGTTTCGGCAGGTGTCGGTGTGGATCACGCCGGCGCTTGCTCATGAGCCTCGCCGACTTCTTTCCGCCCGCGAGTATCGTGCCGCGGTCGTCTCTGCCATGACTTACTTCGAGTCGCTGCTCCGTCAGAATGTCCGCGACCTTCCCGGGCGCGCATTCTCGCTCGGTCAGCTGGTAGAGGCCGCTGCGCAGCGCGGAATCTTTTTTGCCGCTGAACAGAAAGTGATCCGCGACTGGATTCGCGTACGAAACAGCGTGGTTCACAGCGTCGAGGAAGTTTCTAAGAGTAAAGCAACCGAGATTGTAAACGGCGTTTTGAGCGTAGCCGAGCGACTGTCGCCAAGTGAGGCGACGAACGGCGTGAAGACGGGCGGCTAACGCTGATGTTAAGCTGGCGCGGCCCAGTTTCCGGATCGGCAGCTGAGTTGCGTGCGGATCGGTCGGCTGAAGGCACCAACCGCACTCATCGGGGCCAAGCCTTCGCTTTTCGGCTCGCGTTAAACGTCTGATACATCAGCACTTCCGTCGGTCGACTTTTGGCCCTCCTCAGAGCGATAGTTATTGGCGAACGGCTGCGGGTCAATTCTCCGATACGAAGGCGTGACCCCTTTTCACGCGCGGGATGGTACGAATCAACAGCTGACCGGATCTCTTCCGCGTTCTTCTTCTATTTGCGCCGGGATAGGGCGGCCTGGCTCACCTTAGGGCGACGCCTACTACTTGGCGGGGCGCTGTCGAGTACTTCGACTAGTTCCGACAAGCTACATTGCAGCGCGTGGGCGAGCCGCACGATCATCGCGAGTCCTGGCAGCGTGAGGCCCCGTTCCATATTGCTGATGAACGGGTGATTCGATTCAATCATCGCGGCGAGTTGCTGTTGCGTAAGGTTCTTCGCAAGGCGAAGTTCGCGGAGATGCCGTCCAAAGACTACGCCATCGCTCTCTCTCTCTGTCATGTATAAACGCCTTGACAAACCGCATTCGCGGCTGTACTGTTAACAGTACAATCGTTGAAGGTCATCATGGACGAAACCACCCGCATCCGCATCCGCTACATCTTCCTCACTCCCCGTTCCGCGGTTGCCCTCATGACGGCGGCGGATCACCTTGGGATGTCGTTGAAGGAGCTGAAACGGGAGATTGAGGACGGGGCGATTGTAGCGGTTTCGACGCGGATGGGGGTGAAGGTCAGCAAGGAAGAGTTGATGGCGGCGGCGATGCGGGTGTGGGAGCAGGCGTTCATCGAAGAGGCTCTTGGGGATGACGCGGCGTCCGTGCTACCGGAGGCGATCCGGCTGGTGGAGTTGCGGGCGCGGGTGCCGCGGTATCAGCGGGAGATGCTGCGGGAGCTGGCGCGGATGGAGGGGACGTCCGTCGATCACGTGCTGACGCGGGAGTTGGAGGATGTGGCGTCCGCGCATGCCGAGGAGTTGGCAGGTGTGGCGGGATTCGCGATGGCCATGCAATGGCCGGCGGCTTCGCACGGCTGATGGACGCTGATCGTCCGCAGTAGGGCCTTGGATATCTCCCAAGAGGAGTTCCGGAGGAGCGAGTAGGGGCTGGGGCATGTCGAATAGGCTGCCAGCCTCCTCTAAAAGTCCATGGAACGATTACGCCGCCCTTCCTCGGCCATGATTTAGTCCATGGACATCTGAAGGAGGCTTTTTCACAGATGGAGTAGGCGCGCCGCCATTTCGAATAGGCTCAGAGCCTCCTCAAAATGTCCGTGGACATTTATCAGCGGCGTTCTGACCACGTGATCTAGTCCATGGACTTCAATTCGATGGGTTTTAAGCAATTCTGCTTGAATCGCGGGCACGACGGAGAGTCAGGGAGGCAAATTTATATTGCCAAGGACTTATTAAATGTCCCGATTCGCTTGATTCAAAGAGTCCATGGCTCTACCCTTTTCGCATGCCGCGTTCACGACAGCCGGATCCTGATGCTGTCCGCTTCGGAGCGATTCTTCGGCGGGAGAGGCTTGCTCGCGGGTGGACGATCGTGAAGCTGGCCAGGCGTTCGGGGATGCATCACCAGTACCTCGGCGTCGTCGAGGCGGGCGGGAACATCCCCAGCCTGTCGACGATCCTCGAAGTCTGCGAAGTCCTCGGCGCGGATGCGGGGGCGATGATTCGCGAGGTGGCCGAGGCGCGGCGGATGCCGAAAGCGAAGATGTCGTAGCGGTGAAGCGTGCGTTTCACGCCACCATTAGCCTTAACGCGACGGAGCGCTGGCGTCCTCGCCGGCTGGACCGGCGGCGTCTCGCCGCCGAGCCGCCAAACCCTCCGCATCCGCTGGTAAGAGGATGCCTGCGCAAGCCTGCCATTCGGTGCGAACGCTTAAGACCGACTGCTACAGCGGCTCACGATCGTCGACGCAGCTCTGAGGCGGCGGATCGAGCGGCTTTCCTTGCCAGCCGCCCACGACCTCCTCGAAGAAACCCTCCGGCCACTGAGCAGGATACGTCTCTTCGGTCAGCTTCCCCTTCATTTCGCACGCGCCGCCGAGCCGGCGGCGGGCCAGCCGGCGGGCCGCCGGCGCTACGCGGGGGGATGCACGATCACGCGGTTGCGGCCGGCTGCCTTGGCCGCGTAGAGGGCTTCGTCGGCGGCTTTGAGGAGATCGGCGGGGTCGCGGTCGCGGTCGGGGACTGTCGTGGCGACGCCGACGCTGATCGTGACCACGCCTGAGGCTGGGGAGGATTGGTGTTCGATGCTCATGGTTTCGATGGACGCGCGCAGCAGCTCGGCAAGATCGCCGGCGCGATCGCGTTCGATGCCCGTGACGAGGACGGCGAACTCCTCGCCGCCGTAGCGGGTGACGATGTCGCCGGCGCGATGCAGGTGCGATTGCAGAGACTCCGCTACGCGGCGCAGGCAGTCGTCGCCGGCCTGATGTCCGTAGACGTCGTTGTAGGCCTTGAACGCGTCGATGTCGATCATGATCAGCGACAGCGGCGTTCGGAAGCGGGCGGCGCGGCGCCATTCCAGAGCGAGGGCGTCGTCGAAATTGCGGCGATTGGCGACGCCGGTGAGCGGGTCGGTCGTCGAGATGTGGTGCAGCGTCTCGATGGCGCGGGCGAGATGCTCGTTGGCTCGCTCGAGGTCGTGCTTCGTGGCCGCGAGGTGAATCGCTCCCGCCACCTGATTCGTCAACGCGTCGAACGCCAGCGCCATCGCCGGCGAGAAGGCTTCCCTGCTCACGATACCCAGCTCCCCGAAATCCTCTCCTCGGAAGCGGATCGGAAAACGAATCTCCGCCGGTGCGGACGAGGTGACCTGGCCCGTGTGCGCGCTGACGTCCCGAAGCGTGATCGACACCCGCTCGACCAGGAAATGCTCAGCGACATAGCGCACGATGCGATCGAGCAGGTCGCCGAGGTCGTTCGCTTCCAACGCGGTGCGGGAGACGTCGCTCATCATCTCCATCAGCCGCGCGCGTTCTCTCGTTTCTCCGAAGAGCCGCGCGTTCGCGATCGCGCCCGCGAGTTGGTCGGCGACGATGGTGAGCAGCGGAAGCTGATCGTGGAACGCGGCGGGTCGGGTGCTCTCCAGATTGAGGACGGCCACGAGCTTTCCGGCGTGGCGGACGGGAACGCAGATCTCCGAGGCCGTGCCCGGCATCGTCTCGACGTAGCCGGGGAAGGTGTGAACGTCGTCGAGCAGAATCGGCTGCCCGGTCGCAGCGACGGTGCCGACGACTCCGCTGCCGAGGGGACGGCTGTAACCGACGTAGATCTCCGTCGGCGTCGCGCTCGTCACCGCCTGGCAGATGAACACGCCCTCCTCGACCATGATCAACGCCACGAACTCCCATTCGAATCTGCTGGCCAACGCGTCAGTGACGCGCTGCGTCATCGGCGCGAGCTCGAGATCGAGCGTGGCAATCCGCGCTACCTCGTTGATGGCTTCGAGTTGCCGCGCGTAGAGCGCATCCGCGTGAGGAAGGATCGAAAACGGCGGATGGGTGTGGAGTTCCATGTCGCGACGGGCGTCGCTGATGATACGCGCGATGAACGTTAGGCCCGAGTGCTGACCAGTTCAAGCGCCGAAGTCCCCCATCCGGCTGCCAGCGTCTCGATCCCACGATCGAAGGTTGCGAGCACGCCATGGTGATGATTTGCGAGCGCGAGGAGGTAAGCGTCGGTGACTTGTTTGTGGCCTTGCAGCTTGCGCGGGACGGCCTGGAGCGCTTCCGCTACGGAAAGATCCTCAATCCAGAAGTCGTGGTTCTCGTGCGAAAGGTTCGAAGAAAGAAGAACAAGAGCATCGGAGGGAGAGAGCGCGTCACGCGAGAAGGAAGGATTGGTGATTAACCGAATCAGGCCGAGCTCCGTGATCGCGCACGTGGCCCAACGGCGGTTTCGACGTGCGCCAAACCATCGATGCGCGACGTCATGATGCTCGTGAGCGGGCCACAGCAACGCAGTGAGGATATTCAGGTCGAGTAAGGCTGTCTTCACGGCAGGTCGTCGCTCAGTTTATCGACGAGTGCTGTCGTCACTTTCGGAGAGCGCCGGTTGAGCCGCACGACTTTGAGACCATTGCGTGACTCGGTCACCAGAGGACGATCGGCGGCCTGCCGTACCAAGTCGCTAACTGCCTCTCCTAAGGTGATGTGGTGACGCGATGCATGCACCTTCGCTACCCGCAGCGCATCATCTTCAAGTTTCAGTGTCGTTCGCGGCATCTGCGCATCATAACAGGAGCATTGATGTGTTCACGATGAATGCCCGCACCTTACGCACTCCGCTTTAATCTACGCTTCGTCGCACCGACGATCTCCTTCAGTGTCAGCGCGTTGTTCACCGCGTAGGCGGAGTCGTCGTTGTCGAAGTAGACGTAGATGCCGCGCAGCGTGCGCTTCCAATCGTCGATGCGCTTCGCCCACTGCTCGAGTTGCTTGTTGGTGTAGCTGCCCTGGTATTTGAATGAAGTCGGACCGTGCAGGCGGATGTAGGTCCAGTTCGCGGTGATTTCGATCGGCGATTGGTAGCCGGCCAGTTCGTAGATGCAGAAGGCGGCGGCGTACTTTTTCAGGACTTCGAGGACGGCGTCCGTCATCCAGCTTTGATTGCGGAGCTCGAACGCGTAGCGGATTCCTTTCGGCAAGGAGCGGAGGAACTCTTCGAGCCGCTCGACGTTCACGTTCCAGCCGGGCGGAAGTTGCCAGAGGATCGGTCCAAGTTTCTTGCCGAGGCGTTGGGCGCGCGGGACAAAGTTGAAGATGCCGCGGTCGGGATCCTTCAACTTGATCATGTGTGTGATGAAGCGGCTGCCTTTCACGGCGTAGAGAAAATCGGATGGGACGGCATCGCGCCACGAGTCGAACGCCGACTCTTTCGGCAGGTGGTAGAACGTGTTGTTCAGTTCCACCGTGTCGAAGTCGCGCAGGTACCACGACAGCATCCCCGCCGGCTTCATATCCTCGGGGTAATAGCGGCCGATCCAGTGCTTGTAGTGGTAGCCGGATGTGCCGATGCGAATGTCTGGTGTCATGGAATCGCGGTTGCGAGGTCCCGCGGTACTCCGCGAGACCTCGGACGATGGCTATTGTTTGCCGGTGACTTTGATCGTGGATGGTGGCGTGGTGTTCACGTTCGTCACGGTCACGGTTCCGTTGGCGCCGGTCATGACGCGGATGGGAACCACCACGCGGCCGTTGGTGGTGGTGGATGTCGAAGTGGTCGTGGATGACGCCGTCGTACTCGTTGCCGGTGTCGTCGTCGTAGCCTGAGTGACGCGCAGACTGCCTAGCGAATTCGCGGCGCGGGTCGGACTCGGCGTCGCGCTGGATGTGAGCGTCGGCGAAAGGATGGCCGTATTCGTCGTCGCTGTGGTGGACGACGTTCCGGTCGGTCCGGCTGCGAACTGACCCGGTGTCGCGGTGATCGCTGCCGTGGCCGGCGTGGCCAGCGCGCTGTTGTTGATGGTGGCTGCAGCCGACGTTGCGTTCGTCGTTGCGTTCGTCGCGGCTGCGGTCGCGGCCGTTCCCGTCGTCGCGCCGGTCGTTGCCGCGGCAGTCGTTCCGGTCGTCACGGCGGCGGTGGTTCCGGTCGTCGCGCCCGTCGTAGCGGAGCCGAGGAAGATGCCGCCGTCGCCGGAACCCGCGCCGCTGGTAACGACTGGCGTCGGGTCAGAGCTGATCGAGGCATTCACCGTACTCTGCGGATTCGCGTATGCGGACGGCGGGATGAGCTGGTTGGAGGGCGGAGCGGCGATGGCCGTTTGTGCGCCGGCGGGATTGATGACGCCGAGGAACCGTTCGCGCTGATGGGAAGCGGCGATGGCCGCGGCGTCATTCGCGCGAGAGATTCTCTCGCCGATGTCTGCCGCGCTCGCGCTCGCCATCGGAGGATTGGTTCCCGACGATGTGCCCGGCGTGGATGAAGGGGTGGCGGGCGCGGTCATGGCCGGCTGGCCATCGCCCGGCGTGCGGTTGGTGGAGCAACCGAACGCGGCTAAGGATGCGATCGCTGCAGCGGCCGCCAACCCGCGCAGGCCGCCGTGTAAGTGCTGTGTATTCTTGCGCATAGAGCCTCCTGTGGTTTCGCAAGTCTGACGGTTATTTAGAGCAACTGGCGAGCCAGTATTGCGCTTCGCGCGTTGCCGGTTGCCGGTGATTGCGCCTCGCGGGCTCAGCTGATCCAGCCTTGCTGTTAAGTACTTGTTCGTTTAAAGTCGCACGCGTGAAGAAGGTGTTGATCGTCGTCGCCGCAATCGCGCTCATCGCCTGGGTCATCTCCTGGTTCCGCGTTCCCGAGGCCGTCGCCACCTCGGCTGCGCGGCCGTGGCCCGGAGGAATGGGCAGGCTCGATTCCGCCACCGGCCGCGTGCTCCCGCAGAAGGCGAACGACGCGTCGGCGAAGCTGATGGCGCTCGTCAATGCGTTGCCGAAGAATCAACTGGCCGGAGATTTCGCAGCCCGCGAGATCGCGCGCGGCGAGCTCGCCATCGGTACGCCGCCCGCGCTCCCCGACGTCACGGCGATCCGCGAGTTGCTGCTGCGCCAGCCGATCGTTTGGGAGCGTCGCGAAGGCATCGGCGGCGGCGATGACGCGAATGCGGAACGCGCGGCACAGATGATGGCGGCGAGAGCACTCGCCGCAAGCGCGCTGGTGAAGGCGCGCGCAAACGATCCGGAGGCGTGGGAGGAGCTGCACGCCGTCTGGAACCTCGCACGCTCACTGGACGGCCATCCGCAGATGTCCGCGCAGACCGCGGCGTTGACGATGGCGCGGATGATCAACGCGGCCGGCTGGAAAATGCCGCTGCCCCCGCCGCCGTGGTTCGCCGAGTTGCAGCGGCGCGACAATGTGCGGCCGCTGCTCGAGGCGTTTCAGCATCAGACGGCGTCGTATGCGAACGATGGCTCCCAGATCTTTCCGACGAAGATGCTGGCCGACTCCATCGATCGCGACCGCGGCATCGCTGAAGAGCTGGTCAAGGAAACGCGCTGCGATGTGAATCCACGCGAGAACGAGACGGGAACGGACCTGCGATCCGTCTGGCGCCGCGCCTTCCGTTACCGCGCCGAGCGCGAGGCGGCAGCGAACGCGCTGCGCGTGCGCGAGAGCAAGCCGATCGAAACGCGCTCGCAATGCAGCGACGGGTCGTGGAGCTTCGACGGAACGACCTTGCGCTTCAGCCACGACATCGCGCCTGGCACGCAGGACAGGCCGATGCCGCTGGCGTTGCACGTTCGCAACTGACGCTTAGAACTTGCCGCGGATCGAGAACGAGTAGATCGGTCCGATGTTCCGTTCGCGGTCTTCCATGAAGGCCACCGGACCGGTGCGCCGCCCGGTGTAGACCGTGCGGTTCCATCTGCTGTCCGCAGAGAAAATGTTGTACGTGCCGGCGCGGATCGTGAGGCCGTGTACGTTCTTGAGCTCCACGTACAGATCGCCCCACACCGGACCCTCCCACTGCCTCCCCTGCTCGGTGAGGCGGTAATAGTCAGCATCCATCTCGTACGACGCGTCGGCGCCCCAGGCCCAGTTCGACTTCGGGATGTCGTGCCGCAGGCCGACGCTTCCCGCGCCGAGGAGGCTGTTGCTGATGTGCCGCTCCTGTCCGGTGAGCGGATCGCGGACCTTGCTGTTCTGCAGTTGCAGATCTGTATCGAGACGCGCGCCATGCCATCCGAACTGGTCGAGATTCAGGGTGCTGCGCGACTCGATGCCGTAAACCGTGGCGTGGTCGAGATTGCCGGGCGACTGGCCATCCGTGCCGATCGGGACGTAGTCGATGATGTCGTCGATCAGGCGGCTGTAGAGGCGGAGCGTCGTCGATCCGAGCTTGCCGAGGTTGTGGACGCCTTCGACCTGAAAGTCCCAGCTCTGCTCCGGCACGAGATCGGGATTCGCGGACTTCTCGATATTTGACGCGAGGTCGACGGAAGCGAGGAAGTCGAAGAAGTTCAACTGACCGACTTTGCGCGCGAGCTTGATGTTGATGTCCGTCGTCGGCGAGAACTTCCATGCCGCCGACAGCTCGCCTTTCGGGCGGTAGAACGTGCGGGTGGTACCGCCGGCACCGACCTGCGCAAGCTGCGAATACTCCTCGCCGGCCGACAACTTCATCGTCAGGTTCGTGGCGAGCTTCCGGCCGTAGCTTCCGATCACTTCATACCGATCTTCCTGCACGCGTGCGGTGCCTCCCGGAAGCGGTATCTCATCGAAGGTGCCGCTCGGATTCAGCTCGAAAAGACCCGACGTGCTATTGAGGCTGTTGAACGCGCCCTCGGCCGAGATCTGCCACTCCGCGCCGCGGCTGTTCCAGCGATACTCGCCGCGGCCGATGCTCTCGCGCTCTTTTCCGTTCTGCGTGAAGCGATCGCCCACGATCGGCGCCGCGGCGTTGCCGAAGCGCGTGACGACGGTCGTCGTATCCGGGTACGCGTCGCCGCGCGAAAGGCCGATCAGCTTCATCTTTCCGATGCCGAGGCCGAATTCGTAATCGCCGCCGATCTCGTAGCTGTCGCCGTGCTGGTCCTCGGTGACCTTGCGATCGCCCGGCACGCTGCCGATCGGCGTGCGTGTGCCGGTTTCGAGATAGTCGAAGTAGAGGCGGTGATAGAGAAGATTGAGATTGCCCTTCGAGCCGCGCGGGCCGTCGTACACGAATCGGCCGGTGACCTGCGGCTGATCCGAATTGCCGCGCCACTCCTCCCGCCGCTCCTCGGTCAGTGTACCGGTCGGGCTATAAATCCATGTCGGTCCGCCGGCGCCGCTGCGGTTTCCGCGGTTCTCCAGGCCGACCGTGTACTGCACAGGCCCGCTCGTGCCGCTCACCGACATGTCGAAGCGAGTGAAAAGCGGATCGGTGTAGTACGTGCGGAACTCCGGCCGGTACGACCACTGCCCTTTGATGCCGGTGGAGCGGACGATCACGTTGGCGACCTGGCCGGAAAGGCCGGAGATCTTGAGCGTGGCGCCGTCGACGATTTCGATGCGATCGACGTTGCGCGCCGGGATGCGGCTCAGCTCCGTCACCACGTCGTTCGATTTGCCGGAGAGCCGCTGGCCGTTGATGACGACGTTGCCGGTGGCTTGCCCGAGGCCGCGCGCATCTTCCTCCTGCTTGATGGAGAAGCCGGGAACGCGGTTGAGCATGTCGAGCGCCGTCTGCGGCGCGAATTGCGCAAAGTCCGCGGGCAGATACGTGTGCGAGCCCTCGACCGGAACGGGCGCGGGCGGCGTCTGCGCGAACAGTGGGACGGCGAGCAACAACAGCGAAACGAGCAGGGAACGAACGGTCATCAGGAGTCTTTCTCCGCGATTAAGACGCCACGGAAGCAAAGTAGTTAGCAACATACGACGTCATTCGTAGAATGCGACGAAAGGTTTCGTAGGCAGCCCAAAAAAAATCAGCGCTTCATCGCCGACATCGCGGCCCAGTAGCCGCACATGCCGTGCACTCCCCCGCCGGGCGGCGTGGAGCTGGAGGCGACGAAGATCCGCTTGTTCGGCGTGGCATATGGATCGCGCTGCGGGAAAGGACGCGCGAGAACCTGCAGCAACGTGTTCGCGCCGCCTGCGATGTCGCCGCCGATCATGTTCGGGTTGTGCGACTCGACGGCGGCGGTGTTCATGGTGTGCCGCGCAAGGATGCGATCGCGAAATCCCGGCGCGAACCGTTCGATCTGCCCTTCGATCGCATCCGTCATGTCCTCGGTTGATCCATGCGGCACATGGCAATAGCCCCAGCCAGTCTGCTTACCCGCCGGAGCGCGCGTTTCATCGAAGAGGCTCTGCTGCGCGACGAGGACGAACGGTTTGTTCGTCGTGCGGCCCTGCCAGATCGCGGCTTCATGGGTCGCGATCTCTTCGATCGTCCCGCCGACATGCACGGTGGCGGACTTACCGCATTCTTCCGCGCGCCACGGGATCGGTCCGTCCAGCGCCCAGTCGACTTTGAAGACGCCCGGTCCGTAGCGGAACCGGCGCAGCCGTTTCACGTACGACGGCGGCAATTCGTCGCCGGCGATGTCGGCGAGCTGGCGTGGCGTGACATCGAAGATCACAGCGCGCGTCGAGGGGATGTCCTTCATCGAACGCACCGGCGTTGATGTTCGAATCGTGCCGCCGAGAAACCGGAAGTACGCGGCGAGGGCATTGATGATGGCGATGGAGCCGCCCTTCGCGCACGGCCAGCCGACGGCGTGGCCAGCCAGCGCGAGAGCAAGCCCGAATGAGGCGGAGGCGGCCCGATCGAGCGGCATGAACGAATGCGCGGCACAGCCGCCGAAAAGCGCGCGGGCGGCATCGCCGTGAAAGCGTTTCGCCACGGCAAGCGCGGATCGCAATCCGGTAAGCCCGAAACGAGCGAGCACGAACGGATGCCGCGGAAAGAGCCGGATCGGACGCAGGATTTCGGCGAAGAGCGGCGCTGCATTCCTGGCGAACGGCTGCATGAGCGCGCGATACGCGTCGCCGTCGTTGCCGAGGCGTGCGGCGGTTTTTTCGATCGACAGCTCCATCACGGAGGCGGTGCCGTCGTCGAGCGGATGGGCGATGGCGAACGGCGACTCGCGCCATTCCAAGCCGTACTCCGCCAACGGCAACGTCTGAAAAAACGGCGACACGAGACTCATCGGATGAATCGCCGAGCAAACATCGTGATGAAACCCCGGCAGCGTCAACTCCTCGGTGCGCGCCCCGCCGCCGATGGTCTCCTTCGCCTCGAGCACGAGCACGCTGCGCCCTGCCCGCGCGAGCACAATAGCCGCGGCAAGTCCGTTAGGGCCGGAGCCGACGACGACGGCATCGAATTGGGTCACGTTCGCTAGTTTGTCATGTAGCGCGAACAACGTAGCGCCAGCGGCTCGCTCGCTGGACCGCCGCCGGCTCGGCGGCAAGTCACGGAACGCGCCAGCGAGCCGCTGGCGGTCCAGCCGGCGAGCCGCCGGCGCTACGTTCTACACTGCGCGCGAAATGGCAACGTTGAACGATGAATCGCCGCAGGGGCGACGGATCGCGGCGATCGAGATGGGGAAGCGCGGCGGCGCGGGGGCGGTGGCGGCGTTGCGCGAGGCGCTGGGGCGCGAGGAGCTGGCGTGGGTTCGTTCGTCGATGATTCTTGCGTTGGGCAAGTTGGGAGGGGACGAGGCGCGCGCGGCCCTGGCTACGATCGAACCAAAGTCGGATGCCGAAGCCGAGGCGTTGCGCAAGGCGCGGGATCGGGTGAGCGGACCGGCAACGGGATTTGCGTGGCGCGGCGACGCTGCGGTTCACGCCAGCGTTCCGGTCGGGCTGGAGGATGTCGCGATTGGCGAAGCTGGCAGCGGGACGATCGTCTGGCGGGGAACGATCGCGTTGCCATCGCGTCCGCGCGGACTTCGCTGCATTTACGACGCGCGGATTCTCGTCGCCGAGGGGGCGGCTGGGGCGTTTGCGGAGACGGTCAAGAAGGCCACGGTTCGCTGGCGCGAATGGATCGCGAGCGAGTCGGACGTCCTCCCCTATCGCTTTTCGCTGGAGAACGTGCGCGTGGCGAAGCAGGAGTTCAATGAGCTGCTGCGGATGGCGCGCGAGACGTTTTCGCCGCAGGGGCTGGTCGATTCACCGTCCAGCTACGCGGCGATGCTGCGCGTCGAGGCGGATCCGGATGCGACGCGGATCTGGCTCGTGCCGACGTTCGAGCCGGATACTCGGTTCGCGTATCGCACGGCGGATGTCGGAGCGTCGATCAATCCGGTCGTCGGAGCATGCCTGGCGCGGCTGGTTCGGTGCGGCGAGAGCAGCGTCGTCGTCGATCCCACCTGCGGCAGTGGAACGCTGCTGATCGAACGGGCGCTGCTCGATCGCGGCTCGATGCTTTCGGGCATCGACATCAGTCCGACTGCGATTCGCGCGGCGACGGGGAACGTCATCGCCGCCGGTCTCGCCGCGCGCATCGCGGTAAGGCAGGGCGATGGAGGCGATGCGGCGGCGTGGCCGGAACGGTGCGACGAAGTCCTCGCCAATCTGCCGTTCGGCGTGCGCACCGAGGATCGCAATCTCGATGGGCTGTACCGGAGGATCGTGGGGAACGTCGCACGAACGCTGACTCCCGGCGGCCGCGCGCTGCTCTACACGACACACGCGAAGACGATCATCGCGCTGCTGCGGCGAACGACGAAACTGAAGGTGATCGAGGAGCGGCGCGTGGAAAGCGGCGGGCTGTCGATCGGGGTGTGGATCGTGGAGCGCGCATGACCGACCTGCGCTCGTTTCTCCGTCCGCTGTATCAGGATCTCGATGGAGCGTCGCGGTTCGATGACGTCGAGCGCGTCGCAGCGATCGCGCGGCGGTTGTATGCGCCGGAGGATGACCGCGCGTTCGAGCTGCTGCTTCTCTTTCACGGACTCGGGCGATGGCTGGAGAAGGTCGGCAATCTCTCGCGAGCGGTGTTGACGACGGGGCTTTCCGAGTCGGAGCTGCGCGCGACAGCGGCGTCGATCCGGCGGCTCGACGATCCATCGACGGATGCGGAACGCGCGGTTGCGGCGGCGCTGCTCATCGACAGCGCGGGCGTTCGCGGACTTGCCGAACGGCTATCCCGTTCGCGCCGCGAAGGAAGCTCGGTGCTGGACGTCGTCCGCAACGCGCTCGCGGATGCAGTCGAGCCGGCGTGGTTGCCGTCCTCCGCGCACGCGTGGTTGGCGAGGAGATATGAGGCTCGGCGGGAAATGTGCCGGCGAATTCTGGCGGAGTTGGGGTTGGAGGATTAGGAGCTTTTTCACGCGGAGGCGCGGGGACGCGGAGAAAACCGAAGCCCCTGCGCATCTCCGCGTCTCCGCGTGATCACGTCCGCAGCACGCCGGCCCGCTCGAACACCTTCGCCTCGATGAAGATGTTCACCAATCCCGCGTCGAGGAGGCCGTCGCCGACTTCCATCTTCAGGATGTCCAGCGCGCGGTCGGTGGAGATGGCGCGTTTGTAGGGGCGGTCGTTCGCGGTGAGGGCGTCGTAGATGTCAGAGACGGTCATCATCCGCGATTGGATCGGAATCTCGGCGGCGGTCAATTTGCGAGGGTAGCCGCGGCCGTTGAGTTTTTCGTGATGGGCGTAGGCGATGTCGGCGACCGCGGCGAGGTCCTTCGTCCACGGGATCTTCTGCAGGAAGTTGAAGGTGTGCGTGACGTGGCTCTCGATCTCGCTGCGCTCGGCGGCGTCGAGGTTGCCTTTGCGGATGCTGAGGATGCGCACTTCCTCCGGATTCAACAGCCGCCGCCTCTCGCCACGAATGTCGCCGAACTCCTCCTCGGCAAGTTGCTGAAGGTATTGAAACTCCCCTTCGGGCAGCACCGTCGGTTCGTTCGACTTGGTGATGAAGGCGAAGTCCTTCTGCATCTTCGCCAGTTGTTCGCGCAACTCAGCATCGATCTTCAGACCCATTTCTTTGAACGCTTCGTGCCCGTGCTTGAGGAGGTATTCGAGCTTGCGGCGATTGGCGTCGTTCTCCGCCGTTTTCATGGCGAACTCGAAGCGGTTGCGCAGCGTTTCGAGCTGGAGCGGATAGAGCTTCTTCTCCTTGACCAGCACCTGCTCGCGGACGCCAACTTTGCCGAAATCGTGGAGGAGCGAGGCGTAGCGGATCTCGCGTACCTGCTCCGAGGTGAAGCGGACGTCGCGGTACTTCTCGTCATCGCGGTCGACCACGCGCGCCAGCTCGACAGTGAGATCGGCGACGCGGAAGGAATGACCGGAGGTGGTCGGATCGCGCTGTTCGATCGCGGTGACGGCCGCGGTGACGAAGCCTTCGAAGAGGCGCTCGATCGATTTGTAGAGGAAGTTGTTTTCGACCGCGACCGCGGCCTGCGCGGCCAGCGACCGCATCAACTCCACCGTCTCCTTATCGAACGGCACAACCTCGGACGGCACGGTCTCCGCGGTCAGTTTCTGCGGCGCACCCGGTTTGCGGCGATTGATCAGCTGCAGGACGCCGACGAGCTCGCCGACGTGGGTGACCATCGGAAAGACGAGTATCGATCGGGTCAGGTAACCATTCGCCTCATCGAAGGAGCGGTTGATCGAATATTCGGCGTCGGCGGGAAGCGCGTACGCATCGTCGATGACGAGCGTGTCGCCGGTGAGCGCGACCCATCCTGCCAGGCTGCGGCGCGTGATCGGGAGGACCATTTCCTCGAACGCGCCGACTTTGATCGAATCGTTCTGGGCCAGCTTCCAGCGCAGGACTTTCTCGCCTTCGACTTCGTCGAGCAGATAGAGCGAGCCGGCGTCGGCGCGGGAAAGCTCGCGCGCCTTGCTGAGGATGGTGGTCAGCAGCACGGAGTGGTCGCGCTCTGTGGAGAGGGCGATCCCGACTTCGCTCAGCTCGCGCAACTCGCGCGTGCGTTCGGCGAGCTGGCGTTCCAACTGATCGGCGCGCAGCTTCTCGGAATCGACCGGCGTCAGCGTCTGCATTGAAGTGATTGCCTGGGTGCCAACGGAGGAGTGCGCCCCCGACTTTCCATGCGGCTGTGGAACCGCTTACAATCCGCCGCGCCGCCGGATTATGGCACCGTTCCGGCGAGAATGTTGCTGAGCCGGGGCGCGTTGCACGCGGTCGCAACAGACTGAGTGTCTGTGCCACGCCGCACCCGAAGTTCCCTCAGGAGGATCCTTGGCAGCCTACACGACTGAGACGATTACGCCTAAGCATCACGACGCCCTCGTGGCGTGGCAGAAGAAGCATTTTCCCGAGCTGGAGTTCCTGCAGACGAACTGGTCGAAGTACTACAACCAGACGCCGTTTCAACTGTTCGCCAAGGTCGGCAAGCTCAACTCGGAGAACATCACCTACGGCCGCATGACGGGCCAGCCGCGCTTCGAACAGGCCGGCGACATGGTGGGCAACATGTTCTACACCGCGCGCGACATCATCCGCGCGCAGGCATCGACCGAGCTCGGCTCGATCCAGCAGCATCGCCTGACGCTCGAAGAAGCGCCGACCGATCAGATGAAGATGGCCGTCCTCCGCATCATGGCCGAGGAGCTGCGGCACGGATACCAGATGTTCTGGGTCTTCGATCACGACAAGAGCTGGAAGAAGCCGGGACATCCTGACGTGGCGCAGGACACGATCGACGAGCTGCTGGCGATGGAGCTCGGCAATCACGTGCTCGACGCGTTCAACATCCCGTTCGTCAATTTCCTCGACAACGTCGTCTTCGCCACCGTGATCGATCTCGTCGGCAAGTACCAGCTCGAGATGCAGAAGGTCTTCTCGTATGCGCCGATGGGACGGTCGATGGGTCCGATGCTTTCCGAGGAAGGCTTTCACATCGGCAGCGGACGCGGATTCCTGCGCGACCTCGCCGTCGCGGCGCACACCGACAGCGGACGTTTCTCGATCGACGACATTCAGCGCGTGCTCAACGTGTGGATTCCGCGCGGCGTGGAGATGTTCGGGAATGAGCGCGGCGGAGATACGTCGATCGCCTTCGGATTCAAGGACCGCAACAACGGCACCGCGCAGAGCGAGTACTACAACGAAGTGCGCGAGGTGCTGGAGCTGGTCAACATCGCCGTCGTCCAGGCGAAGGTGAAAGACACGCCCGCCCCCGAGGCGCGCACGATCGTCCGCGAAGTGCTCGACACACGCGAGACCGTCAGTGGCGTCTCGCCAAAAGACCTGCTCTTCGCGCCGGACGTGAAGTTCTTCCGTTCGCGCGGCATGGAAGAGATCGCGTTCATGCCGTACGACGTCAACGGCGAGATGCTCACCGAGAACGGCAAGCCGGTGAGCGGCGAGAAGTATCTCGAGTATCTGAAGACGACCCTCCCCGGCTATTACTTCGAGGGCAGCGAGTTCGCCAAATACCGCGAAGCGCTCCTCGGACGCGAAGCTCCGCAGCCCGGCCGGAGCTACGGCTGGTGACGGAAGAAGTCCCAGAATCGAACGGCTCGAACGAACGCAACGCCGCCGGAAACGGCGGCGTTTTTTCTTTGATCACAGGCTTGGCCATCGGTTGCGCGCTGGCGGGACTGCTCGAGTTCACGCGGACGTTCGGGGCGTTCGAAAATCTGCAATTCGTCCCGACTGAAGCGACGGAGCGGATGTTCGTGTCGTGGACCTGGGCCATGCTGGCGGCGCCGGTGGCGGTGATCTTCTCCGCAATCGTGATCGCTCTTTCGCGGACGTTTGTCGCGGCCCGATCTCTCGCCATCATCGCGACGCTCTGGCTGGCGGCGCGGGTTTGGGAGAACGTGGCGGGATATCTCATCGCATCCGATGTTGGTCCCGACGCCGAGGCAGCGCCGCTTGCGCCCGATCGCTGGCCGTTCGTTTACCGGCATGGGATCGCAGTGTTGATCGCCGTTGTGTTGCTCGCGATTTTGGCGATCGCGTATGCGCTGTGGCGCACGCGTCCGCGGGCGATTTCGTTCACGGGCGGACTCTTGATCGCGATCGTCGCCGTCTATGCCGGCGGACAGTTCGGATTCGCTGCAATGTCGTTTCTGCGGTTGCGCAATCTGTCGGCAGCGGTGGCGATCATCGATCTGATCCTCGTCGGGTTGGTTCTCCGGCGGCGGCGAATGGACATCGTGCTCCTCATCGCCTTCCTCCTCGTCGCCGCCTCGGCATGGCAACTCGATCGTTCCTGGCGACAGATGCTTCCGGAGATGCCGCACGGAATCGAGACGCCTGCGTGGTGAAGCGGCGAGAAAAAAAATCACGCCGACCCAACATCGAGAGCCCTTCTCCCCGCGCACGGGGAGAAGGTGCCGAAGGCGGATGAGGGGATCCCTGTTGCTCGATACGAGCCTGTGGCAAAACCCCTCACCCGCACTTCGTGTCTCCCTCTCCCCGCTCGACGCGGGGCGAGGGACTCTCGATGAGATGCCGCCGCGTCGTTGTTTTCAAACTTGCGACTTGCGATTAACTCGCCTTGGACGCTACCCTTCGCGCCGCATGCTCCGGAAACTTCTCCCGATCGCACTTCTCCTCGTCGTCGCATGCGGCAAGCTGAAAGAGCCGACCGATCCGCTCGGCGGCAGCGGCGAGCCGATCGATCCGACCGCCACCTTCACCCGCGTGCAGAACGAAATCTTTACGCCGACCTGCGCGCAGCTTGGGTGTCACGACACACTGGGACGGCAGGAGAGCATGATCCTCTCGCCGGGCCGCGCGTACGCGAACACCGTCGGCGTGGCGAGCGTCGAGGCGGCGGGGCTGGCGCGGGTCACGCCGGGCGATCCGTCGAACTCGTATCTCTACCGCAAGATTACGGGCGCCGGAATCACGGGCGATCGGATGCCGCAGAACCTGACTCCGCTGAACGACGCGCAGATCAAACTGGTGCGCGACTGGATTCGCCGAGGTGCGCCGAATGATTAGACGTAGCGCGGTTTTCATCCTTCTGCTTTCAGCCTTCAGACTTTTCGCTCAGGAAAGTCCGTATGCGCCGACGCGGCCGGTGCCGTTGGGCGACATCCTCTTCTCGCTTCCCACATCGCATATCCCGTCCGAGGGGACGTGGGAGGTGAAGTTCACGCACCGGTTCAATCAGTCGCTCGATCAGGGGAGCTTCAGCGATCGCGTGCACTCGTTGTGGGGACTGGACAGCAATGCCGACGTCGGCATCGGCTTCTCGTACGCCATGACGCCAGATTTGCAGGCCACGTTTCTGCGCAGCAACGCCAGCGACGACATCGAATCGTCGCTGAAGTACGTGGTCATTCAGCAGGCGCCGGCGATCCCGTTTTCGCTCGCGGTGCGCGGCGGGATGGACTGGCGGACGGAGCGCGACATCGTCGACCGCACGTCGTTCTTCGCGCAGGCGATCGTGTCGCGGCAGTTCGGTGGACGGGCGGAGGTCTTCCTCATCCCGACCTACGTGACGAATGCCGGCCGCGCGGTCAGCGGGACGACCTCGACGGCGCTGTTCAAGCACGCCTTTAACGTGCCGGTGGGTGCGGCGCTGATGATCCGGCCGGGACTGAGCGTGGTGGCGGAGCTGACGGCGAAGAATCGCGATCTGCCGTCATCGATGAACGGCGGCGACTTTGCGTGGGCGCTGGGACTCAAGCGCGCCATCGGGGGACATTACTTCGAGATCCTGCTGACGAACAGCAATGCCACGCACGTCGATCAATACGTGACGTCGACGTACCAGGGGACGCCGCTGAACAAGAGCGACATCCACCTGGGATTCAACATCGAGAGACGATTCGGGCGGAGGACGAGGGGGTAGGGAGTCGGGCGTCGGAGAAAAGCACGCCATAATCGCGGCTCCCAGCTACGACACCCGACTCCCGACACCCGAGCGAAGCTACGGGATCTCCTGCCCCTCGACGACCAGATCGGCTAAATCGATGTCTGAGCCCGGCTCGCCCGGCTCGGCATTCTTCCGCTGCGCCCGCTTCTCGGCTTTCAACTGCTGGCGCTCGCGCTTGGCTTGTTCGCGCTGACGTTTGACGACGGATACCTGTGGCCTGCCCATAAACCTCCACACAACGAAAAGGGCAGGATCGCTCCTGCCCTTTCGTCGATAACAAGATCGGCTACTTAGACGGCGACTACGTTGGCCGCCTGAAGACCTTTCGGTCCTTTGACGACGTCGAACTCGACGGCTGCTCCTTCGGGAAGCGAGCGGAAGCCGGCGCCCTGGATCGCCGAGAAGTGGACGAATACGTCGTCACCGTTCTCGCTGGTGATGAAACCGAAACCCTTGGCGTCGTTGAACCACTTAACGTTACCTTGTGTTCTCATCTTGAATCTCCTTTCTGTGCTGCCTTCGGAGATTCAAAACGGTGTTCATCGTCTCGACTCGGCAAATCACGGATACTCAGCCAACCGGGCAGCATGGCTCCCTATTCCGAAGACAATCGATCGGCATGATGGCGGCACGTTTGCAGTTATTAACGATCGATGATGCGCTGCCCGGAATGCCATACGCCCTATGAAGCGAACGCCGCCGCCTGTGCGAACTGCGGCCTCCTGCTCCTCAAACTCGCCCCTCATCGCCGCGCCGAGGATTTAGGGACGAAGAAACGGCGCGCGGCCGATCAGATGGCGCCCTGCAAGTTCTGCGGCAGCGACATTCCGCTCACCGCCATCCGCTGCAAGCACTGCTCCGAGATCGTGAACGACGATTTCTACCGCGAGCGCGCCCAGCGCACCCGCTCCCGCATCAATCACGCTTCCTGGGTCGCGTACATCTTCGGCCTCGGCGCGCTCCTCGTGTTCCGGCCTGTCGGCTTGGTATCGATCGGCGCCGGCCTCCTGCTCTCGATCCTTTACTACGCGATCCCCGTGGAGCCGCCGGCGTCGAAACGCAATCCACGCCCGCGGCTCCCCTTTTGGCAACGAGTAAAGCAGCAGGTGAAGATGGAGCGGGTATCGATCCCGCTGCCGAACTTCCCGAAGCGGAAGCTGGTCTTCGTCGGAACGCCGCTGATCGCGGCGATCGTCGGCTACTCGGCGAACACGATCCTTCTCCAGCAGCCGGTCGATGACGTGCTGCGCTCGAATCCCGCCGCATTCGCGGGCATGAACGTCTCGGCGCACTACGAGTACTACGTGGTGCCGGGCGTGGTGGTCTACGACCTGCGCACGATCGGAGTTCGCCAGACGCCGATCGACGTCCATACGGCGTTCCTCGAGTTCGCCAAGAAGGTGCGCGACAACCGCTACAAGCGCGTCGACCTGTCGTACCGCGGCACGACGAAGTTCTCGATCGACGGCGCCTCGTTCCACAAGATCGGCGACGAGTACGCGAAACGGAACTTCGATTACGTGCTCTACACGGTGCCGCGGCTCTTCCATCGCCAAGGCGCGCCGTCAGTGAAGCCCGCCACGTCCGATCGCGACGCGCTGCTCCAGTTTCATCGCCAGTGGTACGGCGAGGATCAGCTGACGCGCAGCGTGGCGAACGGGTTGTGATGTGGCACAGACACTCTTGTCTGTGCTTTTGAAGCCGCGCAATTTGCGAAGTTAAGCGCAAGCCTCCCGGCAGCACAGACAAGAGTGTCTGTGCCACACAATCTAAAGCAGCCCTTCGCGCTCCAGCTCATTCGTCAACGTCCGCGCATCGCTGAACTGAAACGCGCGCATTCCGATCGCTCGCGCGGCGAGTACGTTTTCCAGCAGGTCATCGACGAAGATGGTGTTCTGCGCCGTCGCTCCGATCGTTTGCAGCGCGAGGCGGAAGATATCGGGATCGGGCTTGGCCACTTTCAACCGATGCGAGAAGACGAACGGATCGTCGTTGTGAAACAGCCCGGCGAACTGCTTCGGGATGACCTCGGCGTGAATCTCGTTCGAGTTTGAAAGGAACGCAACGCGGTACCGCTCGCGAATCCGGTCGAGCAGATCTTCGATGCCGGGCATGGTGCCATCGAAGAAATCCGACCAGGTGTGATGAAAGTCGCGAATGCTCCCGCGATAGCCGGCATGCTCGCAGAGAAATTCGTAAAACTCGTAGAACGACACCGCACCGCGCTCCATGTCGCGATACGCCCCCGGCTCCTCGAGCAACTCAACGAGCTCGTCGCGCGACATCGACGCGTCATCGCAGATCGCCGCCAGCACCCGCTCGTACGCGAGCTTGATGACGGTGTTGCCGAGGTCGAAGAGGAACCAGGTGGTGTCCATGGTTGCTGGTAGTTAGGTTGCTGGGTTGCTGAGTTGCTGGGTTGCTGGGTTGCTGAGTTGCTGAGTACTGGTTGCCGAGTTGCCAGGTTGCCTGGCTTGGGTCTTGGTTTTTACCCAGCGACTCAGCAACCTAGCAACTCAGCAACCGAGCAACTCAGCAACCTAGCAACTCAGCAACCCAAGACAACTACATTCTGAATACTCCAAACTTCGGCTCTTCGATCTTCGCGTTGTATGCGATCGAGAGAGCTAGGCCGAGGTAGGTGCGGGTGTCGGCGGGATCGATGACCCCGTCGTCCCAGAGGCGCGCGGTCGAGTAGTACGGCGAGCCCTCGGTCTCGTACTTTTGCAGGACGGGATCGGCAATTGCGCGCTCCTCTTCCGACGTGAATTCTTTTCCTTCACGGGCGAGTTGATCGCGTTTCACCGTCGTCAGCACGCCGGCCGCCTGCTCGCCGCCCATCACGCTGATGCGCGCGTTCGGCCACATCCAGAGGAATCGCGGCGAGTACGCGCGGCCGCACATCCCGTAGTTTCCGGCACCGAACGAGCCGCCGATGATCACGGTGAACTTCGGCACAGTGGAGCTTGCAACGGCATGCACCATCTTCGCGCCGTCCTTGGCGATGCCGCCGCGCTCGTACTCCTTGCCGACCATGAAGCCGGTGATGTTCTGCAGGAAGATGAGCGGGATGCGGCGCTGATTGCACAACTCGATGAAGTGGGTCGCCTTCAGCGCGCTCTCGGAGAAGAGGACGCCATTGTTGGCCAGGATGCCGACTTTGTAGCCGAAAATCCGCGCGAATCCGGTCACGATCGTCGGCGCGTAGCGTTCCTTGAACTCCTGAAACTTCGAGCCGTCGACGATACGCGCGATGACTTCGCGCACGTCGTATGGTTTTCGGATGTCGCTGGGGATGACGCCGTAGATTTCTTTCGGATCGAAGGCGGGATCTTCTGGTTCGATCCGCGTCTCCGGATCGTGTTTCTGGTTCGGCAGGTTCTCGACGATGTTGCGCAGGATGGCGATGGCATCGTCATCGTCTTCCGCAAAGTGATCGGCGACGCCGCTGATCCTGGTGTGTACGTCCGCCCCGCCCAGCTCCTCGGCGGTCACCTCTTCGCCCGTGGCAGCCTTCACCAGCGGAGGTCCGCCGAGGAAGATCGTGCCGGTGTTTTTGACGATGATCGCTTCGTCGGACATTGCAGGAACGTACGCGCCGCCCGCGGTGCACGATCCCATCACCGCCGCGATCTGCGGGATCTCGCGCGCGGACATGACCGCCTGGTTGTAGAAAATCCGCCCGAAGTGCTCGCGGTCGGGAAAGACCTCGGCCTGCAGCGGCAGAAACGCGCCACCTGAATCAACGAGGTAGATGCACGGCAGATCGTTCTGCATCGCCACTTCCTGCGCGCGCAGATGCTTCTTCACCGTCATCGGAAAGTACGTACCGCCTTTGACGGTGGCGTCGTTGGCGATGATCAGGCACTCGCGTCCCTGAATCCGTCCGATGCCGGTGATGATGCCGGCCGCCGGCGCGCCGTCGTCGTACATGCCGTTGGCGGCGAGCGGCGAAAGTTCGAGGAACGGCGTACGCGGATCGAGGAGCGCGGCGATGCGTTCGCGCGGCGGCATCTTCCCCTGCTCCTTGTGCCGCGCGACGTACTTCGCGCCGCCGCCTTCCCGCGCCGAGGCGACGCGGCGATTCAACTCATCGACGAGAGTTTGCAGTGCCGCGGCGTTGCGGCGAAAGTCATCCGATTTCGTGTCGAGGTGCGATTCGAGAGGTTCCATGCCGGCGCGCGCAGCCTACATGCCGCCCGCGCCGGCTGCAACCGTCAACGCCCGATGAGAAACTCGCCTCGGCATCCGTTGCTGACCCAGATCCCGCGGCTGTCATAGCCCCAGGTCCGATTCAGGATGCACTCGTTCTTGCTCAGCCGCCGCGACAGCTCGACGCCGCCGCGCGTATCGGCGGAACAGAAGTGCCGCGTGTTGTTGACCGATTCGCAGGTGACGAGGCGATCGTACGCGCGATCGTTGCGGTGATAGCCGCGATTGTTGTTGCCGAGGACGAAGTCGGCCGCGCAACCGCGATCGACCCAGATGCCGTCATCGTCGTAGCCCCACGAACGACCCTCGACGCACGATGCGCCGCTGATCTGACGATCCAGCTGCACGCCCCAGCGGGTGTTCGCGGAACACCGGTTGAAACGGCCGCGCGACGAACACGTGATGATCTCGCCGCGATTGCGATTGTCATCGCGGCGGTCATGGTCGCGATCGTGGTCGCGCGTGATGACGAAGTCGGCGCGGCAACCGTCGGAGACCCAGACGCCGTTGCGGCCGCTCTGTCCCCACGTCCGCCCTTCGATGCAGGCGGTCTTGCTGAGCTGGCGAGTCAGCGCGACGCGCCCCCAGCCGTTGAACGTGCACTCCTCGCGGTGGTTGTAACTCGATTCGCAGCGAAGCGTGTTTTGCGCGATCGCGGCAGGCGCGAGCAGCGACAGAAGAATGATGAAAGAGCCAAACGATTTGCGATTCATGAATCCCCCCGATTTGCTAGCGATCATAAAGATGCCCGAGGCGGGCGGCAAGAAGCAGACGCTGCGACGCAGTGAGGCGATCACCATGAAGTGTGAGCTCTTTCAGCAGTCGCGTCGTGCGCGGATCGAGCTCCCTGACGCGCTGCATTTCATCGTCGAACGCATCACCGACGTTGTCGACGACGCCGATCGACAGCGCCTCTTCCGCACTGAGCACGCGATTGGCGAGAAAGAGCTGCTTCGCCGCGGCCGGCGTCATGGCCTTGCTCCAGCGCGACGTTCCGCCGAAGCCGGTGACGATGCCGAGCTTCGCACCAGGATGCGAGAAGCGGGAGCGCGGCGTTGCGAATCGCAGATCGAAAGCGAGCGCCAGATCAAGCGCGCCGCCGAAGCAATCGCCGTCGATGATGGCGATCGTGACGAACGGCAGCCGCTCGATCGCCGCAAACGTCTCCTGCCCCAGCCTCGCGAACTCTTCGGCATGATTCGCATCGAACCGCCGCATCTCCTCCATGTCCGCGCCGGCGGCGAAGAGACCAGGACGCGCGGAACGGAGGACGAGGATTGGTTGCCGGGTTCCCAGGTTGCCGGGTTGCCCGTCCATCTCGGCAACCAGGCAACTCGGCAACCTGGCAACCTCGGAACCAATCCACACGAGCATCTCCGACGACAGCAGATTCATCCCGCCGTCATCGAGCACGATCTCGTGGATGTTCACACGTTCACGGCGCGGCGGATGGCGTCGACCGCAGTCGCCGTCGGCGTCCCGGGCAGAAAGATCTCGCGGATGCCGATCTCTTTCATCCTGGGGATGTCCTTCTCCGGGATGATTCCGCCGGCGAAGACGACGATGTCTTCGGCGCTTTCGTCTTTCAGCAGCCGCATGATCTCGGGGAAGAGAACGTTGTGCGCGCCGGAAAGGATCGACAGCCCGATGGCGTCGACGTCCTCCTGCACCGCGGCCGCGACGATCTGTTCCGGCGTCTGCCGCAGCCCCGTGTAAATCACTTCCATGCCCGCATCGCGCAGCGCGCGGGCGATGATCTTCGCGCCGCGGTCGTGGCCATCAAGGCCCGGCTTCGCGATCAGCACTCGAATTTTTCGGTCGCTCATTTGTCTCCCTGTGGTTGCGGCACGGCATCGCGGAACTTCGAGAGGATCACGATGTCGTGATAGCTCCCCTCGCGAAAAAAGTCGCGCCGCAGACAACCTTCCTGCACGAATCCAAGGCCTTCCAGCACGTGCTTCGCGCGGTCGTTGTAGTCGAATACGTTGATGCGCAGCTTGACGAGGTTCATCTCCTCGAAGGCGAAACGGACCAGGGTCTGGATCGAATCGCCGCCGTAGCCGCGGTTCCATGCGGAGGGCTCGCCGATGAAGAGGCCGAACCACGCCGTCTGCGAAACCCAATCGATGTCATGAATCGAAGCGTTGCCGATGTGCGTCCGATCGTCACGCCGCTCGATGGCGAAGTGCCGCTCGGTCTGGCTGGCGTGCATCGCCCCTTCCAGCCATTCAATCTCGTTCTGAAACGCGATCGGATAGCGGTTCTTGAGCGTGCGCACGACGTTCGGATCGTTCATCCAGCGGTAGCAGCGCTCGGCGTCCTCACGCTCGAACGCCCGCAGGATGACGTGCTCGCCCGCGATCATGAATCGCCGCCGCGACGGCTCGCGCCCGCTGTCGGCAAAATCACGCTCGGTGCGATTGGACATTCGTGGATTATATCGGCGGGTTTGATGTGGCACAGACACTCTTGTCTGTGCTTCCGGGAGGCTCGCGCTTGACTCATCAAATCACGCGATGTCAAAAGCACAGACAAGATGTCTGTGCCACATCACCCTGCGAGCACGACCTTCGGCCGTACTTCGACCGGACCGCCCTCGCGAAGGACGTTCACCACCTCGCCGATCGCGATGAGGCGATCTTCCGGATTGCCGAGGGCGAGGAGATCGCCGGCGGCGACAGCGACGGGCGGCGTCATGATGATCGATTGGCCGCGCATCAGTTTTCCCTGCTGTCCCCAATCGATCCGCAATTTCGGCAGCGGCAATTCGACCTCGGAAAGCGACTGGAACCACGGCGGCGAGAGCAACTCCTCGATCGGTCCGTTTTCCAGCGTCTCGTACGGCAACGCGTCGGAGATGCGGAAGTTGCCGATAGCGGTGCGGCGCAATTCTTTCAGATGCGCGGGTACGCCGGCCGCGGCGCCGAGGTCGTGGGCGAGCGAACGGACGTAGGTGCCGGCGGACGAGCGGATGCGGAAGCGCGCCGTCGATCCGGTCACGTTGACGATCTCGAATTCATAGACGGTGATCGCCTTCGGAGTCAGCGCCGCCACCTCGCCTTTGCGCGCCAATTCGTACGCACGCACGCCACCGATTTTCTTCGCCGAAAACTGCGGCGGCATCTGCTCGATGGCGCCGAGGAAGGGAGCGATGAGCGGCGCGAAATCGATGTGCTCGACGTTCACCTCGTTCGTCTCCCCTACCGGCTCGCCGGCCGCGTCGTAAGAATCGGTCGCCCAGCCAAACTGGATCACCCCTTCGTACGTCTTCTCCATCCCCATCAGATACGCCTGCAGGCGCGTGGCCTTGCCGACGCAGAGGACGAGCAGTCCGGTAGCGAGCGGATCGAGCGTGCCGGTATGCCCGACCTTCTTGATTTTCGAGCGCCGCCGAAACTTCTCGACCGCGTCGTGCGATGTGATGCCGGTTTTCTTATCGAGCAGCAGGAGGCCGTCGACTTTGGGTTGGGGTGTCTGCATGAGCGGCGCGGAGCATAACTCACGCTTCCACGGCGCGGACGATCGTCAGCAACTTCCTGCGCAATGGTCCCATCATCGGCAGCGACGAAATCTGGATCAGCCGGACGACGAGATCAATCGTGCCGTCGAGCAGCGCTTTCGTCCGGCGCTGCCCGCGCGACTCGTCGAACATCCAGAAAAGGATCGCGCCCATCTGATAAAGCCAGAGCAGCAGCGGTAGATCGGCGACGAGATCTTTCGGGATTGCAGGCGTTGAATCGGCGATCGCCAGCCGGAAGAACGCGATGCTTTCGTCGCGCATCACCTGCGTCTCTTCTCCAAATGGCGAGAGCGGATGCTTAGGATCGATCCCGATCCGCACCAGCGCGACCATGAGCCGGCGATGTTCTTCGAATTGCTTGAGCTGCGTGTCGATGATGCCGCGGATCCGTTTGCGCAGTTCGCGCGAGCGTGCAATCTGCGCGGGGATGATCTCGCGTGCCTCCTCCGCCGTGCGGACGTAGAAGGCCATGACCATCTCTTCCTTCGAACGAAAGTAGTAGTACGCCGCCCCTGTCGCCACGCCCGCCTCGGCGGCGATATCGCGCATAGTCGTTTCGTCGAATCCGCGCTGCCGAAAGAGCTGCAACGCCGCGTCGAGGATGCGCTCGCGAGTCTCTTCCGCCTTTGCCGTTGCCACGGCGGGAGAATACGTTACCAGGTCGGCTCCGCGCCTGCCGCGACGTGCGCCCGCCCGTGCAGCGCGCGCCATTCGTCGCACAATTCGCGAGCGGCTTCCGGCCAGTTCGGATGCTGAAAACGGAATCCGTTCTTCGCTAAGACTCCGGATATCGAGCGCCGGTTCTTGAGCAGCAGTTCCGGTTCGGTGCGAAGCAAAAACGCCGCGACTTCCAGCAGATGGCGTCCGGCTCCGATGCCGAAGGGAATCCCCCAGGCCTCGCGAATCGCCTTCATGAACTCCGCATTCGGCAGCGGATTCGGCGCGGCGATGTTCACCACGCCGGAGATGAAGCGCTGATCGATGAGGAAGGCAATCGCGCGAACGAAGTCTTCGTGATGAACCCAGGAGACGAACTGCCGCCCGTCGCCCGCTTTGCCGCCGAGGCCGAAGCGCACCAGGCCGAGGAAGATCGCGAACGGAGTTCCGGCGTCGGGAGTCATCACCACTGCCGAGCGCAGTTTCACTTTCCGTGTGCGCGGCGTCTTTGCCTCGTCGATCGCCAACTCCCATTGCCGGCCGACTTCGATGCTGAACTTCCACGCGTCCGGCAAGCCTGCGTCCGTAATGCAAGTGGTCTCGTCATTCGGCGCGTCGCTGGTGTGCGGGTAAAGCGTGGCCGTGCTGGCCTGAAGCCAGACATGCGGCGGATTGCGCACGCTGGAAATCGCTTCGCCGACCACGCGCGTCGACTGCACGCGGGAGTCGATAATCTCGCGCCGGTTCGCCGCCGTGTAACGGCAGTTGACGTTCCGTCCGGCGAGGTTGATGACGACGTCCGCGCCGTCGATCTCACCGGCCCAGTCGCCGAGGTTGACGCCATCCCACGCGACCGTTCGCCATGGCCGCAAGGCGCGATGCCTGCTGAGCACAACCACCTCATGCTGCGGATAAAACGCGCGACCCAGAAGAGTACCGAGATGTCCTGAGCCTCCTGGAATGACGATTTTCATTTTGCCTGCCTCCGTTGTTGAACGCGTTCAAAACATAACTTAGGACCGAGCGTGGCTGACGTCAAGAACTATTTTGAACGCGTTCATCTTTAGCAACCCGGAGGCATTGCTAGAATGCGGCGATGGCGCGACCGAAACGAAGCAGGAAGTATCTGGTGTGGATGGATTGCGAGATGACAGGGCTGGATCCGGAGAAGCATGTGCTGCTCGAGATCGCTACGATCATCACGAATTACGATCTGGAGATCGTCGCTCGCGGGCCGGTGCTGGCCATTCGTCCCAGCCAGGCGAAGTTGAACATGATGGATGCCTGGTGCCGGCGGACGCACGGGAACAGCGGACTGCTCGATCGCGTCCGCGACGAGGGCGTCAGCGTTGCCGAGGCGGAGAAGCAGACGCTGAACTTCATCCGCCGCTATTGCTACGTGCGGACAGCGCCGCTGTGCGGCAATTCGATCGGGCAGGACAAGCGGTTTCTGGCGAAGTACATGCCGTCGCTCGATGCGTTTCTGCACTATCGAATCGTCGACGTCAGTTCGATCAAGACGCTCGTGTCGGAGTGGTACGGCGGCAAGTATGAGTCGCCGAAGAAGAAGGACGAGCACCGCGCGCTGTCGGACATCGAGGAGTCGATCGCGGAGCTGGATTACTACCGGAAGACGGTATTCGTTCCGCGGTGATCCCCCTGGGACCGCGGGCGTCCCGCCCGCTGTCTCATCGCGCGCGGATGTGAAAATGCGGGCGGGACGCCCGCGGTCCCAGGGACATCACTCTTCACTCTCGTTTTTCGCTTTGATATCCGCCAGCAGGTCTTCGATGCGGCCTGCGCGCATGGCGGTCTCGTCGAACTTGAAGTCGAGCTCGGGCGTGTAGCGGAGGCGGATTCGCTTGCCGAGCTGCGAGCGGATGAAACCCTGCCGTTTCTGGAGCTCGCGCGCCATTTCCTTCGTCGCTTCTTCATCGAGGCCGCTGATGAAGACGCGCGCGAAGTGCATGTCGGGGCTGACTTCGACACCGGTAATGGAGGTGAGTCCGAGGTCGAGATCCTTCAGTTCGTGGCGGAAGACTTCGACGAGTGCATCGCGGACGGATTCGCCGACGCGGGAGGTTCTGCGGGTTTTGCGCATGGTCGGATCTTATCCTCCTGGGAGCGCGGGCGTCCCGCCCGCTTGGGCAGGCCGCGAGATCTGCGCAAGAACGGCGGGCGGGACGCCCGCGCTCCCAGGTTACAGCCCGTCGAACGCTCCCTTTTTCTTCTTGATCGCCTGCAATCCAGTGGCGGTGATCACCGGGCGCCACCACAATTCGGTCGATGACGGACTCCAGTAGCGAACGCCGTCACGCGTGATCGACGCCGGCGCGGGGACTAGTTGATTGAGGCGATCGTAAAGGAGCATGCGTTCGTCGGGAGTGGCGTCGCGGAAGAGGTTCAGCAGTGTGAAGGCATCGCGCGTGCGCGCGAGCCTGAGGATCGCCGTCATGTCGTGATTCTGGATCGCTGCATGAAACGCTGGTCCGGCATCGTCGAAGACCGGCACGGTCAGCTCGCCGTCCTGCGTAATCACTGCTGACGCCCCTTGCGGCACGAGCGACTGTTCGTAGCCGTGCGTCAGGTCGACCCAGCCGGCGATCACGCGCAGCGCGCCGCCTCCGCCGGGCGCAATCGTCAGCGTGTATTCGCAGCCGAGGTCGATGGCGCGCGCTTTCGGCGTATCGATGACGAAGACGCCCGGCTGCGACGTCGTCTTCGCGTGGATCGTTCCCGATGCGAGGGCGAGCCGATGGCGCTTGCTGCGATTCTCGATCAGGCGAACGGTCGTATTCGCACCGACGTCGATCGTTCCGACGGCGGATGATTGCAGGCGCACCGAACCCTGCCCGGTACGGACAACGTCGCCGGCGCGGAGGATCGAATGCGGGACGACTGCGATGCCCAAGGCTTCTGTTGCACGCCACCGGTTCGGCGCCGTGTAGAAATACCAGCCGCCGAGCGCGATGCCGATGAGCAAGGCCGCGGCAGCGGCGAGAGGCCAGAGCGGATCGCGGCGCATCACAACCACGCGCCTGAAGTCCGGGATCGGCGCAGCAGAGCGATAGCGGCCGAGGAGAGTCTCGAGGTGCTGGACCTCAGCGTCCGGCTCGCCCGTTCCATCCCAAAGATAATCGTCGTTCATACGGCACTCCCGCCGAGCGCGCCGCGAAGCATCTGCATGCCGCGGTGAAGGTTGACGCGCACCGATCCCGGCGTCAGGCCGGTGCGCGCGGAGATTTCCGGGCCGGACATTCCTTCCACGAGACGCATCATCAGCGTTTCGCGATACGCCTCCGGCAGGTTTCGAATCGCTTCCAGCGCGCGCGCCGCTTCCGCATCCTCGCGCTGCGTTCCACGGGTGGCGTACGCCTCATCCAGCTCGACCGTTTCGCTCATACGTCTCCGCCAATCCTCGGCTGCATTTCTCGCGGTGCGTGCAATCCAGCCGGCGAACGCGGCCGGCTCGCGCAGCGACTGCAGCTTCGTGTAGGCGCTGACGAAGACGTTCTGCGTGACGTCATCGGCGTCGGCGGGAGGAAGGCGCCCGAGAACAATCGAATGGACGACGGGTGCATAGCGCGAGTAGAGCTGCTCGAACGACGCGACGTCGCCCGCCTGCGCGGCGCGAACGAGATCGGCGTCGGTACGAACGGGCATCAGCGGTGAGAAGACGCAGCGCGGGGGCGAAGTGTTAACAGGTTAACGCTCGTCATGACGATGCCGTCCTCCAGTCGAAAAGGAGAACGACATCATGAAACGATTGCTTATCGGATTGCAGCTTCTCGCGATCCCGCTGCTGGCATCGCCGGGACTCTTCCCGCACATCGTGATCGCAGGCCCGAACGAGCCGGGACAGCGTCTGATCATCACCGGACGGGTCTTTGGCAGGGACGGCAAACCGCGCGGCGGTGTGGTCATCGAAGCGCATCACACGGACGCGAACGGCATCTACCTCGCCGAAGGAGCGCACGGTCCGAATCCGAAAGTTGCGGCGCGGCTTTTCGGGCGGCTGGCGACGGCTACCGACGGCACGTATCGGATCGATACGATTCGTCCTGGCGGCTATCCCGGCGGAGCAGCGCCGGCGCACATTCACTTTCATATTCAGGACGGCCCGCGCGAACAGTACGAGATCCTCGAGTTTGCGGACGACCGCGCGCTGACGCCAGCCATGCGCGCGAAGGACGGCGTTGGCGGGACATTCGCCGCGATTCAGCCGATACACCGCGACGCGTCCGGCGTCTGGCATTGCACGCGCGACTTCCGCGTCGGAGGTGCGAAGTGAAACGCGCGCTGCTCCTGCTCGCGCTTCTCACGCTGCCTGTCTGCGCACAGCCAACGCGCTACTCCGTCAAGCCGGTCTACACCAGTTTGCGTTTCTCGATCGTGAAGTGGGGCGTGCTTAAGGAGGAAGGGATCTTCCGCGATTTCGACGGAACGCTCGTCTACGATCCCGCGCATCCCGAGGCGTCGCGCATCGACGTCGTGGCGAAGACGGCGAGTCTTGATACGAAGGATGAGACGCGCGATCAGATGGTGACCGGCTTCGACTTTCTCGACGCCGCGCGCTATCCGACGATCGAATTTCACAGCACCGGCGTCGATCGCAACTTCGTCAGCGGCAACCTCACCATTCACGGGACGACGAAGCGCGTCCGTTTTCCGGTGACGTCGCTCGGCGTTCACGAGATCCCGAAGATCGGCAAGCTGGCCGGCTTCGAAACGACCTTCACCATCAACCGCCGCGACTACGGCGTCCTCGGCACGCGCTGGGGTGCGGTGCCGGGTGTGTTGAGTGACAACGTGGAACTGCACATTACGATCGGGGCGATCAGGCGGCAGTGAATGTGGCACAGACACTCTTGTCTGTGCTTTGCGAGGCTCGCGCTTTACTTCCAAGTTGCGCGGCTTCAAAAGCACAGACAAGAGTGTCTGTGCCACATCACGCCCTACGAAAAGTGGGGCACGCCCAACGCGACCGTCTCGTCAAAATCGAGCTTCTCGGTCGTCCAGCCGGTGAGCGTGGCGTCGGAGTTCGTCTCGACGTAGGTGAGAACGCGCTCGAGCATCGCGTCGGCGGAGGGATCATCGATGGAGACGAACGACACCGCCATGCGCGAGCGCTGATGGAGATCGTGGAGGCCGACTTCGCCGGCCGAGATCTCGAAGCGGTGGCGCAGCTTTTCGCGCAGCGACCGCACCACCATGCGCTTGTCTTTCAACGACTGCGCGTGCGGGATGAAAAGTTCGAAGAGTGCGACGGAAACGATCATGAAACGCGGAGAGCGGCGGGATCGCCGCCGCTCTCCAGCAAACTAAGCCAATGCCGCGGCGAGCTGTTCGACCTTGAACGCTTCGATGATGTCGCCGTTCTTGATGTCCTGGAATCTCTCGATTCCGATGCCGCACTCGAAGCCCTGGCGGACTTCGGCGACGTCGTTCTTGAAGTGGCGGAGGGAGCTGATCTTCCCCTCGAGGATGACGCGATTGTCGCGGAGCAGACGCACGCTGGCCGAACGCGGGATGACGCCCTCGGTGACCATGCAGCCGGCGATGACCCCGGCCTTCGGCACCTTGAACGTGTTGCGCACCTCGGCACGGCCCTGGAAGACTTCCTGGAACTTCGGATCGAGCAGACCGGTCATGGCCAGCTTGATCTCGTCGACCAAGTTGTAGATGACGGTGTAGAGGCGGACGTCGATGCCTTCCTTCTCCGCCAGCTCGCCGGCCGAACGCTCGGGGCGAACGTTGAAGCCGACCACGATGGCGTCCGAGGCGGAGGCCAGCAGGATGTCGTTGGTCGAAATCGCGCCGACCGAGGAGTGGATCACGTTGACTTTGACCTCGGCGGTGGAGAGCTTGCGCATCGTGTCGCCGAGAACTTCGACGGAACCCTGCACGTCGGCCTTCAGGATGAGGTTGAGCTCCTTGGCCGTTCCGGACTGCATGCGCTGGAAGAGCTGATCGAGCGACATGCGCGAGGTCTTGCCCTGCGACATTTCGCGCGCCTTCTCCTGGCGCATCTGGCCGATCATGCGAGCCTGCGTCTGTTCATCGACGACCTGGAGCGAATCGCCGGCGTTTGGAACATCGTCGAATCCGGTGAGCTGGACAGGAGTTGCCGGGCCGGCTTCGTTGATGCGGCTTCCGCGCTCGTCGGTCATGGCGCGAACGCGGCCCGACGTAGCGCCGGAGAAGAACGCATCGCCGATCTTCAGCGTGCCGTCCTGCACGAGTACCGTGGCAACGATGCCGCGGCCCGTTTCTTTCTTCGCCTCGAGCACGACGCCTTTCGCGCCGATCTCGGGTGAGGCTTTGAGATCGAGGAGATCGGCAGTGAGCAGGATCATGTCGAGCAGATCGTTGATGCCGGTCTTCTTCGTGGCCGACACTTCGACGGAGACGACGTCGCCGCCCCACTGCTCGACCTGAACGCCGTTTTCGGCGAGCTCGCGGCGGACGCGCTCGACGTTGGCATTGGGCTTGTCGATCTTGTTGATAGCCACGATCATCGGCACCTTGGCGGCGCGCGCGTGGTCGATCGCTTCCTTCGTCTGCGGCATGACGCCGTCATCGGCGGCGACGACGAGGATGACGATGTCGGTTACCTTCGCGCCGCGGGCACGCATCATCGTGAACGCTTCGTGGCCGGGGGTATCGAGGAAGACGATCTTCCGTCCGCGCTTTTCGACGTGGTACGCGCCGATGTGCTGCGTGATGCCGCCCGCCTCGCCCGCCGCGACGTTAGTCTCGCGGATGGCGTCGAGGAGCGAGGTCTTGCCGTGGTCGACGTGACCCATGACGGTGATGACCGGTCCGCGCGGCGTCGAGCCGGTAGCGCCGGTCTTTTCCATCGCTTCCAGTTCGACGGCCTCTTCGAATGACACGATCTCGGCGTCAATGCCGAGGTCTTTGGCGATCTCAAGCGCGAGATCGGCGCCGAGCGGCTGGTTGATGGAAATCATCAGCCCCTTCTTCATCAGAAGGTGCTTCATGAGGTCATTCGCTTTGATGCTCAACTTGTCGGCGAGCTCTTTGACGGTCGCGCCTTCGCTGAGCGGAATCTTCGTCGTCGGACGATTGAAGTTCAGGACCTTGCCGGAAACCGGCGCGGCCTGTTTGCGGGCGTCGCGGCGGTTCGACGGTGTGCGCGGCGCACCATCCTCGTCCGTCTCCGGCATCGGGATGTCGGGTCCGAGGTCGTCGTTGATGATCTGCGTTCCGGAGAACGGACCCTTCGTGAACAACTCGCTGTCGACTTCCGACGGGCGCTCGCTCTTGCCGCGTTTGCCGGTCGTTTTCTTTTTCGGAGAGAGATCCTCGCTGCCGTCGGGACGACGCGTTTTGCTGCGTCCCATCGCGCCGCCGGGCAGCGTGCCCGGAGGAGGCGGAGGAGCGGACGTTCCAGTGCCGGGACGACCGACGCCGGGACGGAAATTGCCCGGACCGGCGGGACGAGCACCCATCGGAGCGCCCGGACGCATGCCGGGGCCGGAAGGCCGCGTGCCCATCGGCGGACGAGCACCGCCCGGACCGGCGGGACGGGTTCCCATCGGAGCGCCGGGGCGCGGACCACCTGGACCGGCGGGACGTGCAGTCTGTCCGCCGACATAGGTCGGACGGGCCACCGGCTGCTGGCCGGCGTAGTTGGGACGAGTGGCTTGCGGCGCGCGCGCACGCGGTCCGGTCGGACCAGTCGGGCGGCGATCGGTTGCTGCGTTGGCGGCCATCGGTGCGGGCTGCGCCGGCTGCGCGGCCGGAGGCGGCGGCGCGGGAGTCGGAGCAGCCGGCGCGGGAGCGGCTTCGGGCGCCGGCGTTTCGACGGCGGCGGGACGCGCTTTCGCAACGACAGGCGGCGCTTCTTTGGCGGCGCGTTCTTCGGCTTCGACCGCTTCGACGAATTCCGGGATGATGACGGCCGGCGGCGGCGCGGTAACCTGCGGTTCTTCGACCGGCACCTCGCGCTTCGGACGCGGAGTCGGCTTGACGATCGCGCGCGGCGGACGGACAGCTTCCTTCTTCGCGGCGACCTGCGGCTTGTCTTCGCGCATGATGACGCTGCGCGTACGCATCGTCAGTTTCTTGCCGGTGATGAGCGCGTTGATGACCTCAGGCTCGAGAGCCTGATTCGGGTCCGTGATCTCCGCGCCGAGCGACTGCAACTGAAAGATGACGTCCTTCTCGGACTTCCCCATCTTCTTTGCGATGTCGCTCACTTTGAACTTTGCTGCCGCCATTGACTCTCCTGGTTGCCTGTTTCCGGGGGGGGCTGGGTTGCCGAGTTACCTGGTTGCCGAGCTATGTGCTCGTTGCTCAGCCGCCGATTGGCAACCGGCAACCGGGCAACCCGGCAACCTTTTCTACTCTACTTGCGCTTCTTCCTGCGGTGCTTCAGCGTCTTCCGGCTCGCCTTCGGATTGTTCCTCCGGCTCACCCTCATCCGAAGCCTGATAGGCCTGCTCTTCTTCGTCGCCCTCGGGCGGCGTCTCGTCGACCTGCTCGTGCTTGCGCGCGATCTCGATCATCTGCTCGGCCATCTCTTCGTCGACGCCATCGATCGCGGTGAGATCTTCCACCGAGGCGTTGATGACGGAGTCGAGATCGTCGTAACCGGCTGCTTCGAGCGTGTTCGCCCAATCTTCCGGCATGTCTTCGATGTCGTGGACATTCGTTTCCGCGCGCGCCTCGGCCATTGCTTCCTGCAGCATGGCGCTGAGGGCGTCGGCCACTTCGCCTTTGACCTCTTCCTCGGACTTGATGTCGATCTTCGCGCCGATCAACTCGGCGGCGAGACGAACATTGAGTCCGCGCTTGCCGATGGCCAGCGAGAGCTGGTCGTTGTCGACGATGACGTCGAGGTGCGGGCGGTGCGCCTGCTCGTCGCTGGTCACGGAGACGCGCGTGATCTTGGCCGGAGCCAGCGAGTTCTGCGCGTAGACGACGATGTCTTCGTTGAACGGGATGATGTCGATCTTCTCGCCGCGAAGCTCGCGGATGATGGACTGCACGCGCGAGCCCTTCATGCCGACGCAGGCGCCGACCGGATCGACGTCGCGCTCGCGCGACATAACCGCGATCTTGGCGCGCTCGCCCGGCTCGCGGACCGCGCCGCGGATGACGACAGTGCCGTCGTAAATCTCCGGCACTTCCATCTCGAACAGCTTGATGAGCAGACGCGGATCGGTGCGCGAGAGGACGACCTGCGGTCCTTTCGGCTGCGTGTGAACGTCGACAATGACGGCTTTGATGCGGTCGCCCTGCGAGTAGCGCTCGGCGCGCGACTGCTGGCTGCGCGGGATGATCCCCTCGGTCTTGCCATTGAGGTCGATGATCATGTCGCCGCGCTCGAAACGCTTGACGTATCCGTTTTCGAGCTCACCGAGCTTGCCGATGAATTCGTTGTAGACCTTCTCGCGCTCGGCCTCGCGGACCTTTTGATAGAGAACCTGTTTGGCCGACTGCGCGGCGATGCGGCCGAAATCTTCGGCAGCCTTGGTCAGCGGGATGTGCACTTCATCACCCTGCTCGACGTCAGGGTCGATTTTCTGCGCTTCGTAAGTACGGATCTGCGTGTTCGAGTCCTTGACGACGTCGACCACTTCCTTGGTGATGTAGCTGAGGCGGATGCGGCCGCCGACTTCGACGTCCGGCTCGACTTTTTTCGCCTGTTCCAGCGTCCACTGCGCCTGCGGATCTTCGATCTCGTTCTCGTCGATGACGATGTCTTTGATGACGTACATGGTCATCTCGCCGCTGACGCGGTCGATGACCGTTTCCATCGGCTCGCGCGTCTTGTAATACTTGCGCGCGGCGGTGGCGAGGGCATCCTCGAGCGCCTTGAACACGCGCTCGACGTCGATCGACTTCTCGTACGCCAGCGCCTTGATGTTTTTACTCAGATTCTCGTCGAACATTCTGCTCCCTGGTTGATAGGTTGCTCAGTTGCTAGGTTGCTGAGTTGCTGGGTGAGACCCGGCAACCTGGCAATCGCGGCAACTCAGCAACCTAGGAACTCAGCAACCCAGCAACTTCAGATTTCCACTTCCAACCGTGTTTCTTTGATGTCTGCGAGCGGGACGACGTAGTCAGGATCCTTCTTCATGACCGGATCGGTGACGACGATCGTTTCGCCGTTGAATTCTTTCAATCTGCCGACGATTACATGAAGCCCTCGTATCGCCTTCGACGTCCTGACGCGGACAAGGCGGCCGAGGAACTTCTGATAATCAGACTGCTTGTAAAACTTGCGATCCAGACCGGGAGACGAGACCTGGAGCTCGTACTCCGCAGGAACGACATCGTCGACGTCGAGCAGCGCGCTGACCTGGTGCGAGACGAGCTCGCAATCCTCGACCGTTACGCCGCCCTCTTTGTCGATGTCGATGCGGAGCAGGAACCCATGACCCTGCTTCCGGTACTCAATGTGAACGAGCTCGAGACCTTCCGACGTCACGATGGTCTCGATTTCCTTCTCAACCCGTTCGGGCAAAACGCTCATATGTCCTGACAACAAAAAAAGCGGCCGAATCGGCCGCTTTCGATAGGTTGTTGCTCGAAAGCTGTCGAATGATACCACTTTGCTGCGGGCCGTCACAACATCGTGAACGTACGGCCGATTCCGATTCGCGAGGGACAAAAAAACGGCCGCGCACGGGGCGCGGCCGTCGTTTGAACCGGACGAAATGGGTCTTAGAACTGGTGCTTGACAGCGCGATGGATCGTCGTGCCCGACTTGCAGGCGGCGACGTCCGGGCTGTAGATGCAGGTGATGGCGTTGTTGGTGAGCGGCTGGAGGTACTGCGGCTCGAGCGTGGTCGGGTCGTTCGTCTGGTTGTCGAGCTGCGAGCCGTAGGCGAAGAAGGCCGGGCAACCGGCCGTGCAACCCGCGGCGGCGGCATCGGACGTCGGCTGTGTCCCGCCCTGCTGGACGACGACGTAAGCGCCGGTGGAGGTGGCCGCCTTCACGAAACTGGGGAAGAGGCTGGCGCTGCCGACCTGGGTCTGGAGCCAACCGAGCGGCTGCAGCGTGAAGCTGTTTTGCGCGAGCTGCGCGCCGGTGCTGCTGAAGAGCGTGGCCGTGAGCGTCGTCGTCGAGAACTGCGACGCGTTCACGAAGCCCATGTTGGTGCGGTACTGATCGGTATTGCGGATGCCGGTGATGAAGAGCTTGTCGAGGCCCGCGCCGGACGCGGACTCGGAGACGAAGTTGTACCAGGGGATACCCGAGAACAACTGGCCGACCGTCGGAGCGGTGGAGGGATTGGCTCCGAGGGCCACCGAGTAGATGCGGCTCTCGACGCTGATGTTGCGGTAGTTCGTGTTCAGACCGGTGCTCGGGTCAGGAGTGCAGTCCGCGCCCGCCTTGCAGGCATTGAAGACCAGCTGGCCGAGGGCGGTGGTGAGGTGCAGGGTGTTGGCGACGAAATCCGGAAGTTCGCGGCGCTCGCGAGGAGCCAGAGTGAGCACCTTGGAGAACTGCTGCAGGTTGGCAGGATTCGCGGCGGGGTTCGCGCCGGTCGCATAGATCACCGAGATGTCGACCGAGTCATCGCTGAGGTTCGAGATGAACACGTCAGAGATGAAGGTCGCGGTGGAGCTTGAAGCATGACCGGCCGCCGGAACGTAAACCTGATCCGCAGCGCGGAAGTTGCTGGCCATCGCCGCACCAGCGATCAACGCAATTGCCGTGGCGACGCCCAACTGTTTCACTTTGAACATAATCTCCCCTTTTGCAACGAGTTTTAGGTAATCAGACTGCCTCGATCGAAAAATGCGTACGCATTCTAATCGACTTCGCCAGTTTGAAAAAAATGAAACTGCGAACACTGATACGGTCGAGAGAACGGGAACGTCACGTCGCGGAACCGTGAGGCTTTCTTGGCCGGACTATGCGATTGTAGCATGACGATCTGCGATCATGAACGTCACGTTTACTGCTGAGGATGACGGCTCCAGGCTCGACCGCGCCCTTGCCGCGCGGATGCCGGAGCATAGCCGAAGTTTCATCGCTCGTCTCATCGAAGAAGGGCGGGTAACCCTGAACGGGAGGCCCGCGCCGCGGCCTTCGATACGGGTCGCGGAGGGACACCGCGCGGAGATCGACATCCCTCCTCCCACTCCTGCCACCGCCCAATCGCAGGAGATGCCGCTCTCGATCCTGTTCGAAGACGACGACCTCGTGGTGATCAACAAGCCGGCCGGACTTGTCGTTCATCCCGCAGCCGGACACGCGGACCGCACGCTGGTGAATGCTCTTCTCTTTCACGTGCATGACTTGAGCGGAATCGGCGGCGAACTACGTCCCGGCATCGTTCATCGGCTGGACAAAGACACCAGCGGCGTGATGGTGATCGCGAAGAATGACGCGGCGCACCGCAAGCTCAGCGCGGCCTGGGCCACCGAAACGGTGCGCAAGGAGTACGTGGCGATCGTCTACGGCACGCCGCAGAAATCGGGCGGCACCATCGATGCTCCGATCGCCCGCGATCCGCGTAATCGCAAGCGCATGGCCATCGTCGCCGGTGGCCGTCATGCCGTCACCGACTTCCAGGTGATCGAATCGCTCCGCCACGCCTCTGTGTTGCGCTGCGTGCTCCACACCGGCCGAACGCATCAAATCCGCGTTCACCTCAAATCGATCGGACATCCGATCATCGGCGACCCTCTCTACTCGGGTCCGCAGTGGCGCGGCATCCCAGACAAGAGGTTGCAGAAAACAATCTCGTCGTTCGACAGACAGGCACTGCATGCGGTCTCTCTCCAGATTCCACATCCAGAGACGGACAGGGTGATGGTTTTCGCGGCAGACCTGCCTTTGGACATGCGCTCGTTGATCGAAAACCTGCGCTAACTGGTTGGTGAGTTGCCAGCGAGCGTCAACCCCGCCGAGAGGCCGCGGCGACTTCCGCCGCGGCCTCTCCTGACTTACTTGATATGAATCTGAATTGCTCGATCGTCCGGATCGAGCTACTTCTTAAAAATGTACCGCGATGGCAACGAGGTCGGTCGCCTGGTCGAGCGTTCGGGAGCCGTCCCACTTCGATGAGAACCATAGGCCCCCGTCCTTCTGGAAAAGGGTGAACGCCAGAGCATCATTACCTGGCGATGCCCCGTGGTCGGTGACCGTTGCCACTAGCGTGGCGTTGTTATCAATGACCACCGGCGACCCTGGCGAGGTGATGTCCGTCAGCGCGGCCGGTCCGGTGAGATAGGCGATTCCACCTCCCGCCGAAGGAACGATGGCCATGGAATCGATTGCAGAGCTATTGATCTGATAGGAATGGACCGTGCCGTTTACCGTACGCTGGAACTTCAGAGTGACCGATCCACCGACTCTGCCCGAGGGGCTTAAGTATTGAGGATTGAGGGTGAGATCGGCGCGGCTGTTTACATCCGCGGCATAGATTCCGGCCGAGGTCATCAACTGCGCGTGGTCCGTGCCGCCAACCCAGGCAGCGGTCGCCGCAGTCACCGACAACACGACGTCGTTGACCGCGGCATCGCGGTAATAGGAGCCCCCGACAATGCTGCCGATCGTGTACGTTCCGGTCGATGCGGTGAACGTGCAGGTGGCTACGCCATTGACAAGGTCGGAAGGTGATACCAGACCGACCGGGGCGACGCAAAGCGTTTCGCCGGTAGCGCGGTTGACGAACGTCACCGTTGCCATTCGAATATCTCCTCCCGGGTTGCCAAGACGCTCGAGTTCGACGACCAACGATGCCAGACTGACTGTGACGGTCCCTGTGGCTGGAGAAGAAGAGACCTTCAGCGGTGCAAGGAATTGCACGGCAGCATCGCGCGCCGGTACCTCGGGTTCGCCGTCGAGCAGATCTTCGAGATCGACTTCGATCGTGACCGTCTTCGTTGCCGAAAAGTAGTTCGCCGTCTCCTGCGCCGTCACCGAAAGCATCTGGGCACCCGGGGCGAGAACTGTGCCGGCGGGAGGTGTGTAGACGAGTGCGCCGGCCGCGGCAGGACCGGCTACGGTTACCGTGGCATTGAGCTGCGTGCTGCTCAGGGCCGTGCCATAACCGATTGGACCGGGGGTTGCCCATGAGAGCGCCGGGTGCGACTTGGCGACATCGATCGAAGCCGTAGCAGTTCCACTCTGATACGTCTGCGCGTCCGTCGGCGTGAAGGTGACCGAGAGCGTCTGCGCGCCGCCGGCACTCAGGATCGTGCCGGCCGGAGGCGTATAGACAAAGGAACCGGGTACGTTAGCAGTGGCATTGAGCTGAAATCCAGAGAGTGCCGTTCCGTAAACGATTCCGTTTGGGGTTGCCCATGTGAGGACCGGTCTTGTCTTCTCGTGATCATCGTCGTCATCGGCGCGCACGTTCAGGAGCACGGTGGCGGAAGCGGAGTTGTAGTTTGTCGTTTGAGCGGCTACGACCGTGAGGGTCTGGCCCAGGCCGGTCGGCAGCACGGTACCGGCGGGCGGCGCGTACGCCAGGACGCCGGCGGGTGCGGGACCGACAACCGAGACCGTGGCGTTGAGTTGTACCGGCGACAGCGACGTGCCATGCACGATGTCAGCGGGATTCGACCAGTGGATGGTCTGGCTTGCCTTGGTCACGGTCAGCAGCGTGCTTTGTGATGCAGAGTTGTAGTCCACAGCGTCCGAAGGCGTGAAAGCAACCTGGAGCGTCTGCGACGAGCCGGCATTCAGGATGGTCCCTACAGGCGGCGTGTAGACGAAGGTACCGGCCACACTCGCCGTGGCATTCAGTTGCGTCTGGGAGACGGCCGTGCCATAGACGATCGGTGCGGGAGTGGCCCATGTGACGACAGGAGTAGCCTTCAGCACACTAATGATCACCGACGCCGTGGCGGAGTTGTAATTCGCCGTCGCCGCGGCCACGACGGTAAGCGTTTGGCCCTGGCCCGGCGCCAGCTGGGTTCCGGCGGGAGGCGTATAGGTCAACGCGCCCGGGGGAGCGGGACCGGAGACCGAAACAGCGGCATTGAGCTGTGTCGACGAAAGCGGCGTGCCAAAGACGATCGTGCTAGGTGTCGGCCAGTTGATAGTCTGGTTCCCCTTGGTCACGGTCAGCAGCGTGCTTTGTGATGCGGTGTTGTAGTCCACAGCGTCGTCAGGTGTAAAAACGACCTGAAGCGTCTGCAACGAGCCGGCATTCAGAATGGTCCCTGCCGGCGGCGTGTAGACGAAGGTACCGGGGACATTCGCCGCGGCATTAAGCTGCGTCGCGGAAAGGGGCGTGCCGTAGACGATCGCTATGGGCGCCGCCCATGTGACGTCGGGAACACCCTTCTGAATGTTGATGCCGACGCTGCCTGTGGCGGCGTTGTAATTCGCAGTTGCCGCTGCATTGACGCCGAGCGTCTGCGGTCCGGCATGCAGAATCGTACCGGCCGCCGGAGTGTAGCTCAGCGCGCCGGAGACCGACGGTCCGCCGACGGTGACCGTCGCGTTGAGCTGGACGGAGGAGAGCGGCGTGCCATAGACGATGGACGCCGGCGTGGACCAGTTGATGGTCTGATTCGCCTTCGCCACGTCGATCTGAACGGCGGCCGAACGCACGTCGTAGTTCGGATCATTCGGCGTGAAGACTACGCTAAGCGTCTGACCACCTCCAGCGTTGAAAACGGTACCGATCGCCGGCGTGTAGACGAACGTTCCGCCGACGGAGGCGGTGGCATTGAGCTGGACCGCCGAAAGAGCCGTTCCGTATGTGATGCCGGCCGGATTGCTCCACGAAATGGACGGTGCTGCCTTCGTTACAGTGACGGTGACGTTGATGCTCACCGCGTTGTAGTTCTGTGTCGCTGTACTCGTGGCGGTCAATGTCCGTGATCCCGCGTTCAACACAGTGCCGGCGGGCGGAGAATAGGTCAGTGCTGGCGGGGCCTCCGGGCCATTGGTGATGAGTACTGCGTTGAGCTGCGTCATTGAGAGTGGTGTTCCAAAGCCGATGCTGGCCGGCGGTGTCCAGGAGATCGACGGGGTCGCCTTCAACACGTTGATGAGCACGGAGCGAGTGGCCGGCGAGAACCCTTCTACGGCAGGGGTAAAGGTCACGGTGAGGGCCTGAGCCGAACCGGCGTTCAGGATTGTGTTCGCGGCGGGCGAATACGTGAACGTTCCGCCGGTGGACGCGGTCGCGTTGAGTTGTATCGACGAAAGCGGCGTGCCATAGACAATATCCGGCGGATTGGCCCAGGTCACTTGCGTCGCATGACGGACATTGACATACACGGTTCTGGTCGTCTCCGGGTAATAGGCGTTGCCTGCGGCCGTAACCGTAAGCGGCAGGTGGTCGCCAAACGAAAGCACCGTCCCCGCGGGTGGGTCGTAGGTGAGGTCTCCGCCCTGTGCGGCTCCCGATCCCGATACCGTTGCATTGAGTTGGGCGGAACCCAGGGCGGTCCCGGGCACGATGTCGGCCGGCGTGCTCCATGTAATCGACTGCGTTCCCTGGTTGATGGAGAACTGGGCCGAGCCGCTGCCGGAGTTATACGCAATGTCGCCGTCGTAAACGACGGTCATGGCCTGTGATCCGGGATGGGCGAACTGGGGCAACACAATGTTATGAATCGTAGCCACACCGTTCCCGTTCGTGATCGCGGCGCCGAGGATCCCTGCGGCTGCGACGAACCTGAGACTGCGGCCGGGTAGCGGAAGTCCATCCGCGGTGAGCGTCGCGCTGACGTCGGTGGTGCTGCCGTACTGCACGATGACCGGGGCAGGTACGACATCCGTGTCCGTGCGCGCTCCTGGATCCGGCACGGCAAAGGAAAACCAGTTGTATGCCGCGGTCGTGTAGAGATTCGGATCGTCCTGAGTGACCGCCAGAACGGAATCGAGATCCTGGGCGACACGCGCGCCGAATTGGTACGGTCCGCTCTTCTGGCTCAGATAGATCTCAGGACCGGAGAAATCGAATGAAAGCGGGAAGGTGCCGGCACCTCCGGAATCGATGGTCCGCGAAGCCGAAGCCACCACGCTGCCGCTCGCGTCGCGCAGCGTGCCCAGGAAGTGATAGTGACCGGGGACGTCGACATTGACGGTACCGGTGACGGCCAGAACATCCAACTGGTAGCTATCGGTATTAGTGCTGTAGGCCCGATCGCTGAATGGTGCCTGGACGTGCGTCATCGAGGTGGCGGCGGCGCCCGAGACCGTTTCCTCACGGATGAATGCGACGGCAGCCGGACGATCGTCTTTCGCTGTAACCACCAGGTGATACTCGCCGCCACCGGCATTCGCCGGCAGATCTGCCGTGTAAACGCCATCACCCGGAACCTGGTCACCGGCCAATCCATCGTCGTGCAATGTGACCGGCAGCAGGGTGCCGTTTGGCAGCGCCGCCTCGGCGATCACGGAAGCGCCGGTCAGCGGCAGACCGTGGCGCGTGAGTGTGCCCTTGACCCGGAAGCTCTCGCCGACGTGAACATTCTCGCGATCGAGGGCGACACTCAATAGTGTTGAGGGTGCCAGCATGAAGCCCTGCACGAGGTAGTCCGTTTGCGGCGCGGCGGTGCTCGCGTGGAGGGTCATGAGCGCACTGGTGGACGGCGTAGCCGCCGGGCCGTTCACCGCGTTGGCAGAGGCTCTGATCTGCCAGAGCCCGATCTCGGGATGATCGAAAGAGATCGTGATCATCGGCTGGCCGCCGTAGTCACCGACCTCGTATCCGGCATCTGCGGGGTACGTCGAGTTCTTGTCCCAGATGACGCCAGACGGCGAGACCGCGCTCATAACCACGTCGTCGGTGCTCGGAAACACCATGGAAAACGCGACGGGCAGTGACTCGTCAACGGCCATGGTCTGGACCCCCGTTTCACCGGCGTGCAGAGATCCTCCACCCGTGTGTAGATTCTTCGGGGTCGGCAGGTCCTCGTCATCCGCGTCGAAAGGGCCAATATGGGGCGGCGGAATGATCGGGATGATCGGCTTGGGAAGACCGAGAAGCGCGGCGGTGGTGCTGTAGACGAAGAACTGCGACGTAAGCTTGGTATGCGTGGCGCCATCGTTGCCCCACGTTTCGTAACTGAAGTTCTGGGTATAGGGGAGGGCGTGTACCGAGGAGCGTGCAACAAGCGTGTCGCCTTTGCCCACGATGAAATTCAGCAAACGTTTGAGGGAGATCTCGAACCAGCCCGGGTGCCAGACCCCGGCGATGGCCGTGTAACGAACGCTGTCGTCGTGACCGTGCTCCTTGTTGTACTCCTTCATGTAAGTCGTGGTGAGCACGACCTCGATCGGGGCCCATTTGTTGAGCAGCGACTGCAGACCCGGGATGTGCTTGGTGACTTGGTGAATGATGTCGGCTATCGGTGAGCCGGCGTTGGGCGAAGCAATCTGAACCAGCCGGTCGACCTGATGTTTGTTGTTCTCAATGTAGTCACGGGAGTCGAGACCGCCCTTGCTGTGCGCGACGATGTTGATTTTGTCGACACCCCACTGTCTTTTGAGGGTGGTAACCGTCGCGGCAATGAAGGCTGAATTCGTCTCGAGGTCTCTGAATCCCATCGACGGCAGGTTGATCGCGGAGAACGGCACATGGGCTGCCGAGAGTTGGTTGTACCAAAGGGGGTACCACGTTTCGGCGCTACTAATGATGCCGTGTACCAGCAGAATCGGCCTGACGACGGTGACGCTGGCCTGCGCCCAATCAATTTTGGTGTTCCAGAACTGCATGCCTCGATTGGCTCGGTTAAATGTGTCGAGGTCGATCTGCACGTGATTGAGGGACGCTATGGGCGCGAGGTTTGGGTTGTCGTTCTGCGGGAAGTTCAGCCACTCCACCGGTACGTGATAGGTGTTGACCGTCCAACTTCCGTCTCCGGCGATCAGATTGCCGATCTCATGGCCGTTGAGCGTCACCACGTTCACCGGACTGGGGCAAACGCAGTCGGGAATCATGAGCTTGTTGATGGCCGAGATCTTTACCGTGGCCATCGGATTGAGCATGCCCGCATTCTCCAGCGCAGGCAGGTTGTCACCGATCACCCGCGCGATCGGCACGTCGACCAGGATCGGGGTCACGTTCCCCTGGAAGGTGTGAAGACCATCGCCACAGGTGACGTTGAACGTGCTGTCGTTCAACACGTCAGGGCTGAACGGTCCTTCCTGGCAAGGAGCGGCAATTTTGGCCACGGGCTTGAACGCCAGTTGCGCGTGAACGGTCAATGAAAGGAGGACGGCCAGGGAGAAAACAAATGTGCGGGCTCGGAACATGGACATCCTCCTGCTGAGAGGCGTCCGAATGGGCCTCCAGCGGCATTTAAGGTTGGACTGACTGCGTTTTTTCTCTCTCTGGCCGGGAGATTGAGCTCGAATCGGGGAAGGGCTTTACTCTGTCATAGATACATTTTCGCGTCAATACGGAAGACCGACAGAATCGAAATAAACAATGAAAGGCGCGTCTTTGCTACAATGAACGATCCATGCGCGCGCTCCTTCTTCTCCTGATGGCAACTTCGATCGGCGCCGCGCCGGCAGTTACGCGGCGGCACGCCGTCGTCCCCCAGCCGCCCTGCTTCAGCGCTGTCCTGGCGCAGGCTGCCACGGCCACGATTGCGGTCGACAACGATTCCGTCTTCTACGGCGACGACTCGGGACTGCTCGGTGTCTATCGCGTCGCGAAAACAGGAGGGCAACCGCGGTTGCTGGCGTCGTTTTCGTGCTGCGTAGCCACGCAAATGGTGGTCGACGCCGACAATGTGTACGTGGCCCTCCAGCCGTATGGCGACGCGCTCCACACATCGAACGACCGATGGATCTACACAATCTACGCGATCTCGAAGAGCAGCGGCGTGGCGGTCCTGCTTGCCGACGGCGTTTGGCTCCCCCAACAGCTGGCCGTCGATGACCGTTTCGTCTACTGGGCATCGTTAGGCACAGTGATCAAGAATCCGGAGTTTGCATCGGACGGAAAGATCGAGCGCGTCAACAAAGACGGCACGGGACGGACGACTCTGGCCTCCGGTCTGTCGGGACCAACCAGCGTGACTGCTGACGACACGTTCGTCTATTTCGCGGAGAGCGGTCTCGCTCAGGGGAACTCGAGCAGCGGCGCGCGCCGCGTTCCCAAAGAGGGTGGCAGTGTGCAGCGGCTCTACGATCGGTCGGTCGATTCTCTGGCCCTGAACGGTGACGACCTTTATCTCATCTCGGGAAACACGTCCACCGGCAAGACAACCATCTCCCAGACGGCGAAGAACGGCAGCCAGGTGAAGCGCACGTTCAACGACTCTCTGATCATCAATCCGGTCATGACGATTTTCGATGGCCGCGTCTACTACCTGACGCAAACGAAATCGGCGTTTGCGGTGGCCTCGGTCACGCTCGACCTCACCGGGCGCACAGTCCACGTGGAGCGCCTCTTCAACTCTGGAACCATCGGCGTCGACGGCTGCGCATTCTACATCTCGACCATCGCCCCCAACGACTTCGAAGTCGAGCGCGTGGTCCGGTAATCAGGCAATCTGCGTAATCTGCAGATTAACCTTCCGTAGTACCCGGCAACCAAAAACCTACAGCAACATCCCCGCAATCGTCGCCGTCAGAAAGTTCGCCAACGTTCCGGCGATCATTGCGCGCAGGCCTAGTCTTGCCAGGTCGCCGCGGCGCGAGGGGGCCAGCGATCCGATGCCGCCGATCTGGATGGCGATGGAGGAGAAGTTGGCGAAGCCGCAGAGGGCGTACGTCACGATCACGAAGCTGCGCGGATCGAGGCTCGATCCGATGCCCGGCTCGCCGAGTTTGGCGAAGGCCACGAATTCGTTGAGCACCATGCGCGTGCCGAGGAGGTTGCCGACGGTCAGGCTGTCCTTCCAGGAAACGCCCATCGCCCAGGCGATCGGGCTGAAGACCCAGCCGAGGAGTTGATCGAGGCTGGCGGGGAACCAGGTGTGCCCGTTCCAGACCGCGTGACCGTGTACGTACCCGAAGATCCCGTTGATCAGCGCAACGAGCGCGATGAAGGCGATCAGCATGCCGGCGACGTTCAGCGACAGATGCAAACCTTCGATCGCGCCGCGGCCGGCGGCATCGATCACATTCACATCCTGCTTCGGAACGACCACTTCCACGTCCGCGCCGGTGGCCGGCTTTTCCGTCTCCGGCACGATCATTTTGGCCATCATGATCGCGCCCGGCGCGGTCATGATCACGGCGGTGAGAAGGTGGATGACGTCGACTTTCGCCACGAGCACGTACGCCGCCATGATGCCGCCCGAGATGTGCGCCATGCCCGCGGTCATGATCGTCATCAACTCCGACATGGTCATCCCTTCGATGAACGGCCGGATCGTCAGCGGCGCCTCGGTCTGCCCCATGAAGATTGATGCTGCGACGGACAGCGACTCCGCTCCCGATGCGCCCATGAAACGCGCCATCAGCTTGGCGAAGAAGCGGACGACGACCTGCATCACGCCCAGGTAATAAAGGATGGCGAAGATCGAGGCGATGAAGATGATGGTGGGCAGAACCATCGTGGCGAATACGAAGCCGACGCTTTTATTGTTCGCATCACCGAGCGCGCCGAAGACGAACTTCGATCCCTCGCCGGTATAGCTGATCAGTTCCGTGACGACTTCTTTCAACCGTTCGAAGAGGAAGGCCAGCAGGTTGTAAGAGAGAAAGAGGATCGCGCTGACGGCGAGGTAGACGCCCCACACACCCTTGCGTGCCGTGCCCGGGTCGATTCGTTTGGCGATCTGCACGATCACCACGGTCAGCACGATGAAGACGAGCGCGGCGATCCATTGGCTCATCGCCGGCATGAAGGTAGCGAACAACTTCGCGATCTGCGTTCCCTTCAATACCGCGATGGCGGTGACGATCTGAAGGGTCAGGCCCCAGAACACCGTTTTCCAGCGGATCGCCCGCCGGTTAGTCGACAGCAGAAATGCAATCGCAAGGATGCCTACGAAGCCGATCAGCGCAGAAAAACGCTCCATTCACTGCTCCCGTCGTTGCCGTATTTTTTTGATGAGACCGAGTGGGTCGCGGCATTATGCGGGATCGCGCGGCCGGTTGGTAGCGCGGTCTCGCAGTTGCGCGGTTGCGCGGTCTCGCGGTGTTCGTTCTGAACTCAGGCGCTCAAAGTTCACGGCCCGATTCTCGCCACGCAGATCCCCGGCTGTGATGAACCGCACCGCGAGACCGCGAAACCGCGAGACCCCGCAACCGCTTATACTCCGCGCTCCAAGTTCGTCCAGACGAGGAAGCCATGATCAAAACGATTGATGACGCGGTCGCGTTCGTCCGCAGCAAGACCTCTATCCAGCCGCAGGTCGGCGTGATCCTCGGCTCAGGCCTCGGCAATGTCGTCGATGCGCTCGACGTCGAGACCTCCATCCCCTACTCCGACATCCCCGGCGCGAAAGCGTCGACCGTGGTCGGCCACCAGGGCCGCATGATCCTGGCGCGCGTGAATCAGACGCCCGTCGTGGTGATGCAGGGCCGCATCCATTTCTACGAAGGCCACGAAATGGCCGAGGTGATGTTCCTCTCGCGCGTGATCGGACGCCTCGGCATCAAACAGCTGATCGTGACGAACGCAGCGGGCGGCGTGAACACGGCCTACAAAGCAGGCGATCTGATGCTGATCTCCGATCACATCAACTTCATGGGCTCGAACCCGCTGCGTGGACCGAACATCGACGACCTCGGCGTGCGCTTTCCCGACATGAGCGAGGCGTATCCCGAATCGCTGCGCGATGTGGCGAAGCAGGTCGCCCGCGAGCTCGGGCAGTTGCTGCAGGAAGGCGTCTACCTCGCGCTATCCGGTCCGACGTACGAGACGCCCGCGGAGATCCGCGCGTTTCGAACGCTCGGGGCGGATGCAGTCGGCATGTCGACGGTGCCCGAGGTGATCGCAATGTCGCAGATGCAGATCCCGGTGCTCGGCATCTCCTGCATCACCAACATGGCCGCGGGAATCCTGAAGCAGAAACTGACGCATCAGGAAGTGATGGAGACGACCGCGCGCGTGCAGGCCGACTTCACCGCACTGGTGCTCGGCTGCCTGCAGCGATTCGCATCGTAATCACTTCTTCTCCTCGGCACCGAAGTAGACCTGAATCTCCGCGATGCGGTTGCCGGCGCATTTCAGATACTCCGCGTTCCGAAACTTCACACCGTCCGCTACCCGCGTCACCTGATAGCGAACGAAGGCCTCGTCGCCTTTCTCGAACAGCTTCTCCAGCTTGAAGTCGCGAAGCTTGTCGCTGTTCGGCCAGCAGCGGACGAAGTATTCGTCCTTGTCGATGTGATCGTCCTGCGGACTGGTAAAAGTGAAGTCGTCGCTGAGCAACTCCTCCATCCCATCGCGATCGCGCGAAAAGAACGCCGCATAGCAACTGCGAACGAGATCGGAAACATTGCCGGATTTCATGCGGACTTCGCGTGCAGATGTAGTGCCCGAAGTTTCACGCGGAGTCGCGGAGACGCGGAGGTAAGAAAGCCAACTCCGCGTCTCCGCGTCCCCGCGTGAAAACGTCCTCACGGCTTGAACGCGTCCTCAATCTTCGGTCCCGTTGCGATGTCGGTGATCGCTTGGATCAGCACCTTCGTTCCCTTCTGCAGATCGGCGATCGGATTCTTTTCGTTGAGGTCGTGGCCGGGGTACGGCTTGTCGGGGAACCACATGCCGAAGGCGATGGCGTTGGGGAGGCGCTTGGCGTACGTTCCGCCGCCGGAGATGGCGGGCTTGGGATTCTTTACGCCGGTCGCGGCGGCGTAATCGGCGAGCAGGCGGCGGATGATTTTCGCGTTCGGGTTGAACGACAACGGCTCGTCGTCGTAGAAACCGGTCGCGGTCAGTGAGGCGCCGGTGCGCTTATTAAAGTCCGCGACGAACTGAGACATCTTTGCCTGAAGTTGCGGACCGGTGAGCGGCGGGATGCGGCGGATGTTGATCGTCAGCGTGGAGAGCTTCTCGTTGTCGGCGTTCGGTTTGATCGTGGCGATGTTGACGGCGTACCGGCCCCACAGCGGATCGCGATCGGTGATGCCGAGACCTGTGCCGTAAATGTCGGCGCCGGCGGTGCGGACAAACTCCAGCAGATCGTTCGCGCCGCCGGACGGCAGCTTGCCGTCGAGAACGCGCGCCAATGCCACGAGCGCATTGCGTCCTCCCTCCAGGTTCACGCCCGCGTGCGCGGCATGACCGTAGGCAACGATGCGCAGCACGAGGCCATCGGCCAGCATCGCCACGCGCGTCTCCTCCGGCCGAGGCGCGGCCTTGATCGACGCCATCAGCGGCTCCCAATCCGCCGGCGCTCCGCCTTTCCATCGCAACTGCACCTCGGCGCGTTCCGGAACGATGCTCGTCGCCAGCCCGGCCGCGATCATCTCGATACTCCACGGCTTCACGATTCCAGGACGCTCCGCCTTCGCATCCGTCGTAAGCGACAGCGAGTTCCACGCTTTCTCGCCGGCGATCACCGGAAAGTTCGAATCGACCACCAGCGTGTAGTCCGGCGGCTGATGCGTCTTCAGATACGTGGTCACGTCGTTGTTCGTCGACTCCTCATCCGATCCGACCAGCAGGCGCACCGTGTGCGTGCGTGCGACGCCGCTCTTTTCCAGCGCTTTCATCGCCAGCAGCGCCTGAACGATTGGACCTTTGTCGTCGACGGAGCCGCGGCCGTAGACGTACGTCTCGTCAAACGTTCCAGCGAACGGCGGAAAGAACCAGTCGTCCGCATCGACCGGCTGCACGTCGCCGTGCGCCATGAGTCCGAGCACCGGCGCGTTCGGCGGTCCGGGAAGCTCGATCTCGTCGATCAGACCAGCGTCGCGATAGGTAAATCCGAGATCGTGCGCCGTTTTCGCGAGCCACGCTTTTTGCGCGGCGTGCGCCTCGGCATCGAACTGCGTCGTGGAGAACTTGAGCACTTCACTGAGCAGCGGGACGAGCTGTTTGGCGTAATCGCGTTCGTAGACTTTCGTCACCGAGGAAACATTCGAGTGGAGAGTGGCGGCGAGGAGGATTGCGGATAGAACCATTCCGCGGATTGTCCCGTAAAATGCTCGAAATCGTTCCATTCGGGAGAGAGTCCATGAAGACCTTTTTCAAGATCGTTGGCGGAGTTGTGTTGGTCGTCGTCGCGCTGATCGGGATTGCGGTGATCTGGCTGATGGCGAAGAAACCGGCCTCGCGGCCCGCCGCGGCGGAGAAGATCGAGGCCACGCCAGCGCGGATGGCGCGCGGCAAGTACCTGGTCGAGCATGTGTCGCCGTGCCTCGATTGCCATTCCGATCACGTCCTAAAATTCGGCATGCCGGTCAAACCGGGCACCGAGGGGCAGGGCGGCTACATCTTCGACAAGAACCTCGGATTCCCCGGCGTCGTCGCCGCGCAGAACATCACCTCGGACGCTGAATTCGGCCTCGGCAGCTGGACGGACGGCGAGATCATCCGCGCCGTGCGCGAAGGCGTCGACCGCAAGGGCGAAGCGCTCTTTCCGATGATGCCGTACGAGCACTTCCGCAGCATGAGCGACGAGGACGTGAAATCCGTCGTCACCTACATTCGCACGCTCAAGCCGATTCACAAGGGCGTGCCGGATAAGCACATCGATTTCCCCGTCAATCTGATGATCAAGTTCGCACCGAAGCCGGTCGAAGGCGCGGTTGCGGCGCCCGATCCGCACAACAGCGTCGCTTACGGCAAGTACCTGACCACAATCGCGGGCTGCTACGAATGCCACACGCCGCACGACGACCACAACGCGCTCATCGCCGACAAGCCATTCGCCGGCGGATGGGACATGAAGGGACCGTTCGGCCACAACGTCACGGCAAACCTGACGCCGGCGGGCGCGTACATGTCGCACGCGACGAAGGACGAGTTCATCGGCCGCTTCAAAGCGTTCGCCTCGATGGACGCGAGCAACGCACCGGAGACACCGGTCAACCACAACACGGTCATGCCATGGATCGGCTATGCCGGCATGACCGAAAACGACCTCGGCGCGATCTACGACTATCTGAAAACGGTCAAGCCGATCGAGAACAAGGTCGTGACGTTCCCCGACGCGAAGTGATTCGTAGCGCCAGCGGCTCGCTGGCTGGACCGCCACCGGCTCGGTGGCAGGTCCAGCCTCGAGCCGGCGGCGCTACTTCCTACTTCCTCAGTCCCGTTTCGTACTCCGGCTTCGGCACACCCATGACCCAGTGATCGAACCAGCCGACGATGTGCTGGAGGCGTTCGATGCGGTGCCACGGTTTGCCGCTGCGGGAAAGCTCGTGCGACTCGTCGGGGAAGCGCACCATCACCGTCGGGATGTGGCGGTACTTGAGGGCGCGGAACATCATCTCGCCGCCAGCCATCGGCGGCGTGCGGTAGTCCGCTTCGCCGAGGATGAGCATCAGCGGCGTTTTCACGCGATCGATGTAGGTGATGGGAGAGCGCGCCGCGTAATCCTTCGGATCCTCCCACGGCGCTTTGCGGAACCAGGTCGGCTGGAACTGTGAGAAGTCGGCGACGTACCAGAACGTCGACCAGTCAGCGATGTCGCGCTGCGCGGCCGCGGCAGCGAAGCGATCGGTCTGCGTCACGACCCAATCGGTCAGCAGTCCGCCGCCGCTGCCGCCGGTCACGCAGAGTTTCTTCGGATCGATGTAGCCCTTCTCCACGACCGCATCGACGCCGGCCATCAGGTCTTTGAAGTCGTCGCCGGGATAGTGGTACTGAATGACGTTGCCGAAGTCCTGGCCGTACGACGTCGAGCCGCGGGGATTCGGATAAACGACGACGTAGCCCTTCGCCGCCATCCATTGAAACTCGTGATCGAACGTATAGCCGTACGCCGAGTGCGGCCCGCCGTGAATGTTGAGGATGAGCGGATACTTTTTCGAGGCGTCGAAGTCGGGCGGCTTCTGGATCCAGGTCTGGATCTTCTTGCCGTCGAAGCTGGTGTACCAGAGCTCCTCCGGCTCGGTGAGGTTGAGATCGGACATCAGCTTCTGATTGACGTTCGTCAACCGCGTCATCGCACCGTCGTTCCCGACGAGATAGAGGTCGCCGACGATCGTCGGCGTCGAAATCAGCGCCACCGTCTTGCCGCCGCGGATGGAGTAGCTCTGGATGTCGTGATTGCCCATGGTCCACGGCGTGATCGCGCCCGTTGCCGCATCGATGCGCTTGAAGTTGACACGCCCTTCCTCGGCGGCGACGACGTCGATCGACTTACCGTCGTCGCTCCACACCGGCCGTCCTCCCCCGCCGCCCGCACGCGGCGCGCGCTGGTCGCCGCCGACTCCCGACATCACGTCGTAGTCGTACGACGCGGTGAGGTTCTTCGCCGGCGAGCCGGGCGTTGTCGAGGCCAGCCAGAGATCGGGCTGGTCGTACGAATGAACGGGATTGTTGATCTCACCGCCGAAGGCCACCCACCTTCCATCGGGACTGACCGCGTAGGAACTGATCGGACCTTCGATGTCGGCGACCTTCGTCATCGCGCCGCCGGCGGCGGGGATGGCGTAGAGGTCCGTATCGCGCCGGTCGTAGTACGACTCGGCCACGCGATTCGAGGTGAAGTAAATCCGTGACCCGTCAGGACTCCACGTCACGTCGCGCTCGTCGAACTCGCCGCTGGTCAGCTGCTTCGGTTTCGCGCTCTCATCATCCGTGACGTCGATCGTCCAGATGTGCGTGTCGCGCGATTCGTCGCGGTAGCCGGCGCCGTTGAAACGGTAGACGGCCTGATTGATGACGCGCACGTCGCTCTCATGCTCGTCGTCCTTCTTCTTCTCATCTTTCTTATCGATGTCTTCCGGCTTTGTCGTGGCGGTGAACGCGATCGTGTTCGAGGCCGGCGACCAGGCGATCGACTCGACCGACTTCGCCATCGACGTCAGCACGTGCGGCTCGCCGCCGTCGGAACGGAGAATCCAGATTTGCGACGGCTGCGGCTTACCGTCTTTGTCGATCGACCGCGTGAACGCCAGCAACTTGCCGTCGCGGGACCAGCGCGGTGAGGCATCGCGCGGACCGTTCGTAATGCGGCGCGGCTCCGCGCCGGCGCGGGTGGCGACGGACCAGATCGCGGTGTTGTACGTGTCCTTCTTTTCATCCACCGTCACGCGAACGAACACGACCCGCGACCCGTCGGGCGAGACTTGCGGATCGCCGATCCAGTTGAATTTAAAAAGATCCTTCTCCGTGATGTTGCGGGCGTAAGCAGATGCGGCGATGAAGAGCAGCAGAAGCGCGAACAGTCGTTTCATGGCGCGCATTGTAGTTTCGTCGTCGCGTCGGACGGCGTAACCACGCGGTGACGCTAGCGGCGTCGAATCGGCGGCGAAGCCGTCGCAAGAACCGTAGCCCCCAGCTTCAGCTGGGGGACATGCGATGCCTGCAAGTTCGTGAGCGCGCTTGAGCGCGCGAAAGAACGATTCGCGCTGCCGTTCTTTCGCCCGCTAAAGCGGGCTCTCAATCTGTACCGCTTCGGATTTCCCACGGCTGAAGCCGTGGGCTACGGTTCTTATGGCGGCTTCGCCGCCAGTGTGCGACTTCACGGCGCCTGCAACGCGTACACGAGCAGCCCCGCCATCACCACGCCGGCGATCGTCGCGAAGATCAACGCGCCCCTTGTCCTCGCGTGCACCTGCGGCAGCAGATCGCTTGCGCCGAGGTAGAGGAGGAAGCCGGCGAAGAACGAGAGCTGGAAGGCCAACAATCGCGGCGCGATGTTCAATACCCCGGCACAAAGCGCGCCGAGGACCGGCGCGATCGCGTCGATGCCCAACAGCGCGCCGGTGCGCCAGCGGCTGTTGCGCGTGGCCAGCATGAACGTCACCGTGTTCAGTCCATCGGCGAAATCGTGCGCCACGACAGCCAGCAGGATGACCAGTCCCACTTGCGTTCCTGCCTTGAATCCGACGCCGATCGCCAGTCCGTCGAGAAAACTATGAAACGAGAGGCCGATCGCGCCGACCAATCCGACGTTGTGATGATGTCCCGGCGCGTCGTGCTGTTTTTCACCGTGGATGATGGTCAGCTTCTCGAGCAGGAAGATGGCCAAGAAGCCGGCGATGACCATCATCATCAGCGCGCGAATATCGAGCCCATGCTGCACCGCCAGCGCCGAGACCTCGGGGATCAGATCGAGAAACGCCACGCCGATCAGCAGCCCCGAGGAGAACGCCATGATGTAAAGGAGATACCGCTGGTAGCGAAACGCGAACGCGCCGCCGGCCAGTGTCATCGCGAATGCCGCGAGGGCGTAGAGCGCGCTCATTGGGGGTGGAGTCTAACGTGGGTTGCTGAGTTGCTGGGTTGCTGAGTGACTGGTTGCCGGGTTGCCAGGTTGCCGGGTTGCCGCTTCGCTCAATGTTGCAGTGGTTGTTGCAGCGGCAGTTTTCCAAATGCCGCGGGTCTAGACCAGCAGTCATCTGTTGCGGCAACCCGGCAACCCGGCAACCCGGCAACCAGTCACTCAGCAACCCAGCAACTCAGCAACCGCATCACCGCAGCTGCTTCGGTGCGCGCGACACCGGCGGCGGCACGCGCGGATGTCCGCTGGAGCATGCGATCACCGAGTCGGCGAGATCGTCGATGTCGAACGGCTTGCGGATCACGCCCCAGATCGCGGCGGTATCGAGCGACTGGATCACGCGGCTGCTCGCGCCGGTGATGACGATGACGCGGCGCAGCAGCTGCGGGCAATCGCGCGCGAGACGTTCCAGTAACTCGAAGCCGTTCACGTCCGGCATCATCAGGTCGAGCAGGATCGCCGAGTACGCGCTGCGGCTGATCTGATCGAATGCCGCGCGGCCGTCCGGCGCGACGTCGACCGTGAATCCCTTCCGCTCCAGCATCGCCACGAACAGAGTCCGCAGCGCCGGATCGTCATCGACGACGATCACCTGACGTGCTGCGGCCGGCGGATCCGAACGGGACATGGGCGTGACTTGAAAAGGGAACAAACACCATACACCCGCAGAAACGATTTCGTACGCGGCTCTTGCGCCTGACGCAAGCTACGCCGCATAGACGCGGACCAGATAGACCGCTTCGTCCTTCTTCACCGTGGCGATCGACTCCCGGCCGCGAACGGGCTGGGTCAGGCTGACCAGCTCCGAGTGATTCTGCCGTAGAAACTCGCCGATGGCATCGTCCGGGCTCACTGCTTCAATCAACGTCTGCTTCGTCTCAACGTCGAACGACGGGCGATGGGTGTACTCGTTCGTAAGCTGACGGCTTTCGATCGTGAATTGCAAACAGGCCTCCCAGGGCTATTGCTGAATCGCTACTCAATTTTTCACCTGATGAAAAGCAATCCACTTGCCAAAAACGGTTGAGTTCTTGCACCGCGCGGCCGGTCATGGCCGACGAACAGAAGCAGAAGGACGAGGCGGAGGAACGCAGCGCCCCGGCGGGGGCCGTGGTCTACCACGCCATCCGCAAAGAGGGCGAAGGGGAGCTGGAACGTCCTACCTCGGCGCTGCTGTGGTCGGGCCTTGCCGCAGGCCTTTCGATGGGATTTTCGTTTGTGGCCGAGGCGCTGCTTCGGTCGCATATACCCGAGGCGAGCTGGCGTCCGCTCATCGTCAACTTCGGCTACAGCGTCGGGTTCCTGATCGTCATCCTCGGCCGCCAGCAGCTCTTCACGGAGAACACGCTGACGGTCATCCTTCCGCTGCTCGTGCGCCGCGACGGCTCGACTCTTCGGAATGTGGCGCGGCTCTGGACGGCGGTCTTCCTGGCCAACATGGCCGGCGCGTTTCTCTTCGCGCTGGTGATCGCGAAGACGACGGCATTCGACAGCGGCATGCACGACGCGTTCATCGCCCTCGGCGATGAGGCGACGCGCGCCGGCTTCGCCACGACGCTGCTCCGCGGCATCTTCGGCGGCTGGCTGATCGCGATGATGGTCTGGCTCCTCCCCTTCGCCGAATCGGCACGCGTATGGGTGATCATCATCGTCACGTACATCGTCGGCCTCGGCGGTTTCTCGCACGTGATCGCCGGTTCGATCGATACGATGTTCCTCGCCTTCATCGGCCGGATCTCCTGGCTCGATTGCGTGAACGGCTACATCGTCCCCGCCCTCCTCGGCAACACCATCGGCGGCGTCGCGCTCGTCGCGGCGATCAATCACGCGCAGATGGTGGCGGGCGGGAAAGGGATGGACATGTAGCACCAAAACGCTTGCGCGCCCCGCAAAACCGCGATCACGATTGTCCGCTTCCGTACACTCCAGTTTGGCGCGGCTCATGCACTCGCGGCCCCTCACAGGGGACTAGCGAAAGGAGCGAGGAGCGATGCTGGGAGCCACCGCTCAGGTTCAGAGCCGGAAGCAATCCTTGGGTGCCCAAGCGATTTTGGTCCTGATCGCGCTTTGCGCCGGGTGCAATCAAAAGACGCCTGACAACAAAACGTTCCCCTTCCTGCAGCGCTACTCCTCCGCCCCTTCCGAGAAGACCGATCTGGTCAAGCTCGAAGGCGAAGACGGCCAGTGGATCATGCCGGCCAAGAACTACGCCTCCACGCGCTTCTCCGGCCTGAACCAGATCAACACCGGCAACGTGAAGAACCTCAAAGTTGCCTGGACCTTCTCCACCGGCAGCGATCGCGGCGAAGAAGCGGCGCCGATCGTGGTGAACAACACGATGTACATCGTCACGCCGTTTCCGAACACACTCTACGCGCTCGATCTGACGCAGCCCGGCGCGCCGGCGAAGTGGAGCTACAAGCCGAAAGACCTCAATCCATCCGCGAAAGGCGTGGCCTGCTGCGATTGGGTCAATCGGGGCTGCGTCTACGCCAACGGCAAGATTTTTTTCAATACGCTCGACGGAAAGACGGCCGCGGTGAACGCGCAGACGGGCGATGAAGTGTGGGTCGCGCAGGTGACCGACATCAATCGCGGCGAGTCGATCACGATGGCGCCGCTGGTGGTGAAGAACAAGGTTCTCGTCGGCGACAGCGGCGGCGAGTTCGGCGTGCGCGGCTCACTCACCGCGCTCGATACGGAGACCGGCAAACAGGTCTGGAAGGCGTACAACACCGGTCCCGACAAGGATTGCCTGATCGGTCCGAACTTCCACCCGTTCTACGACAGCGATAAGGGCCAGGACCTCGGCGTGAAGAGCTGGCCGCCCGATCTCTGGAAAATCGGCGGCGGCACCGTGTGGGGGTGGATCTCCTACGACCCCGCGCTCGATCTGATCTACTACGGCACTGCGAATCCCGGCCCGTGGAATCCCGAACAGCGCCCCGGCGACAACAAGTGGACGTGCGGCATGTTCGCGCGCAAGCCGGACAGCGGCGAGGCGGTCTGGTTCTATCAGTGGAGCCCGCACGATCTCTACGATCACGACGGCATCAACGAGCTGGTGCTGCTCGATCTGCCGATCAACGGCCAGACGCGCAAGGTGCTCGTCCGTCCCGAGCGCAACGGCTACGTCTACGTTCTCGATCGCACGACGGGGCAGGTGCTCTCCGCGAATCCGTTCGCCTTCATCACCACGAGCACCGGCGTCGATCTGAAAACCGGCCGCCTGAAACCGGTGCAGGAAAAAGCGCCCGGCTTCGGCCGCGTCACGCGAATGATCTGCCCCCCAGCGCCGGGCGCGAAGGATTGGGAGCCCTCCGCCTACTCGCCAATCACGAAACTGCTCTACATCCCGCACGCGAATCTCTGTGAGGACGAGGAAGGCGTCCAGGCGAATTACATCGCCGGCACGCCGTACGTCGGGGCGAACGTGAAGATGTACGCCGGTCCCGGCGGCAATCGCGGCGTGTTCGATGCGTGGGATCCCGTAGCGGGAAAGAAGATCTGGTCGATCAAGGAGAACTTTCCGGTCTGGAGCGGCACCGTAGCCACCGCCGGCAACGTCGTCTTCTACGGCACGATGGACGGCTGGTTCAAGGCGATCGACGCGCGCAGCGGTCAGCTCCTCTGGCAGTTCAAATGCGGCTCTGGGATCATCGGCCAGCCGGTCACGTTCCTCGGCCCGGACGGCAAGCAGTACGTCTCGATCCTCTCCGGCGTCGGCGGCTGGCCCGGCGCCATCGTCCCCGGCCAACTCGACCCACGCGACGGCACCGCCGCCCTCGGATTCGTCAATGCGATGGGCGATCTGCCGAAAGCAACGACCAAGGGCGGGATGCTTTACACGTTTGCATTGCCATGAAGAATCGAAAAGACGTTGTCGGTTGTCGGTTGTTGGTTGTCGCTGCGCTGATTGCGGCATTGGCGACATCAGGATGCAGTTCCCGACAACCGAAAACCGACAACCGACAACGAACGCAACGCGTTCTTCGCGTTTGCGCCGACCCAAACAACCTTCCCTACTCCAACGAAAAACAGCAGGGATTCGAGAATGAGATCGCGTCGCTGGTTGCGCGCGATCTGAACGCGCGCCTCGCCTACACCTGGTGGCCGCAGCGGCGCGGATTCGTGCGGCAGACGCTTCGCCATGGCGACTGCGACGTCATCATGGGCATCCCCAGCAACTTCGAGCTGGCGCTGCCGACGGAGTCGTACTACCGCTCCTCGTACGTCTTCGTCTCCCGCACCGATCGCCGCCTCGGCATCACCTCGTTCGACGATCCGCGGTTGAAGAAGCTGCGCATCGGCGTGCAGATGATCGGCAACGATCACGTCAACTCCCCTCCCGCGCACGCGTTGGCCAAACGCGGCATCATCGACAACGTCGCCGGCTACACCGTTTACGGCGACTACCGCAGCCAGGAGCCGGGACGCGACATCGTCGACGCCGTGGCGAAAGGCGACGTCGACATCGCAGTGGTCTGGGGACCGCAGGCCGGCTACTTCGCGCGCCAGCAAAAGGTCGCGCTCGATCTCGTCCCGGTCTCGCCGCAGATCGATCTCCCCTTCCTCCCCTTCGTCTTCGATATCTCCATGGGCGTGCGCCGCGGCGACACCGCCCTGCGCGAGCAACTCGATCGCGAGATCGAGAAACGCCACGACGACATCGAACGGATTCTGGATAAGTACGGAGTGCCGAGGGTATGAGAAGAAGGTCGCGCGGTCTGATCGCGATTCTGGCGCTGGCCATCCTTTGCTGCCATCGCGAGCGCCGTTCGCTCACGCCCACCGCTGCCGATTCCGAACGCCCCATGCCGCTTCGCGTCAGCGGACTGCAGCCCGGACCGAAGCAGCTCGGCGCGACCGGCATCAACAATCCGTACGAAGGAAATGCGTACGCGATCAGCCAGGGGCAGCAGCTGTTCGAGCAGTACAACTGCTCCGGCTGTCACTTCCACGGCGGCGGCGGAATCGGTCCGGCGCTGATGGACTCGGAATGGATCTACGGCAGCTCGCCCGCCAACATCTTCACCACGATTTCCGAGGGACGGCCGAACGGGATGCCGTCGTACGGGGGGCACATTCCGGTTTACCAGATCTGGCAGCTCACCACGTACGTCCGCGCCGTCGGCGGCTTCGAGCCGCAGGGCGCGGTATCGCCACGATCGGACGAGATGATGTCGAGGCGGGCGGAGGAGCCGAAGTGAGGAGCGCCTCGCGACGGAGCGCTGGCGTCCCCGCCGGCTGGCCCGGCGGCGTCCCCGCCGCCGAATGGGAGGCTTGCGCGGGGCTCTCAGTTCGGCGGCGAGACGCCGCCGGTCCAGCCGGCGAGACGCCGGCGTTCCGTCGCACCGCGTTGACAGGCCTCACCCTCGCCCCCATCCAATCCGCCCTCCATTCCGCGGGCCCGCAGGCTGCGCGCATCGAACACCTCTGGTGGGTCTTCTTCTGGATCTGCGTCGCCGTCTACGTCATCACCACCATCTTCTTTCTGGCGGCGGTGGTGAGAGGACGCCGCCGCGTCGAACCGATCGACAATCCCGCGCACGATCGCCGCCTCGGATTCTTCGTCAGCACCTGCGCCGCGGTCACGATCCTCACGCTGTTCGGACTTCTCTTCAGCAGCGTCGCCACCGGCAACGCCATCGGCACCCTCGGGAAGAACGATCCCCGGCAGCTCGAGATCGAAGTGACCGGGCATCAGTGGTGGTGGGAAGTGAAGTATCCCGACGCGCTTCTCCCTTCGAGCCAGATCACCGATGCGAACGAGATTCACATCCCCATCCACACGCCGGTTCTGCTTCGCCTCGATACGCGCGACGTCATCCATTCGCTCTGGATCCCGAACCTGCACGGCAAGCGCGATCTCATCCCCGGCCGCGTGAACAAGTTCTGGATTCAGGCGGATACGCCGGGCATCTACCGCGGCCAATGCGCAGAGTTCTGCGGCTATCAGCACGCGCACATGGCGCTGATGGTCATCGCCGATACGCCCGAAGAATTCGCGAAGTGGAAATCACACATGGGGGAAGGCGCGCCGACGCCGATGACGCCCGCGCAGCTACGCGGCCAGCAGGTCTTCCTCAGCGCTCCCTGCGCGAAGTGCCACAACATCCTCGGCCTCGACGCCTACGGAACGCTCGGCCCCGACCTCACCCACTTCCGCAGCCGCCCCACGCTCGCCGCGGGACAACTGCTGAACACAAGGGGAAATCTCGCCGGATGGATCGCGAACGCGCCGGCGATCAAGCCGGGAACGCTGATGCCGCCGAATCAGCTGTCGGGTCAGGAGATGAGCGATCTGTTGGCGTACTTGGAGACTCTCAAGTGAAACGGCAAATGTTGAATGTTGAATGTTCAATGTTGAATGTTGAATGGATCGGGCGACATCAACCGATCTGCTGCGTGCGCCTTTCATTCAACATTCAACATTCAACATTCAACATTGAACATTCGCCTTCCGTGGGAGCGCCGCAATGAGCGAACTTGCGGTTGTCGAACCCGACTTCGCCAAAGAGCGCGAAATCATGCAACGCACCTGGGCTCCCGCCCCCGGCCTCCTCGGATGGTTCATGGAGACCGGCCACAAGCAGCTCGGGCTGCGCTACATCGTCACCGCCTTCTGCTTCTTCCTCGCTGGCGGAATCGAAGCGGCGCTCATGCGCATCCAGCTCATGCGGCCCGAGAATCACTTCCTCGGGCCGGACGCGTACAACCAGATCTTCACCGTGCACGGCTCGACGATGATGTTCCTGTTTGCCGTCCCGATCATGGAAGGCTTCGGCGTCTACCTCGTGCCGCTCATGCTCGGCACGCACAACGTCGCCTTCCCCAAGCTCAACGCCTTCGGTTACTACATCTATCTGTTCGGCGGGCTGTTCATGTACGCGATGTTCTTCCTCCACTCCGGTCCCGACGCCGGGTGGTTCGCGTACGTGCCGCTGGCCGGCCCGCAGTTCTCGCCCGGAAAGCGCGTCGACACGTGGGCGCAAATGATCACCTTCACCGAGTTGTCCGGCCTCGTCGTCGCCGTCGAGCTGGTCGTCACCGCGTTCAAGCAACGCTGTCCCGGCATGTCACTCAACCGAATCCCGCTCTTCGTCTGGTCGATGATCGTGGTCAGCTTCATGATCATGTTCGCCATGCCCGCGGTCATGCTCGACAGCGGCTATCTCGCCCTCGACCGGCTCATCGGAACGCATTTCTTCAATCGCCCCGAAGGCGGCGATCCGATTTTTTATCAACACCTGTTCTGGTTCTTCGGGCACCCCGAGGTCTACATCATTTTCATACCGGGACTGGGGTTCACTTCGAGCATCCTCACCACGTTCACCGGCAGAAAAATCTTCGGCTACACGGCGATGGTCTCCACGCTCGTGGTCACCGCGTTCCTCGGATTCAGCGTCTGGGTGCACCACATGTTCGCGACGGGATTGCCGCAGCTCGGCGAGAGTTTCTTCACCGCGGCCAGCCTGATGATCGTCATCCCGACGGGTGTTCAGATCTTCTGCTGGATCGCCACCATCTGGTCGGGACGGCTGCGCATCGCCACGCCGGTGATGTACGTCATCGGCTTCTTCCTCGTCTTCATCGTCGGAGGGTTGACCGGCGTCATGCTCGCCTCGATTCCGATCGACTGGCAGGTGCACGACACCTACTTCGTCGTCGCGCACTTCCACTACGTCCTGATCGGCGGCGCGCTCTTCCCGCTCTTCGGCGCGTTCCACTACTGGTTCCCGAAATGGACCGGCCGGATGTACAGCGAAACGATGGGGCAGATCAGTTTCTGGCTCCTGCTCGTCGGTTTCAACGTCACGTTCTTCCCGATGCACATCCTCGGGCTTTACGGGATGCCGCGCCGCGTCTACACCTACCTGCCCGGCCTCGGCTGGGGCAATCTCAACCAGCTCGCGTCGATGGGCGCCGTGCTCATCGCGCTCTCGGTGCTGACGATGATCATCAACTTCCTCGTCAGCCGTTCCTCGGGGCGCGTGGCCGGACCGAATCCGTGGAACGCCGACACGCTGGAGTGGATGCTGCCGTCGCCGCCGCCGCTCTACAACTTCCTGCACGTGCCGACCGTCAGCGGTCCGAACGCGTTGTGGGATGCGGCGCCCGATCAGCCGTACGTCACCGGGATGCGTTTCGACCGGCGCGAGATCCTGATCACGAAAGTTCTCGACGCCGAGCCCGATCACACCGAGCAACTCCCCGCGCATTCGCTCTGGCCGTTCATTCTTGCCTGCACCACCTGCCTCGGTCTGTGGGGCGCAATCTTCTTCGCCTGGTGGTTCACCATCGGCGCGGTGCTGAGCGGCATCGCGCTCATCGGGTGGTTCTGGCCGAGCAATGAAGAACTCGAAGACCACCTGCTCCGCGAAGCCGGCGAGCTGGGCGGCCTGTCGATGGGGATGCCGGAACCCGCGCGGGAGGAGATGCCGTGACGCAGCGCGTACTCGACGTCTCCGCGCTTACCGAGGGCACCGCCGACAGCCGTGCGCTCATCTGGTGGGGCAACCTCGGCATGCTGGCCATCGAAGGCTCGATGTTCGCCATGGCCATGGCCACGTATCTCTATCTTCGAAGCACGAACCTCGACTGGCCGCCGAGCACCGTCCCCAAACCCGACCTGGTGATGCCGACGATCAACATGGTCATGCTCCTCCTGAGCTGTATCGCCGCATTCATCATCGACCGGGCATCGATCAAAAAGAACCTGTTCGCGGTCCGCATCGGCCACGTCGTTTCGATCGCCGTCGGTCTCACCTTCCTCTACATCCAGTACGCCATCATCGTCCCGAACCTCGGCTACAAATGGAGCGACCACGCCTACGGCTCGATCGTCTGGACGATCATCGGCCTGCACACGATGCATATGGTCGCGGCCACCGGCGAGACCGCGCTGCTTTTCATTTACGGCCTGTTCAAACCGGTTGTGAAGAAACATCTGCTCGACTTCCGCTGCACCGCCGTCTACTGGTATTTCGTCGCGCTGGTCTGGGTACCGTTCTACTTCGTGATCTTCATCGAGCCGTGGATGCGGCGCAAAGGAAGCTGACCGATGGAGACGACGAAGCCGCTCGCCATCCGCCCCAGCTCCCCGCAACTCTGGACCGGAATCCTCAGCGGCCCCTTCGCCTTCGCCGCCGCCTTCACCACAAAGTACGCGATGGTCGATTGGATCTGCGATCACAAGGCAGAGTGGATCTTCTGGCTCATCACAGCCATCGCGCTCCTCGTCTGCGCCTTCGGCGCCTTCGAATCGTGGCGCGGACTGAAGAATGGCGAAGACACGAAGCGCGTGCGCTTCATGGGCATCGGCGGCTTGGCGCTCACCGCGGCATTTGCGATGTGCATCATCGCCATGGCCATCCCGCACTTGTACCTCGGAGCCTGCGAGTGAAGCGCGCAGCGCAATGGAGCGCTGGCGTCCTCGCCGGCTGGCCCGGCGGCGTCCACGCCGCCGACCCGGCAAGCACCAAACATTCGCTGGTAACCGCGGCGGCGAGGACGCCGCCGGGCCAGCCGGCGGGACGCCAGCGCTCCGTCCGTAACCGAGAGTCCCTCTCCCCGCGTCTTCTTGCGGGGAGAGGGAGACACGAAGTGCGGGTGAGGGGCACTTGCGCCTTGCTCGCGACGCTCGCCACCCTCCCCGCCTACGCCCACGCCGGCCATCACCACCTCGAGCCGTCCACGTTCATGCGCTGGTGGAGTTGGGAACCCGGCGTCGTCATCCCGCTAGCCATCACCGGCGCGATGTACGCCATCGGCGTCATCCGCATGCGCGGAATCCGCAAATGGCAGGTCGCCTCCTTTGCCGCCGGATGGCTCGCGCTCGTCATCGCCCTCGTCTCGCCGCTCGACGCGCTCGGCGGAATCCTCTTCTCTGCGCACATGGCCCAGCACGAAATGCTGATGATCGTCGCCGCGCCGCTGCTCGTCTTCGGACGTCCGCTCGTCGCGTTTCTGTGGGCGTTGCCCGCACGATGGCGCCTGCCGGCCGGGCAATTCTTTCAACGCGAGCCGATCGCGAAGACGTGGAACTGGATCACAGGCGCGCTCGTCGTCACGGTTCTCCATGCCATCGCGCTGTGGGTCTGGCACATTCCCTCGTGGTACGAAGCCACGCTTCGCAATGACGGTATCCACGCGCTGCAGCACATCAGCTTCCTCCTTACCGCCACGATGTTCTGGTGGTCGCTCACGCACGGACGCTACGGCCGCCTCGGCTACGGCGCCGCGGTCGTCTACGTCTTCGCCACGGCCGGACACAGCGGCGCGCTCGGCGCGCTCATTACATTCGCGCCCCATCTGTGGTATCCGATCTACGGCGCGCGCACCGCGGCGTGGGGCCTGAACGCGATCGAGGATCAACAGCTGGCCGGCCTGATCATGTGGATTCCTGCCGGTGTCCTGCTGACCATCCTCGGCATCGCGCTCTTCGCCGCCTGGCTCGGCGAGGCCGAACGCCGCGTCGCACTGGGAACCAGCGACGCGCTTCGAAAGGAAGAACGTTGAAACGATTACTGCTACTGCTCCTGCTGCTCGCCGCCTGCAAGCGCCCCGAGGCCGCGTCGCCCACCGCAGGCGATGCGAATCGCGGCAAACAACTCATCGAGCAATACGGCTGCAACACCTGCCACATCGTCCCCGGCATCGACGGCCCGAAAGGGATGGTCGGCCCGTCGATGGAGCACATCGCCTCGCGCCAGATCATCGCCATGAAGCTCCCGAACACGCCGGCGAACCTGACCGCGTACATCCAGAACCCGCAGATGACCGACCCGCAAAACGCGATGCCGAACCTCGGCATCAAACCGGATGAAGCGCGCGACATCACCGCATACCTCTCCACATTGAAATGAGAACCAGCGTAGCGCCGGCGGCTCGCCGGCTGGACCGCCGCCGGCTCGGCGGCGCCTCACCCCTACACCTGCCAGCGAGCCGCTGGCGGTCCAGCCGGCGAGCCGCCGGCGCTACGATCGCTGCGATCCTCCTCGCCGGCACAGCGCACGCAGCCCGCACTTTCGTGACCAGCGAACGCGCCGGTACCCTCACGATGATCGATGGCGCGACGATCAAAACGATCTCCGTCGGTACCCGCCCGCGAGGCATCGTCCTTAGCCCCGACGGCAAACGGCTCTATATCGCCATCAGCCACTTCCGCGGACAGCCGTCGAAAACGCCGGACGGCGTCGTCGCGATCGATCCATCCACGCTGAGGATCGTCCGCCGATATAAAGCAGGGACGGATCCCGAGGGGATTGCGATCGCGCCTGACGGCAAGCGATTCTGCGTCGCGAACGAAGACGCCGGCACCGCCTCGATCGTCGACGTCGCCAACGGAAAAAACATCGCCTTCGTTACCGGCACCGAGCCGGAAGGCGTCGCGGCGAGCCACGACGGAAAGTTGTTCTACGTAACCGCCGAGACGAGCAATACGGTCACCGTGATCGAACACGATGCCGTCGTCGCGAACATCTTCGTCGACGCGCGGCCTCGCGCTGCCGTTTTCGCGCGCGACGGCCTTCGCGCATACGTGAGCTCCGAGGTGGGCGGGAGCATCAACGTCATCGACGTAAAGACCAACCGAGCCATCGCACACATCAAATTGCGTCCAGTTGATCATCCAGTCGGGGTCGTCCTCTCGGCTGACGGCAAACGCCTTTACGCCGCGACCGGACGCGGCAACGCCGTCGCCGTCATCGACACGGCGACGAATCGCGCCCTGCAATACATCGCCGTCGGCAATCGCCCGTGGGGCATCGCCCTCACCCGCGACGGACGCACGCTCTTCACCGCGAACGGACTTTCAAACGACGTCTCCGTCATCGACACCGCCTCCGGTCGCGTGACATCGACGATCAAAGTTCCCGACGGCCCATGGGGTGTGATTGCGCCGTAGCGCGTTGTCGGTTGATTACGCCTTCGCCGCGTTGCCGCGTTAGCGGCATCAGAGGATAGCCAGGCGTGCGGCGAAGCGCGCACGCCTGGAAAGAGCGCGCCCTGAATTCGTGCCGCGTAGCGGCACTGGAAGCGACGCTGCGTGCGACCCGCAGCCAGCGCGCCGTGAAACACCCATCCACTGCCGCTAGCGCGGCAGAAATGACCCGCCACTCGCTGACCAGGGGTGCGCGCTTCGCCGCACCCCTGGCTACCCTCCGAAGCCGCTCCGCGGCAGAAACCAATGTCCAACCAACCGAGAACCGACAACCGACAACGCGGGCGAAGCCCGCAGTTAGGCACGAAGTACGCAAACCGCCGAGTCAGCCAGCGATGACGTACTACGTTGAAAAACAACTCGCCTTTGGGCCGATCCGGTTCGGCGTCGCCACGCGGCAGGCGCTCGACGACATCGGAGACGATCCCAATCTCAGCACCGGGCCGAAGGGAGAATTCGTTCGCCGCCGCGACGAAGGATTTTTCTTTGGCGATACCGAACGCGTCGTCGGCCCCGCCCTTCCCGTCAAACCGAGCATCAACCAGACGCCGTTCTGGTCGTCGCTGAAACCGGATGGCACCCCGCGCGGCTGGCTCTTCGTCGCGCTGATGGCGTTCGGCGCGCTGATCATGCTGCTGGGCCTTGGTGTGCTGGCGAAGAAAGGTCCGCAGGGGTGGTTCGAGATCATCTTCGGCGCGATCTGCATCGCCCTTCCCATCCTCATGACCGCGCAACAGCGCCGGCAGATTCGCGAGCGCGAAAAGCGCGAGCGCGCGGAGCATGAAGCGGCCGAGAAACGCAATCAGGAACTGCTCAACTGGTACACCAAGGCGCTCGATCACCTGCTCGTCGATCGCCGCCAGGCAGCGCTGATCGCCCTTCGCGGCGAGCGCGAGTCGCTCGATCTCGCGTACGAGATCTGGGCTCCCGCCGCGCGCCGCGTTCTGCTTCGTATTGCGTTCGAAGAGCTCGATCGCCGCGGCGTCGCTGAATCGGCGGCAATTTCAAAACTCCTCAGCGATGCCGGCGATGCGGCCGGCCTCACGCCGGATCACATCCACTCCGTCAAGCGCGAGTTCTACTCCACCGTCGTCTGGCATCTTCTCGCCGACGATCGCCTCGGCACCGTGCAGGAAGGCGAGATCAAGACGCTTCGCGAAGGCCTCGGGCTCACCGAGGAAGACACCGACGGCGAAGCGAGCGCCATCGAACAGTTCCGCGCGCTACGCGGCGTCGCCCGCGGCTTGCCGCGCGCCGAATGTCCGATCCAGCTCGGCTTTCAGGAGTACTGCATCAACCAGGCGCCGCTCGACACCGGCATGCTCTTCATCACCAACCGCCGCCTGATCGCTGACGAACGGAAGCGCAGCGAAGTGGCCATGCCGAAGGTCAACGAAGTCGTCGTCGACGCCGATGACAGCAGCATCATCATCAAATCCGAACAGAAAAAGCCGATTCGCCTCCGCACGCGGAATCCGATCTTCACCGCCGGCCTGATCGACATGGCCGCGATGCTCGACGAACGCCCGAAGGGCTTCGCGTAAAACGTAGCGCCAGCGAGCCGCCGGCGCTACGAACTACGGCAGCATCTTCCCCACCGCCGCCCGCGTCGGGCCGGGATATGGGACATCGCCCTTGATCGTCTGCCAGAGGATGACATTCAGCGTCTGGTCGTCGATCGCATCGGGTCGCGAGAAATCGAGCAGCATCGATTGCTTCGACTGCGCGCTCTCCGGATTCTTCTCGTCGAGCGGCACTTCCGGTTTGATCGCGTCGTATGGCGTCAAGTCCGCCTGATCGGCGAAGAGACCGCGCAGAGGACGGCCGTAGTGATCGAACTGCGATAGCGAATCGAGTCCGAGGATCTCCTCCATCGTCGCCAGGACATCGGTCGTATTCACGAAGCGATGCACGATGCCGGCGCGGTTCCAGGCGGAAACCATCAGCAGTACTGATCGGTGCGAATCGACGTGATCCGGTCCCGCCTGCGCGTCATCTTCGACGATGAAGACGGCCGTATCGCGCCAGAACGGCGAGTGCGACAGCGCGTCGATGATGCGGCCGAGGGCGAGGTCGTTATCGGCCATGAACGCACGCGGCGTCGGCTTCCCCGCTGCCGCGCCCTCGGTGTGATCGTTCGGCAGGCGGATGATCTCCAGCGCCGGAAGCGAGCCGCGCTCCATGTACTGCCGGAACTCGCGCAGCCAGACGTCGGCTCGGGTCTGATCGGGAATGCTCATGTTGAACGGCGGATAGTCCGGCGACGTCGTATCGCGCAGCGCGCGGCGGAATCCGATGACCTCCTTACCCACCGCATCGCTCACATTGCCGCCGTTCCCGGCGAACTCCCCGTAATCGCGCAGCGAAATCTTCTTGCGCACGGCGAGGTCCCAGAGGTAACCGCTGGCCGGCGCGTTCACGTCGTCGTCGTCATCGACCACGCGTTCGCGGTTCGTCCCTTCGTAGTCGTAACTCCGGCCGCGGTTCGAGTACACCGACGGCATCGTCTTCTCGAGATAGTCGGTGGCGTACGCCGCCGTCGACCAGTTGTGGCCGGACGCGCTGACTTCCGCGTTGACGAAGAAACGATCGAAGAGGCCGAACCGCCGCGCCAGCGCGTGATGATTCGGCGAAACGTTCTCCGGAAAAAAGACGAGCGACGCATCGCCGTCGCCTTCCTTCATGTCGCCGAGGATCTGATCGTACGTGCGGTTTTCTTTGATGATGTAGATGACGTGTTTGAATGGCGGATAGCGTTTCGCACCGCGCGTTGCATCCCAACCGTTCGCGTGCGCCACGCGGCGCGTAAGCGGCGCCAGTCCGATATTCGCGGGAAACGACAGCAGCGATCCCTCGATCTGTCCCAGCGTGTAGTCGTGCGAGTCTTTCGGAATCTTCTGCCCCGGCTGCGCCTGATTCGGGTTCGGCCGCGTGCCGCGTCCCTTCGCGTTCACGACGAGGAGATCGTTTCCGTCGAGCGCGAGTGCCGAGGGATACCACTCGACCGGAATGCGCCCGAGCAGCTTTGCCGAGGCGACGTCGAAAACGGCGACTGCATTGTTGTCCGCTTCGGCCACGAACAGCCGGCTGCCGTCGCGCGAAAGCGCCAGCGCATTCGGCGTACTTCCCTCGCGCGGTCCGGCGGGCGGCGCATCGTGCAGCGTGCGGGTGACTTTCGAAGTCGTCGTATCAACGATGCTGATCGAATCGCTGCTCGCCGATGCGATGTAGAGCCGCGTTCCGCGAACGATCATCGACGACGGATGGCGGCCGACGGCGATGCGTGCGACGCGGCGAAGCGTTCCGTTCGCAGCCGCGCGAAAATGGTTCACCGTACTGTCACCCCACGCGGAGACATACACATCGCCGCGCGTATCGACGGCGACCGCGTACGGATAGCGATCGGTTTTCATCCGCTGGATGACGCGCTTCGTGTCGAGGTCGAGTACCGCAAGCGTGTCGCCGATGTTTTCGGCGACGTAGAGGAAGCGTCCGTTTTTCGAGATGGCGATGCCGGCCGGATACTGCGTGCCGTCCGGGTTTTTCACTTTCGGATCCGGTTCCGGACGTTGGACCAGATCGATCTTGCCGTCCGCCGTCGCCTCGCTGCCGTTCCAGCGGTAGACGAAAATCGAATCGTCGTTGCCGCCACTGGCGTAGAGCGTCTTGCCGTCCGCGGAAAACGCCAGCCCGAGGAACGCGGCAGTCTGCGGGAGCGTCTGCACCACCGCGCCCGATTTTCGATCGATGATTTGCACGCCCTGCTGGCGCCAGCCGTTGAGAAGCAGCGCCAGGCGCTCCCCTCCCGGCGCGATGGCCATCGCCAGAGGAAAGTTTCCGACGGCATGCGACGGCGCGATCGGATCGAGTGAAACGCCGGTCGGCAAGCGCACGAGATCGGCGGCGTGTGCAGCAGTGGTTGTAAGGAGGACGAGGATTAGGCAACGAATACGCATTGGCGGGCGGATGATACCGGCATGACCGACTCGATGCCTTCCCTTTTCATCTCGCACGGTGCGCCGTCCATCGCGATCGAGAAGGACGATTTCACGCGCGCCGTCGCGGCGTATGGAAAATCGCTCTCCGGTGTGCGCGCGGTCGCCATCGTCTCCGCACACTGGCAATCGCGCAATGTCCGCGTGAACGCCGTTGCGCGTCCCGAAACGATCTACGATTTCGGCGGCTTCGCTCCGGAGCTCTATCGAATCCGCTACGAAGCCCCCGGCGATCCCGCGCTCGCCCGCGAAATCGCCACCCTCCTCGGCGGCGCCACACTCGAAGAAAGCCGCGGCTGGGATCACGGACTGTGGGTTCCGATGCGGATCCTGCTCCCGGACGCGAACGTCCCGATCGTCGAAATCGCGCAACCGAATCCAACAAATCCCGTGGACCTGATCCGCATCGGCCAGGCTCTCGCGCCGCTGCGCGATCGCGGCGTCGTCATCGCCGGCAGCGGCGGCATCGTCCACAATCTGCGCGCCATCCACCTCGCCGACAAGAACGCACCCGTCGATGACTGGGCCCGCGACTTCGACGACTGGTTCGCCACCCACCTCGCCGCCCGCGATTTCGCCACGCTCGCGCGCTACCGCGACCTCGCTCCCCACGCGGACCTCGCCGTCCCCACCCCCGAACACTTCGAGCCGCTCTTCGTCGCGTTGGGCGCGTCCCGCGAATCCGATTCGCTGACGACGATCTATGAGGGCTTCCACTACGGCAACCTGTCGATGCGAACGTTCGCGTTGGGGTAATGACCCGCGGCCGATGTGGCACACTCACCACCCATGATCAAAGCCTTCTCCGCCATCTTCATCTCCGTCTTCCTCGCCGAAATCGGCGACAAGACGCAGCTGGCCACGATGCTCTTCGCCTCGGAAGCGCAGAACAACAAGTGGCTGGTCTTCGCCGCCAGCGCCACCGCCCTCGTCCTGGCCTCGGCCATCGGAGTCCTGATCGGCGCGCAGCTGGAGCGCTTCGTGAAACCATCGACGCTGAAGCTCGTCGCCGGCGCCGGATTCATCGTCATCGGACTCTGGACGATGCTGAGCCGAGGATGAAAAGGCAATAAGGTGAGGGCCTCGCCCGTTCCGCACGGAGCGTGGTATCTTCCGCACCCTTCGAGCGCGCCTCGGGGGTTTCGTTCGTTGAGGTTACGGGCCCGTAGCTCAGTGGTAGAGCAGTTGGCTTTTAACCAATTGGTCGTAGGTTCGATCCCTACCGGGCTCACCAGAGCTGCCCGCCCAGCACGTCCCCATCGTCTAGTGGCCTAGGACACCGCCCTTTCACGGCGGCAACACGGGTTCGAACCCCGTTGGGGACGCCAGCGGCGACGCGCCGCAGCGTTGGTTGGCCTAGCCTCGATCGGCATTTCTCGTCATCAGGATCTTCGTCGCGAGCGTCGAATATGATCGGCCGGCTTGTTCTGATTGGCTTCCTCCTGGCGACGACTGCGGTCGCTGCGCCTCCTCGAAAGATCGGACGGGCGCTGGTCACCTTCTACTGGCTGATCGACGAGGCGTCGCCGCGGTACCGTGGAAAGGCGCGAGCGGAGCTTGAGGACGTGCGCGGTCAGGTTATCGCCGTGACCAGCGTTCGCTTCAGGCATGACCTGATTCGCGAAGGCAGCGGGCATCTTCGCGACGGGCGGACGGTGGCTTACGATCGCAGGCTGCATGGCACGAATCGGTTTCGCATCGTCGCGTCGGAGTATGGCGTGGGACGGCTCGGCTGCGCGCTGGTCCCGTATCGCACCATCGCCGTCGATCCTCGCTTCGTGAAACTCGGAACGACCATCAGCATCCCGCAATTGAAGGGAGCCCGCCTTCCCGACGGCACCATCCACGACGGCATCTTCGTGGCGAACGATCGCGGCCACTTTCGCGGCGCGCACATCGATCTCTTCGTCGGCATCGGACCGAAAGGCGCGCGGCCGTTCATTCGAAAAGGCTACGGTTCGAGGTCCCACGTCAGCGTTTACGTGATCGGCGATGCGGCGCCCGACGACTGCCGCAGCGCCACACACTGATCAAGCGGTGCGCGGCGATTCGTGCAACAACGCAGCGGTTCGTTCGCCCGTCTTCCAATACGACAGCAGGAAGAAAGCGCCGAGAATCAAGTCGATGACGGCGGCGCCGACGATGACGAGCGCAACGCGCTCCTGGAAATAGAGCACGAGAATCGGCGCCCCGAACGCGAGTTTCTCCAGTGCAGCCACCGGCATCATCGACCGGTAGCGCGCCGGGTCGCGGGCGATGACCAGAAACAGCACGTGCCATACGACGACCGCGCCCACGAAGCCGTAGTAGTACTCAGGATGGTTGACCGGCGGCGGAAACGTCCTGCCGGTCCACGACTCCATGAAGTACTGCGGCGTGACGACGAGCAACCCGTAGATGCCGGCGATGAGAAAGACGATCTTGCTGAATTTCACGGTGGCCCCCTGCGGTGTAGTGACCACGGGGCGAGAACCGTTTCAATCTCACCAGTCGGCGGGCATCGTTACGAACGATCGATCGAGATCGCGAACAGAGGCAGCGCCGAGGAGCTTCATCGTGCGGACGATGCCGGAGCGGAGGATGTCGATCGCTCGCGTCACACCCGGGCCGCCTGCGGCTCCGAGTCCGTAAGCGAAGGCGCGTCCGACAAGAACGGCGCGTGCGCCGAGGCAAAGGGCTTTCACCACGTCGCTCCCTCGCCGAATCCCTCCATCCAGCAGGACCTCGGCGCGCCCATCGACGGCGGCGAGAACTTCCGGCAACACGCGAAGCGTCGGCGCGACGCCGTCGAGCTGGCGGCCGCCGTGATTCGACACCACCATCGCCGCCGCTCCCTCATCGATCGCGCGCCGCGCATCGTCGGCCGTGTGGACGCCTTTCACCACGATCGGCCCCTGCCACGCCTCGCGGATCCACTTGAAGTCCTCCCACGACACCATCGACTGCTCGAGCGCCGCGCCGACGTCGGCATACGGCATCGGACCGTCCTTGAGCATGACGTTCGGGAACTTCATCAACCCGCCGTCGCCGAGGAACGAGGCCAGCCAGCGCGGACGGGCGAGGAACTGGAAGAGGTAGGGGAACATCGTGAATGGCGCGCCGGAGACGAGCTCCTTCGTTCCGTTGCGCACGTCGCGCTCCCGATTTCCTGCGACCGGCGTATCGACGGTGACCACCAAGGCCGAGCAGCCGCACTCCTTCGCCCGCGCGATGCCGCCCATGGCGATGTCGCGCCCGCCGAGCAGATAGAGCTGATACCAAACCGGCCCGCGTGTCGCCGCCTTGACGTCGCGAACCGCGCATCCCGACAGCGTGGACAGCGTATAGATCGTCCCCGCTTCCCCAGCCGCGCGCGCCGCGACCTCTTCACCGCGCGGCCAGAAAAGCCGCGAGCTGCCGACCGGCGCGAGCAGAAATGGCAGATCGACCGGCTGCCCGAGCACGGTCGTCTGCAGATCGACACTCGCAGTCGCCACCGCCGACCGCGGACGAAACACGACGTCATCGAACACCCGCGCGTTCTCGCGCATCGTCCACTCGGCATCTGCGCCGCCGTCCACGTAATCGAAGACCACGCGCGGCAGCCGCCGCTTCGCGATGGCGCGAAGGTCGGCGATGTTGACGATGGAGGGAGCATCGACTCTGGGCATTAAGCGCAGCACCCTACAATACTCGCGGCCCGGAAACGCCCTTCTTAATGGATGAAACGGAGCGCAGCGCCGTACCAAAGCAGCCTATCCACTTGAAGGTCGATAGGCTGGTCAGGAGGTCGCGGACATGAAGGGTCGGCCAGTTCTTCTTTTGATTGTCGTACTGACGCTCTCCGGGTCCGGCATCGCGGCAGCAGCACAATTCAATCCAAACGCCGTTGGCCCGATCGTGCTCTCACCGCAGACGTCGACCATTGCAGTCGGCCAAACCATTCAGCTCACAGAAACGGAAGTCTATGGGCCGCTTGCTCTTGGCTGGGTTGTGTATTCCGATCCGCCGGGCGTGATATCGCCGCAACAGTTGGCCATTCCCCCAAACGCTTCGACGTTTTCCTTTGAGGTTACGGGTGTCGCGCCAGGAGTGGCGGAGCTGAGCTACATCATGGCCGTGTTCGGAGGCTTCGTTAAGATGGGCAGTATTGGCCAGGTAACGGTAACTTCGGGACCGCCACCGCCACCGCCCTGCATCCCGCCCGCGATTGTCGCCGAGCCGCTGGATGTCGTAATGAAAAAGGGAGAACAACGATCGCTGGAGGTGGTGGCCACGGGGACGGAGCCGATGTCGTACCAATGGTCCGCGGGGATCGAAGGCGGAACGATCGGCCCATTGCCTGGTGCGGTCCATTCACGGTTTGAGATTCCGGCGGTCGCGCCAGCAACCTACGTTGCGCGGGCCGTCGTGACCAATGCGTGCGGAGACCGCGCGAGCCGGTTGGCCACAGTCGTCGTGCAACCCTGCGATTCGCCCATCATCGTGAGAGAGCCCCGCGGCGAGGCTGTCTCGTTCGGAGAGTCCATGTCGCTGAGCGTGCAAGCCATCGGCGGTGGCGCACTGCAGTACGGGTGGTTCATCGGAGCGAAAGGCGACACCTCGTCACCGGCGGGAAGTGGAAATCCGCTCGTCATCGAGCACGTGACCCATGACGCCAGCTATTGGGTCCGCGTGACCGATGATTGCGGAATCGTCGATAGCGACGCGGCGATGATTGTGATTCGACCAGACAGACGAAGGGCCGTGCGGTAGCACGCGCACTCTTACTTCGTGATCCGTTTGGCCGACCACGTTCCGTCCGATCGTCCCTCCACGCGCATCTTCCCTTTGCCGGTATCGCCGTCGATCCAGCCGGAGAGGTAGACGCGTACCGGGCCGGGGGCGCCTTGCCGGCTGCCGATCGGCCATTCGCCGGAGAAGGAGAGGTCGACATAGCCGTTGCGCCAGGTGCCGGTGACCGGAAGGTTTTGTCCGAGGGGGCCGGACCAGGTGCCGGTGACCGTGGTGCCGTCGCGGTGCAGGTCCATCGTCGCCTGGCCGCAGCCGGCGGCGTCGCTGGCGCAGCGCGTCTCCCAGGAGCCGGCGACGTCGGATCCGTTCTTGATTGGCTGCGGCGCGGACGGCGTGATGCGCACGTTCGCGAAATAGGCTTCCTCATTCGTGTAGCCCCACAGACCGACGGCGCCGTGCAGGTCTTCGCCTTTGAGGCCGTCGATCACGAGGGCCGGCTTCGATGATCCGTTCAGATAGAGCTTCGCGGCGCGGCCGGAGACTTCGATGCGCAGTTTCGTCCACGTCTCGAACGCCAGCGCCGCGTGCGACTCGTAGACCGAGGGCCACTCGCGGCGCAGGCGATACCAGCCGAAGTCCGGCTCCGCAACGTACTGGACGGAATGGTTCCGCTGCGCCTGATCGGGCGAATCGGAGTTTCCCGGCCGGACGTAGAACAGCTCGTAATGCGACGCGTCGGGACGGGCGCGGAAGGCGATGCCGATGAAGCCGGGATAGCGGACGCCGGGAGGCGTCGTCGGCTTCAGCGCGATGTCCGCCTCGATGACGCCATCCTGAAAGTCGGTGCCCGGCAGGAGGACGAGGCCAGCGTTGTCCTCCCCTTCCACGGTTATGCGGACGCATTTGCGCCCGAGGTAGGTCACCGCCTCGGTCTTTGTCTTCGGGGCGGTAAGGCCAGCCGCGTCGTTGAGACGAAACGTCTGCACGTGGCTCTGGGCAACGAGGGAAGTCGACATCAACAGCAGCACTGCGTAGCGAACGTTCATGCGCTGCTCAACGTGGCCCCTTCGACAAGGTTTCGGCGGAATGGTGACAACGCGGAACGGAGTGAATGTGATGTGGAACACGGAAGACGCCGGACGCGCGACCGATGTTGACGCGTCCGCGTATAACCGGCGCTCCGGCTTTCCACCAGCGCCTCCGTCTCTCTCTTAACGAAGAAAGGATGTCCCATGAAACGAGCACTTTCTGCTCTTGCTGTACTTGTTGCTCTCGCCTGTCTGCTGCCGTCTTCGGCATCGGCGAGCGAGGCATGGATCCTCGACATTCCGGTTCGAGGAAACGCTAACCAGGAGTCGGGCATGGTGCGCGTCACGCTCGAGTTGAGCGCCGCGCCGGCCGGCTCACAACTCGTCGTCGGCAGCACAACCCTCAACCTCGGCGACACCGCCTCCGTCGCCGGCGATTCGGTGACCTACGAGGCGCTGACAGGCAACAACGTCCGCATCACGTACGTGCCGCTGTCGAATTTCGGTGCCGACTTCTGCGCCGGCAATTTCGCCATCGAAAAGCAGATCAACATGCGCTTCGCCGGCGCGCAGGACGTCACCGCGTATCGGATGTCGACCTACATCGTGGCGGCGCCGATGGCGGAGTGCTCGCAGGTGTCGAAGCACACCGGCGACACGCCGGCCTTCCTGATTCCGAATGACGACGGCGTCGCACCGGCACTCAGCGCGATCTACAAGGGCCGCAACCTGTTCGACGTGGCGCTGGTGCTCGACAAGTCGGGCAGCATGAACGACCTGCCGCCCGGCGCGCTGAACGGCCCGGTGAAGATCGACATCCTCAAGTCGGCGGTACAGAACTTCGTCGCGCAGTGGAAAGTGCTCGACGCGCCCCCGGGCGGCGGCCCGGAGTGGTCGGGCGATCGCATGGGACTGGTTTTCTTCGATTCCACGGCGCAGCCGCAGACGCTCGCCGGCGCCGATCCTCCGGCGAACTTTTTCCTGCAGCGCGGCAATGCCAATGCCTGGGACACGATCATCAGCGCGGCGAACGCGCTGTCGCCCGGCAGCTCGACTTCCATCGGCGCCGGCGTCAACGAAGGGATGAGCCAGTGGAAGGCCGATCCGAAAAATGATCTCGATCTCGTCGTCATCACCGACGGCATGCAGAACACGTCGCCGCTGATCACGCCCACCGGCACCGGCTTTCTCGGATTGACTCCGGTGGCCGGCCTGCCGCAGGAGCTGCGCAAACGCTTCATCCCCATTCACACCATCGGCTTCGGCACGCCGGCGCAGGTGGACGAGACGCTGATGCGCAACATGTCGTTCGAAACCTCGGGGCTGTCGTATCAGGCCATCAGCGCGTCGACGATGTTCGACGTCTTCGGGATGACGCTGGTGGCAATCCTGAAGGGCAACACGGCGTCGATGGAAACGCGCGTGATGGACACGATGAGCGGCGCCGGTCCGAGCGCAGCGGTTCCGGTGAACGTCGACCGCTCGCCGCAGCGCGTCGTCTTCACCGTGCAGTGGGCGCCGCCCGCGCGGCAGATGCTCGACCTCGACGTCTATCCGCCCGGCGCGTCGATCCCGGCGGTTCCGACCTCGGCGAAGAAAACGCCGCAGGCATCGATCCAGGCCTTCGACATGGCGCAGGGATTCAAGTCCGGCGCGTGGAGCGTGCGCGTGAAGCGCGACCTCAAGAGCGCTGACCCGGTGCCGTATCTGCTCAACGTGATGTTCCTGGAGAAGCACCTCGACTATCAGTTCTCGCTCGACAATCTCCACGCCGTCACCGGCGATGGACTCGGCATCCGCGTGCTGGTGGACTGGGACGGCAAGCCGCTGACCGGCCTTCCCGCCGGCGCGATCAAGGTCCGCGTGCAGCGCCAGCCGAACGGCATGGGCAACGTCCTGCACGCGTCATCGGTGAAGGTGCCGAGCGGCAACACCGTGACTCCGACCGGCGACATCCAGACGCCGTACGACTACAAGATCAAAGCGATCGGTCAGTCGCTGATCGATAGCACGACGCCGAAGGATGTGGCCATCGTTCCGCTGGTCGAGGAAGGAAAAGGGATTTATTCGGCGTCATTCACCGGAACGTCGATCCCCGGAACCTACGTCTTCGAGGCAGCGCTTGACTGGGACATCCCGCTCACCGGCCACGTGACGCGCGAAGAGCGGATCGAGGAAGACGTGAAGCCGCGCGCCGATTCGTCCGCCACGGCCATCAGCCTGACCGGCGACGCGTCGGGCGTCTGGACGCTCACCGTCACCCCGCGCGACCGCTTCGGCAACTACTTCGGACCCGGCTACGCGTCGCTGGTGAAAGCGGTCGTCCGCAGCGGAGGAAGACTGCGCAGCGCGATCCCCGCCGATCAGACCCAGGTCGGCACCTACACGTTCACCATCTCCGGAACCGTCGGCGTCACGCCGAGCGTCGATGTCTACGTCGACGGAGTGCTGGTGTCGGGTAAGTAGTGCAGTCTGGAGACGTCGACACGGTCGACGTCTCCAGACGTTCCCAATGTCATCCTGAGCGGCAGCGAAGGATCTCAAGTTGCGCGGTTCCAACCGGAGCCCTGTAGCTTGAGATCCTTCCCTGTCGCTCAGGATGACAAGTCTGGCAAGATCTTCGCGATTGTCCTCTTCCATGGGACGGCGAAAGCGAGTCGATTGGGAGAATCTGACCGACTCGGAGTTACTCGATGTCCGCCTTTGCGATCTGAGATTGCGGATCGAGGGAACGTGGCTTGAGGAGGCTATGCAGTCGCTCTGCGGCGAGCTGGAGCGGCGCGGGCTGGAGATACGGCCGCACGCGTGGCTGTCGACGGAGTTCTTTGTCCCGCATGGCATTCCCGGCATCGGCATCCCTTTCTATCTCGCACACCCGCGTCTGATGAATCTCGAGCGGAAGGAGATGAAGGAAGTGGAGGGGGGATCGAGAGCGGAGTTGATGATGATCCTTCGCCACGAGAGCGGGCACGTCCTCGACAACGCCTTTCACCTCGGGCGCGACCCGAAAGTGCGCGAGCTGTTCGGGCGATGGTCGCAGCGTTACCCGGAAGCCTACACGCCCACCCCGTCCAGCAAGCGCTACGTGCATCATCTGCGGCTCTATTACGCGCAGAGCCATCCGCACGAGGATTTCGCGGAGACGTTTGCGGTGATTCTCGGATCGAAAGGGAATCGCTGGCGGAAGGATTACGCGGACTGGCCGGCGCTGGAAAAGCTGGAGTACGTCGATGCGCTGATCGAGCGGCTGCGCGGCAAGTCGCCTCGGCTGCGCAACAAACGGCGGCACGATGCGATCGACAACCTGCGCATGACGATCGGCGAGTACTACAAACAGAAGCACGAACGCTACGACGACAGTTTTCCCAGCACCTACGATCCCGATCTGAAGCGGCTCTTCTCCGACGATCCGAAGCATCGCCACCGCGAGCTGGCGTCGCATTTCCTGCGGCGCAATCGATCGGAGATTCGCGGGATGCTCTCGGACTGGACGCGCGACGTCGAATACACGCGCGAGCAGGTATTGAAAGATCTGATCGGCCGCAGCCGCGAGTTGAAACTGCGCGCCGCCGGTCCGGAACAGCGGCTGAAACGGGAGTTCGCCATCCTCCTCGCCGTCAAGACGATGGACTTTCACTACCACCAGCGCAAATCATTCGCTCTATGAAGCGGAAGCTGCGCGTGGCCGTCCTGCTGCATCCGTCGCTGGTGCCGCCGGACACGCTCGACGGCCTGACCGAGCAGCAGTGGTACGAGTGCAAGACCGAGTACGACGTCGTCTCCACGCTGCGCGAGCTCGGCCACGACGTGCGTGTGCTGCCGCTCTCCGACGAACTCGATTCATTGCGCGCGCTGATCGCAGAGTGGAAGCCGCACATCGCCTGGAACCTGCTGGAAGAGTTTCACGGACGGCAGGATCTCGACTGGCCGATCGCCGGCCTTCTCGATCTGATGCAGCTGCCGTACACGGGTTGCGGTCCGAGCGGTTTGATGCTGGCGCGCGACAAGGCGATGTCGAAGAAGCTGCTCGCGTACGACGGAATCCGCGTGCCGCGGTTCGCGGTGTTTCCGATTGGACGCCGGATCGAGCGGCCGAGGGATCTCGGCTTCCCCTTGATCGTGAAGAGCCTCGTGCAGGAAGCGTCGCTCGGCATCTCGCAGAAATCGATCGTCGACAGCGACGAGAAGCTGCGCGAGCGCGTGGCGTTCATTCATCGCAACAATCGAACGGATGCGATCGCGGAGGAGTACATCGCGGGGCGGGAGTTGAACGTCGGCATCCTCGGCAACACGAAGATTGACGTGTTGCCGGTGTGGGAGCTGCAGTTCCGCGAGATGGCGCCGGGCGCAAAATGGATCGCCACCGCGAACGTCAAGCACAATCGCGCCTACCAGCGGAAGCACAGCATCTATCAGGGTCATGCGGACGATTTATCCGGCGAGTTGCGCGAGCACATCATGCTGACGACGAAGCAGATCGCGCGAATCCTCGACCTCGATGGCTTCAGCCGCATCGATTACCGGCTTGATGCGAACGGAAATCTCTACTTTCTCGAAGCGAATCCGAATCCGGACGTCGCGCGGACGGAGGAGTTCGCGTCGGCGGCGCGCAAGGCCGGTATGGGCTATCCCGATCTGATCCAGAAGATCGTTGATCTTGGGATGCGGCGTATGCGATAGGTTTTTCACCGCAGAGACGCAGAGGACGCAGAGATAGTTATGTGGCACTATGAACGCCATGTCCCCCGAGGAGATCCTGGCGTTGGCGCGCGCGCATCCGTTGTATGCGGGACGCGATCTGTCTGGCCGGTTTGAGGACGTTCCGATCCTCGACAAGCAGTCGCTCGATACGGCGTTGCAGCAGTTCTACGCCGATCCGGCAAATCTGCATGGGCTCTATCTCAGTCCTTCCGGCGGCAGCGGGACGCGTTCGCATCTCTGCTTTCCGGTCGGGATCGAGGACAACCGGGAGCAGCGGCGGCTGTTCGCGCCGTTGCTTGCAGAAGCGGGCGTGATCCCGAGGGATGCGATCGCGCTGAATCTTTTCGCGGGGCGGCTCATGTATCGGTCGATGGAAATCTTCACCGACTATTGCGAGCAGATCGGCGCGACGTCGCTGCCGGTCGAGTCGACGGCGACGGACAGCATCGCAGTGGAAGTCGCGCGGGCGTTCCACGCGAACATGGTCATGGGCGAGCCGGGGCGGCTGGCGCAACTCGCGCGTTACTTGCTCGAAAACGGCCAGCGCCTGCCGCTGCTGCGCGTTCTCACCGGAGGCGAAACCGTGCGTCCCGCGCAGCGGCGGCTGTTCGCCGAAGCGTTCGAGACGGACGTCCTGGTCTCGGCGTACGGCTCCGCCGAAATCGGCGTGTGGGCGTATCGCGGCGCGGACGATGGGCCCGATGTTTTCCACTACGACCCGCGCATGCTGCACGTCGAGATCGTGGAGGCGGACGCGAACGGCGTCGGGGCGATGGTGGTGACGAACCTGATCCGGCGCCGCGTGCCGGTGCTGCGCTACCGCGTCGGCGATCGCGCGCGCTGGATTTCGCGCGGCGAGAATCGCGCCACGTTCCAGCTCATCGGACGCGAGGCCGGATCGTTCACGCTCGACGGCAGCTACTTCAACCTGCCTGCCGTCGCGCCGATGTTCGAGGAGATGACCGACTATCAACTGCACCTGTCGACTGACGCGCACTCTCGCGATCAGATCGAGATCCGCATCGTGCCGCCCGCCGACTGGAACGCCTCCCGCCACCACGCCTTCGAATCGAAAGTCGGCGAGCTCCTCGGCGCGAACGGCGGCGATTTCATGCTGGCCATCCGCGCGATGAAGAGCGAGGAGCTGGAACGCTCGCCGACGTCGCGCAAGGTGCGGCGCATCATCGATACACGATGATCTTCACCACAGAGGCACAGAGAACACAGAGCTCTGTGCCCTCTGTGTCTCTGTGGTGATCATTCCCACATGCACGGCAGAATCTCTCCCCGCTGCTGATGCACGTTGATCACGCTGCCTGTGCCGGCGCGGAAGATGCCGGGACCGAAGACGTGGTCCTCGAAGCATGGCAGCAGACCGACGACGTTCATCTCCGTTTCGCGGAGCTCGTCATCCGCTAGATGGAGGATCGGAAAGCGGCGCTGCTTGACGAAGCGCTGCAGAGTGTCGTCCGCGGCGTGATCGCGAAGACGTGCCTCCCACTTCTCGCGCGGCGTTTCGCCGCCGATGAGAACGTCCACTCCCCTCCCGCCGCTGTTCGGCTTGATCACCCAATCGTTTTGATTGGCCAGCGCTTCGTCGCGCGCGTGCGACGCCGGCATCGTCGGGATGATGTGATGCGCAAGGAGCCTGGCCGTCGCCGCATCGACATAATCGCGCATGAGACCGGATCGGAGAGCACCGACAGCAACCGCTTGTCATGCGCGAGGATCAGCGTTCGCACATCGTTGCGAGAGCCGTTGCGGATGACGCAGTCGAGAACGTCGGGCTTCAGTTCGAGCAGTTCCAGACGATCCAGTTCGAGGACGACGTGCGGGTCGCGTTCGAGCGTCAGCGACGCCGGCGCGATCGTGAACCACTCCAGACCGGCCAAGAGCACGAAAATCTCGCTGCCGCTTTCACTGCGGAGCACGATCGCGACGGGACGTCCGTCGCGGAAGGCGGCGGTCATCGTCGACTGAATCGTCGACATCCCCTCCACGCGGCGGAGCGACGGCGGAAGATAGTTCACCGAACGCAGCGCGCCGTCGACGATGTGATTGATCGCGTAGCCGTTCGCGGAGAACCGCGCGTTGATCTCGCAGACGCGGAATTCGCCCTCCTCGTCGATCACGAAATCGGGACGAAACATGCCGATCGTATACGGCATCCCGCGCGCACGATCGAGAATCGCAATCAGCCGCGGATCGAGCGCGTAACGGTCACGGATGCGCTCATCGATCGCGAAATTGCGCACCACCGCGTGAATGCCCGCATGCACAGCGCCGCCGAGCGCCATGAGTCGTTCAACCTCGTCCGCCGAAAGCACGAACGGATACGGATTGAACAGATCCGCGGGCCACGGAACGGGAACCCCAGCCGCGCGAAACATCGCTTCGACGAATTCCGCGCGATGCTTGCGGAACTCTTCGGGCGTAGTCCCGAGGCGAAGCTGACCGGGCATTCAGTTGAGAGTCGGCAGCAGGCGCGAGAGATCGCGCATCACCGCGGCCTTGTTCTCGATGTACTCGCCGAACAGCGCCTCGAGATCGTACGCCAGCGGATCGACGTGCATCGCCGCGCAGTAATGCTCGACCGCCTCGACCGCGTGGCGGAAATGCTCGGGCTCCGTCGGCCCGCAGTGAATGCTGATCCAGGCCAGGCGGCGGCGCGCCTGCTTTTCGTCGATGTCGAAATGCTGCGCCACGCAATCCTTGAAGAGCGGCAGGATGAACTCCACCTCACCATGCGTGTAGACCTCGTGCACGGTCGTGGAGAGGAGCGCGTACATCAGATCGGGATGGCGAAGCCCCGAGCGGTTCTTGTACTCCTTGAACGCGCGGGCGCTGTCGACCGCGAAGCCACGGCTCAGCCACGCGTCGCCGTCGCAGAAGAGTCCCGCCATCTCGTAGAAAAGATCGGCGTGGAGCGTTCCGCCGAGCGCGCCGAGGTCCTCGTCGCTGATGCGGTGGAGCGCGAGGAGCGCGGACGTGAGGCGCGGCTTATCGATCCCGTTCCGCTCGTCGAGCAGGCGCAGCGTGATGCGATTTCCGATGCCCGAAACACACATCGCGCTGTGATTGGTGAGGCTCCAGCTATGGAAAAAGTAGCGCGCGCGCTCGGCGGTCTGCGCATGAGAGGTGAAGTTGCGGAAAGAGTTTTCGATGTCGGCCAGCGCGCCGGAGTGGGCTTCGAATGCGCGCCGGAGAGGATCGATCAGAGGTGAGTGCGGAACGGAGTTGAGAGCAGAGCGGACGTGAGCGCCAATGCGAGGTTCGGGACTTTCCATGATCGGTCTCCGGGTGCCGGCGATAACGTACTGCTCACGCGAACGACCCTTCCGCCGGCTGGGTATTCAGTTGAAATTGATTTTTGGACGGATGGAGTTTAGCACGTGTCTCCGGCCAGTCATCAATCGCTGCCGCGCTACAATCGTGCGCCGATGCCCGTCATAGCCTGCCCCGATTGCGGACGCGAAGTTTCCACGATGGCCGCGGCCTGTCCGCATTGCGGGCGGCCGAACTCGCCGGTCGGGTACGCGCCCGTCGCGGCGCCCGCGACGGCGAGCGCCGAGGAGACGGTGTGGCGCGGATCGCCATCGTGGCGCGTGCTCATCGGCAAGATCGTATTGATCATCCTCAGCGCGATCCTCATCCCTTTCGCGGCCAGCTTCATCGCTAAATACACCAACGATCTCAACACGAGCACCAACATCGTCGAGGCCGGCCGGTGGATCACGGCGATCGCCATCGTCTGGCAACTCGTCACGTTCCTCATCGTCATGTTCCGGCTGCAAAGCACGATCTACACGATCACGAACCAGCGCGTGATGATCGAGCGCGGGATGCTGTCGAAGAGCCTGAACGAGATCGACCTTCGCTACATCGACGACACGCAATTCTTCCAGAGCGTTACCGAGCGCCTCCTCGGCATCGGCAACGTGACGCTGATCTCATCCGATAAGGCGTTCCCGACGACCGTGCTCCTCGGCATCGCCGATCCGCGCAACGTGCGCGAGATGATCCGCGCCCGCGCGTATCAGGTCAGCCAGCGCCAACTCTTCACGCGCGCGACGTAGCGCAACGGTCTCGCCGAATGGAGGCTTGCGCGGGTGGGGTTGCCGGCTTCGACGCCAACGAGTGATCCGTCTCAGTGCACCTCGGCCAGGAACTTGTCCAACGCGGCGTTGAACTCCTCCGGCTTGTCCAGCATCAGCCAGTGGCCGGCGCCTGCGATCTTGATCGCCGGCAAATCGGGGAACTGCGGGCGAAACGAGGCGGGTGACTCGATGTCGGCAGCGTAGATCACGAACTTCGGACCGGGATACGCGCTTACGACCGCTTTCGCATCGTAGCCAGCCAATTTTTCCAGCGCGCCGGCGAAGGCGTCGACGGTCGATTTTTCGACCGTTGCATAGACGCGATCCTGCACCGCCTGCGACGACGGCTTCAGCATCGGCGCGAACCAGATGTGAGTCACCTTCATCCGATCGGCGCGCAGGGCGTCGACAAACTTCTGCATCTGCGGCGACATCGCCGGAACGGACGCCGCGGAATCGGCGTAGATCACCGCCGCGACTTTCTCTGGATGCGCCGCCGCGTACGTCGCCGCGACCGCGCCTCCGTAGCTGTGGCCGACGACGACGAATCGCGTCAGGCCGATCGCCGACACCGCCGCATCGACCGCGTCCGCGTTCGCCTTCGGCGAATAGTCGCCGTTCGCCGCCGGCGCGGAACGCCCCATGCCGGGCAGATCGATCGCCACCGCGCGACGCGTCGTGCGCAGGTGCGCAAGCTGCGCTTCCCATTGCGACGAGTCGGCACCGTTGCCGTGGATGAACAGCACCGGCAATCCTCCGCGGCCGCCGTCGTTCACGTAAATCGATCCATTCGGAGTCGATACGGGACCCGACACCGGAGCATGCGCGCAGCTCGCGAAAACGACCGCGATCAGTGAAATCATCAATTTTTTCATGTAAAGCCTCCTTGACACGCGAAGATTACGACGCGGCAATCGGCATGTCAAGCATGCTTGTCAGACTTCTTTCGCTCCGGCCACCCGCGCCGCTTCACTTCATCGAACGTCATCAGCGAGTTCGCGTAGTAATCGCGGAGGAGCGTTTCGCGCGGATTCCACTGCCACGCCTCCTCGATCACCGGCACGCCGCTCCCTTCGAAGAGGTCGGAGCGCCAGCGCTCGGCCGGCTCGATGAGATGGCGAAGCTCGACAACAGGACGTGCGGCGCGCCAGATCGCCTCGCCTGTTTTCTCGCGCAGGAGCCAGACGCGATCGCGCCAGACCTCGCGATAACGATCGATTGCATCGACGATCTCGGCGTCGGTAATCGGCTCGGCGCTGTCGGAAAAAATCCGCGCGAGCAGCGTGACCGGCGTGACCGGCAGCGCATTCGAGATCTCGGTCATGACCGTTTCAGCGAGCTCCATCAGCGCGCCCTTTCGATCTTCATATGCCGGCGACAAGATGGCGGGATGCTCGCGGACAAACTCGTCGACGGCGACAGGTGTACCGAAGGTAACCACCGCATAACCGTAGCGCTTGAACCGTTTCAGAATGCTGCGCAAGAGATTGCGAAACAGGAAATCGATCGTGGTCTGCAGCTTGTCGGTCTTCGTCCGCCGGTCTTCCTTCCCCACCAGTTCCTCGGTGAGATTCCGGTCCTCCAGAACGCGGTCGTAGTTGATCGCCGTCGGAATCAGAAAGAGCGGCGCACTGAATCCCGGATCGCGCTTGCCGGCCACGATGTAGTCGAGCATCCCCAGCTTCGGCTTCTGAAATGCGCCGTCGCGCGTGAGGCCGCCTTCGATGAAGACGCCCTGCGTCACGCCGTTCTTCGTAATCGTGCTGACGAACGTCGACAACACCGCGTGATACAGCGGCTCGCGATAACGGCGACGGATGAAGTAGCCGCCGAACCACTTGAAGAGATGGTTGAGCGGCCAGACGCGCGCCCACTCGCCGACCGCGTACGACAACGAGACGAACTTGAAGAGCATGTGCGCGACGAGCACGTAGTCGGCGTTCGAGCGGTGATTGATCAGATAGACGACGACGGCGTTCTTCGGCGCGGTGGCGTTGAAATCGCGCAGCGTCTTGTGCTCGACCACCGGGCGATAGAGAAAATGCATGATGGCCCGGGCCAGCGGCGCGCCGAGCCGGTAGTAGGCGAGGAGATTGAACTTGGGGACGATTTCGCGGAGATAGATCCGCGCCTGCCGCGTGGCATCCTCGATCGAAGTGTGATGCTCTTTCGCGTAGCCGCGAATGGCGTCGACCACCTCACGGCTTCCGAAGACTTCCAGCTCGATGTCGGCGTGCCGCCGCTTGAGCTTGAACCGATCGACGTGAATGCGTCGCCTGCGCTGAAATCGCCGCGCGTGCCGCTTGCCCACAACGAGTGCGATCACGGCGAGCACAAGCGCCGTGAGAAGAACCTCGATCAGAAGCCGCATCGGTGCGCGAAGTGTAACGTGAGGCCGCTTCTCCACGTCCGATCTGGCAATTCCGTAACCGCGTCCCTCTAACGCTTTACCCAGACCTGCATTGGCGGATTGCGAATCCGTCCGGGAGAATTGTCGATGAAGCCTCGCAGCGTCCGGAAAGCGGCAGTCGTGCTCGCGCTCGTCGCGTTCTGCGCCTGCCGCCGCCAGGAATCGCCGTCCGAACGATTGCTGGCGCTGGCTCCCCGCTCCGAGCGCCCGATCGATGCACGCCTGACCGGTTTCGACTGGCAGGAAGCGCGCGTACAGCGCGGGCCGCATGCGAACCTGCTCGATCCAGCGCGCCTTGAGTTGGCCGGAGCAGCGAGCACCGTAATCCAATCGCTCACGAACGACCCCTCGGCGCGCGCACGCCACGAAGCAGGCGCGGCCTACCTCCTGATCGAGCGCGATCGCGATGCCATCGATGCACTCGAATCCGCCGTCCGCCAGTCACCAACCGATGCGGCGTACTGGAGCGACCTCGCCGCGGCGCGCTACACGCTCGCGGTTCGCGAGAACCGTCCGCACGAATTGCCGCAGGCGCTCGCCGACGCCGATCACGCCCTGCGCCTTCATCCCAGACTCCCCGACGCGCTCTTCAACCGCGCGCTGATCATCGAGTCGCTCGGAGTGACGGAAGCCGCCCGTCGCGCCTGGCAGCGCTACGTCGCCGCCGACCCGTCCACCCATTGGTCCACGGAAGCGATGCACCACCTCGGCAACCTCCGCGTAGTCACCACCCGCGACGAGTTCCAGGACCACCTCGCCACCGCCTCCCGCGCCTTCCGCACCGGCAACGACGCCCCGCTGATCGCACTCGCCCGCAATTATCCCCAGGAATCAAGAACCTGGAGCGAAGGTCCCCTCCTCGCCAAATGGGCCGACGCAATCCATAAGAACGACGCGAACACCGCCACCGAAACTCTTTCAATCGTCCGCAAACTCGGCGCGGCGCTTGTCGAATTCAATGGCGTCCATTCAGTCGCGGACATGGTTGCGGTGATCGATCGCGCAAATGCGACCGACACAAGGATGCTCGCTGACGCTCAGGCGATTTATCGGGATGGCCGAATTCTGTACCGAGACCGCAGAACAGCGGATGCGCAAGTGCAACTACTCCGCGCAAGAGACCTCTTCACTCGCGCCGGCAGCCCTATGGCGCTTATCACAGACTATTACATTGCCAGTTGTATTCACGGCAGCAATCGAATCACCGAAGCACTACACGCACTTGACGACGTCACCGCTCGCGTCGATGTGAAGCGATATCCGGCGCTGGCAGCCGAGATCGGTTGGGAACGAGCGGTTACTTACGGGTCCATAGGCCAGTGGGAAGCCGCGATTCGCAACGCGAGCCACTCTCGCCAACTCTTCAGCCGCCTCGGGGAAACTCAGAACCGTGCGGAGATGGACATCCTGCTCGCAGGCTGCCTCAGCAAAACATCCCAACCAGATAGCGCCTGGAAAGCAAACATTGCCGCATTCCCTGTACTAAGCAGAGGCGGTTCGTTCGACCGCATTCAAGTTTCCCTGATCACCGCAATGAATGTCGAGGCAGCCCAATATCGATTCGACACTGCCTTGGCGCTCGCGACGATCGCGCTCGACGAACTTCACCATACGAATCCCCCATCAGGGACGGCGGCAGCTGAAGCAATGCGCGCCAAATCGCTGTCAATGATCGGCGAACGAGGGGCCGCGCACGCCGCAATCCGCCGCGCCCGGGCCTCAGCAGCCGCGATTCGCGACATCAATTTGCGCCGAGTGGTCAGCGCTGCGATCGACGTCGCGGAAGGAGCGGTCGTTCGCGATGAGAACCCTGTCGCGTCGCTAAGGCTCATCAATCCGGCGATCGCATTCTATGAGTCAACCTATCGCAATGCCCTTCCGCAGGCGTATCTGGAGCGGGGCCGAACCCACGTGAGCGCCAAGGACGATGAAACAGCCCTTGCTGATTTCGAATCCGGGATCAGGGAGGTAGACGCACAGCGCTCTTCGATCGCAGACAGGAACCTCCGCGGTACGGTTTACGACACCCAGCCTGAGCTTTTCTCCGAAGCAATTAATCTCCTGTTAAGACGCGGTGACACCGAACGCGCCTTTGAATTCTCGGATCGTGCGCGGGCGCGCAGCGTGTACGAGCAGCTCGGCGATCGGACGGAATCCGAACTCAAACCTGCGCCTGCTGCACAACTAAGGAGCTCTTTGCCCTCGGGCACAGCACTCATTGAATACGCCGTTCTTCGCGACCATGTCGTCATCTTCTTTTTTTCTTCCGATACGAGTGGCGTGGTCAAGGTCGCGGTGAAACGTGCTGCCTTAGCGGCGATGGTCGACCGGTACGCCGGTGCTCTGCAATATCGTCGCGACCTCGGCCCGACGCTACAAGCCTCTGCCGATCTTTACCGGCTCCTCATTGAACCTGTAACTACTCGGTTGGTCGGCATTCATAGCCTGATCGTCGTTCCTGACCGCGAACTTCATGGCGTACCATTCGCAGCCTTATACGACCAGCACCGCGGCCGCTACGTGATCGATGAATTCCGCGTTTCTATCGCGACGAGCGCTGCTACTGTTCTTTCCCAAAGTGGATCGTCGACGCTGGAACCGGCACTTATCGTCGGCGACCCCCATGACGACAACGCCGCCTCATTACAAAATGCAGCGAGCGAAGCAGAAACGATTGCGGCGATGTATCCCTCGTCGACACTTCTGACAGGAGAGCGCGCCACACGAGCACGTTTCATTGCCGCCGCTCGGACGAGTGGTCTCATTCACTACGCTGGTCACGCCGATACCGACTCGTTCGATTCCATTGGATCTCTCCATTTGGCCAGGAATGCTGCTGCCGATTCGGGTGACCTGGACACGGCCGCAATCGCAGCACTCCATCTTCAGAACGCACCTCTGGTGATCCTTGCGGCTTGCGGAACGATGCGAGGTAATTCAGAACACGTCGAAGGGATGCCGAGCATCGCCCGCTCATTTCTTGCCGCAGGCGCGCGTAACGTAATCGGAACTCTGTGGGATGTTGATGACGATGTAGTGGCTCCCCTGTTCCGGCGCATTCACGAAGAGTTGCGGAACGGATCCAATACCGCGGATGCATTGCGCAATGCGCAGCTCGCATTTGCTCACGCGCCTGAGGCACACCTCAGCCACCCCGCAACCTGGGCACCTGTCGAGCTTCTTGGTGATGCGAACGGGCAGGTACCCACGCGAGTAAAAAGGAACAAGTGATGTCCGTTACCAGCATCCAATTCATCGGACTCTTTGTGGTGATCATGAATAGCGGCTCGGGACTGCATATTCTTCTGCCTCACTTTCCAGGAACGCCATACGCAGATCACGTCTCCGTCATCCAATACGACCCGGCTCAGATATCGAGCTCCTCATGGCCGGGAGTAACGGCGTGCGGGCCTGACGACGCTTTGCGCTGCGCGCCAATCGACTTGGAGACCATCACCTTCACAGGTGCGGTGGATCCAGCACCGGTGGATATCATCGGCAGCATTCCGCACCTGCGTTGTTGCTGCGCGTCAATGACTGGCATCCAAACGAAATACAAAGATCCAGCGGCGACGGGCAAGCTTTCGGCGCACATTTTTGTCGAGCACGGAATCGCAGAAGCCATCACGGGAGCCAATGGACGTACGGACACATGGGTGACCATGCACTCCTCAGATCCAACCGGGATCACGCTGCACGGCGTTGCGGGAAGCAGCTCTTTCAACATCGTCTTCAACGCCGGTGCGCAGTTCACGATAAGGAACGACAGCACGTCCACGACGACATCGCATTTCCTTGCCTACTACCTGATGGGTATTGGCAGCAGCACCTGCACATCCGTACCTTCCGATGGCCCCCCCTGTGCTCCACAGACGGACGAGTGTGTGATTTCAAAGGCAACGACGAAGAAGCAGACGTCGAGAATCACGAAACGTCCCATGGCACAGGCGATCAAGCGGTTACATCCGATCACGATGGGAATCGATATCGACTGCTCCAACACCCACTGGCCCTAGTTCCCCGCCCCGGGATGCCGTCGATTGTTCTATCATCCCCGCCATCCCATCATGGCTGAGCGGGCGCATGTCCTGATCGTTGAAGACAACGACGCTGACCGGGCGTTGCTCGAGGCGCATCTTTCGCACGATGGGTTCGACACCGACTTCGCTGTCGATGGGCTCGAAGCGTGGGACGTTCTCGATCATCATCCCGACCGATTCGATCTCGTTCTGCTCGATCGCACCATGCCGCGGATGGATGGGCTTCAGTTGCTGCGGCGCATCAAGAGCGACCATCGCTTTCTCATCCTGCCCGTCATCTTTCAGAGCGCACTGGTCGGACGGGAGGAAGTGATCGAAGGGATCCGCGCAGGCGCGTACTACTACCTGCCGAAGCCGTACGACTCCGAGATGCTGCTCAGCGTCGTACGCACCGCCGCGGCGGATCGCGCGGCGGCGAAGGAGCTCCAGCATCGCGTACGCCGAGGGATGCAGGTCCTGCAACTGCTCGACGAGGCGCATTTCACCTATCGCACGATCGAAGAGGCGCGCGGACTGGCCGCCGTTCTCGCCAACGCCTGTCCTGACGCCGAGTCGACTGTCATCGGCCTCACGGAGCTCATGGTCAATGCCGTCGAGCACGGGAACCTCGGCATCACCTACGACGAAAAGAGCGAGCTCCTCGCCGAGGGCAGGTGGATGGATGAAGTGGAACGGCGCCTCACGCTTCCGGAGAATCGCGGCAAACGCGTCGACGTCCGTTTTCTGCGTAACGACGACGAGCTGCGCTTCGTCATCTGCGACTGCGGCAACGGCTTCGAGTGGACGCGCTACCTCGACATCGACCCGCGGCGCGCGTTCGACCGGCACGGCCGCGGCATTCTGATGGCGCGTCACGTCAGTTTCTCCTCGATCGAATTCCGAGGATGCGGTAACGAAGTCGTCGCCAGCGTGCGATGCGGATCGCCGGAAGCAGTCGCCGCCGGCGGCGCCGCGTGAGCGACACGCCCACTCTGGCGCGGCGCCTCGGCGCGTTCGACGCCACGATGATCGTGATGGGCGGCATCATCGGCTCGGGCATCTTCATCAACCCGTACGTCGTCGCCCAGGCGGTCCACACGCCGGCGCTGATCATCGGCGCGTGGGTCGCGGGAGGCGTCATCGCGCTACTCGGCGCCTTCGCGTACGCCGAGCTTGCCGCGCTGCGTCCCGAGGTCGGCGGTCAATATGCGTACCTTCGCGATGCGTACCATCCGTCGGTCGCGTTTTTGTACGGATGGGCGCTGCTGCTGATCGTGCAGAGCGGCGGGATGGCCGCGGTCGCCGCGACCTTCGCCCGCTACTTCATCAGCTTGACCGGCATCAACATCCCTGAGTGGTCGATCGCTGTAATCACGCTGCTCGTCCTCACGCTGATCAACTGCCTCGGCGTGCGCAGCGGAAGCAACACGCAGACGGCGCTGATGCTGATGAAGCTCGCCGCGATCGCGATGCTGATCATCGCCGGCGCGACGGTCGTCGCACCGCATGCCGCCGCGCGGGCGATGCTCGACGCGCCGCTCTCGTCCGATCTTTTCCTCCGATTCGGCGCCGCGATGACACCCGTCATGTTCGCGTACGGCGGCTGGCAAACGGCGAGCTTCGTCTCCGGCGAACTGGCGCGTCCGCGCCGCGATCTCCCCATCGGACTGCTCGTCGGAATCATCGGCGTGATCGGCATCTACGTCGGAGTGACGTTCATTTGCGTGCGGGCGCTCGGCGCGGACGGACTGGCGCAATCGCCAACGCCCGCCTCCGCGGTGATGCGCCTCGCCCTCGGCGAGCGCGGCGCGCGACTCATCGCCGCTGGCATCGCGATTTCAACGCTCGGCTTTCTCAGCCAGAGCATGCTCACCGCGCCGCGGGTCTACTACGCCATGGCCGCGGACGGCCTCTTCTTCCGCAGCGTCGGCCGCATCAGCGCGAAAACGCACGTACCGGTTGTGGCCATCGCGCTGCAGGGAGTCGTGGCCATCGTCATCACGCTCTCCGGCACGTATGAGCAGATCCTCGGCTACGTCGTCTCCACCGATTTCATCTTCTTCGGCTTGACCGGCCTGGCGCTCTTCATCTTCCGGCGCCGGCAACCGCCCGCGGGATTCCGAACGCCCGGCCATCCGGTGACGACGGCGATCTTCACCATCTCCTGCTGGATCGTCGTCATCGCCACGATCGCGAAATCGCCGATGAACAGCCTGATCGGATTCGCAATCCTCGCGGCAGGATTGCCGGCGTACGCGTTCTGGCAACGTAGCGCCGGCGGCTCGCCGCCGGATCGGCGGCAAGTCTAGAAACTAGAAACGCCAGCGAGCCGCTGGCGGGTCCAGCCGTCGGGCCGACGGCGCTACGATCGAGCTACGCTTGCGGCGCAACCCTCACTGGAATCTTCGCGTCGTGCGTCGCCGACTGCTTGAAGACGCTCGTGGCCATGGCGATGATCGAGCTGACGTCGCTCAGGTTCGCCGGGATGATCATCGAGTTGCCGCTCTTGGCGAGCTGGCCGAACTGCTTGATGTACTCCTCCGCCAGACGAAGCTGCATCGCCTCGTAGCCGCCGGGCGTCTTGATCGCGTCAGCAATCTGCTTGATGCCGTTCGCCGTCGCCGCCGCAACCGACTGAATCGCCGCCGCCTGCCCCTCGGCTTCGTTGATGGCCTGCTGCTTCTTCGCTTCCGACGCCTTGATCACCTGCTGCTTGTCGCCGTCCGCGGCGTTGATGGCCGCGTCGCGCTGTCCTTCCGACTGCAACACGGTGGCGCGCTTCTCGCGCTCGGCGCGCATCTGCTTTTCCATCGCCGCCAGCACGTCCTGCGGCGGGTTGATGTTCTTGATCTCGTAGCGCAGCACCTTCACGCCCCACGCCTCGGAGGCCTTGTCCACTTCGCTCACCACCATCAGGTTGATGTTCGTCCGCTCCTCGAAGGTGCGATCGAGCTCGATCTTGCCGATCTCGCTGCGCAGGTTCGTCTGCGCGAGCTGAGAGATTGCGTAGGTGTAGTCGGAGATACCGTACGACGCGCGCGCCGGATCGAGCACTTTGAAGTAGAGCACGCCGTCGACCGCCACCTGCACGTTGTCGCGCGTGATGCAGACCTGTTCCGGAACATCGAGCGCGACTTCTTTCAGCGAATGCTTGTAGCGGACGGTGTCGAGGAACGGCACGAGGATGTGGAAGCCGGCATTGAGCGTGGCGGAGTACTTGCCGAGGCGCTCGACGATCCAGGCGTTCTGCTGCGGGACCACACGCGCGATCCGCCCGATCATGATCATGGCGAAAATGACGACGACCACGGCTACGAGAAGACTGGACATGGTGTTCCTCCGTTGAAGTTGTTCACGACGCGCGCACATGGATCGTCAACCCGACGACCTCTGCTACGACGCAGCGCTGACCTTTTGTAAGCGGCGTCTCTCCAACGTTGCGCGCGGTCCAACTGCTTCCCCGCATCTCCGCTTTTCCTTCGGCTGAGACCGGTATGTCGGAGAGCGCGAGGGCTTGCTCGCCGATGAGCGTGTCGACGACCTTCGTGACGTTGAGCCCAAGTTTTCGGACGACGATGGGACGCACAAAGACCAGCAGAACGACCGAGGAAATCGCAAACGTGAGGAGCTGCGCCCATAGCGGCATGGCGATGCCGGCGCCGACGATGATGGCCACGAGAAACGCGCCGACTGCGAAAAATCCGATGTGCGCCGTCGTGGCGTGAAACTCGATGATGAGCAGCAGAAACGCGGCGAGAACCCAGACCCACCAAGCCATTTTCGTGAGCGGTCAGGTTACCACTTCCTGGGAGCGCGGGCGTCCCGCCCGCCTTTGCGGACGAGACGTCCGCGTTCCCAGTGCTACTGCAATTCCGTGAGCACGCTCTTCGCGATCGCCGGGATCAGCTTCACGTCATCCGCGGCGCCGCGCGTCATGATGACGAGGATGATCTTCCGCCCGTCCGGCAGTTCGATGTACGCCGCATCGTGGCGGACTTCCGAGGTCCATCCCGCTTTCGACCACTCCTTCGATCCCGCCGGCAGCGATTCGCCGATGAACTCCTTGACCTGATTCTCATCCGCGCGCATGGGACTCAGCGGGCGCCCCAGCAGCGCCAGCATGGCGTCGCTGTCGGCGCCGGAGATCGCACGATGCCGCACGATCCAGAGCAGCAGCGACGCGAACGAATTCGCGCTCGATCGATTGCGATTCGGACGCGCGTCGCCGCCGAGGAGCTGCTTTTCTCGCCCGAACGGCCCGAAGCTCCACGGCTTAGCCATCGCGCTGATGTCGTATCCCATCGATGCAAACCAACGATTCACGACCTTGCGCTTGTCGATGAACTTCGCCAGCGCCCGTCCTTCGAGGTTCGGCCCGGGACAGGTGTCGCTGATGAGGTCGAGCAAAAACGCGGTGGCATCGTTATCCGACAACCGGATCATCTCCCCGAGCGCCCGCGCCACCTCCGGATCCGCCTCCAACTTCTGGTGAAACACCTCAGCCATGATGTACAGCTTCACCACCGAGGCGGGATAGAACGGCGCATCCCCATGCCAGTCGCCTCGATCGATCGTCGCCGGCTTCGTCACATCGATGATGCTCAACGCGAGGTTGTCCGCCGTCAGCTTCGGAAAATCCTTCAGCGCCTGCTCCGCCGCATGCTTCAGCGCAAGTTCCAGCGCGGGATTCTTCGGAACATCAGTGAATTCGCGAAAGTTGGCGAAGGCGGCGGTAGCGACGAAGAAAAGAACGAAGGCAACTCGAATGCGCATGGACGAATTGTAGCGGTCGTATACTCGATCGATGCGAAGCAAGGTGGCGGAAGAACTTAGCGACGAATTCAGAGCCGAAATGCTCGCATTGAGCGTCGACGAGCGCGTGCGCCTTGCGAAGAATCTTGGAAAGCAGGCCGTTCGGCTCTATGCGGATGCGGAGGGCATCAGTCTCGACGAAGCTCGACGCCAGCTTATGAGGAATGCGCAGCTAGGTAGGCGGCCGTCCAAGGTAGCTTCCGAGTGAGCGACGAACTCGCGCCGCGAGTGGCTGGGCTCCTTGAAGCGGAGTCGATACCTTATGCGTTGATTGGCGCCTATGCGGTTCTCAGGCACGGCGTTGCACGCGCGACGATGGATGTTGATTTCTTCGTCGTCGACAGCGGAGTGCTGAATCAGAGCTTCTGGCAGCCAATCCAAGAAGGTTCGATCCGCGTGGACTGCCGACGCGGGGACTTTACCGATTCGCTTCGCGGAGTGGTGCGACTGCGAGACGCGGATGAAGAGATCGTCGACGTAGTCGTCGGCAAGTGGAAATGGCAGGTTGGTGTACTGCAGCGCGCTGAACCAGCCACGTTTTGGGGACGTTCTGTTCCCGTCGTGCGCGTGGCCGACCTCATTCTCCTCAAGCTCTACGCAGGTGGCGGCAAAGACGCGTGGGACATCACACAGTTGCTCGCGACAGTCGATGAGTCTGTCATCGCCGAAGTCGAGGAACGTCTCCCCGATCTTCAACAGGACGCCCGCGACCTCTGGCAACGCATCCGGCGCGGAGTCTGACTACTTTCGCCAGCCTCTTACCTTTTCCGCCACCGCTTCCGGCGTAAATCCGAAGTGCTTCTCGATATCGGCCAGCGGGGCGGAGGCGCCGAAGCGGTCGATGCCGATGATGAGGGCGTCGTGGTTGACGTACTTGTACCAACCTGAGGAGCGGCCGGCTTCGATCGCGACGATGCGGCTGCGGTCGCCGAGGATCTCGTTTTGGTAGTCAACAGGTTGACGATCGAAGAGATCGAGTGATGGGGCGGAGACGACGCGGGCGCGGACGCCTTCCTGGCGCAGCAATTCAGCCGTTCGCACGGCCAGCGTCACCTCGGAACCCGTGGCGATGAAGGTGAAATCGCCGTCAGCGTAGCCGTCGAGCACATACGCACCGCGCCAGACGTCGTGCGGATCGAAGGCAGGGCCGTGCGGGATGATGTCCACCTTCTGCCGTGTGAGCACGATCAGCGTCGGACCTTCGTGCTTGCTCCCGATCGCCCACGCCCACGCCATGCCGGTTTCGATTCCGTCGGCGGGGCGGAAGAGCGTCATGTTCGGGATGAGGCGCAGCGAGAAAAGCTGCTCGACCGATTGATGCGTCGGGCCGTCTTCGCCGAGGAAGACGGAGTCGTGCGTGTAGACGAAGATCGACGGAATCTTCATCAGCGCGGCGAGCCGGATGGCCGGGCGCATGTAGTCGGAAAAGATCAGGAACGTCGAGCCGTGCACGCGCAGCGGGCCGTAGAGCGTCATCCCGTTGATCGCTGCTCCCATGGCGTGCTCGCGGATTCCGAAGTGCAGGTTCTTGCTCTTGAAAAGCGCGAATGGCGGCGGATCGTTGACATCGTCCTTCAGCCGCTCGATCGATCCACCGGATTTGAAGTTCGTCTTCGTCGATGACGCAAGATCGGCCGCGCCGCCGACGACGAACGGTGCGATCTCGCCGATTTTCTGGATCACCTGGTTCGACAGCTCGCGCGTGGCGATCGGCTTCTCTGTTTTCCCTGAGGCCGCAAGCTGCAATTCGTATCCCTCGGGCAGCGAATGCGACCAGTACGCGTCCCACTCCGCCGCCAGCTCCGGATTGCGCGCGCGCCACTCGGCCATCCCCTTCTCCCACTGCTTGCGCGCGCGCGCCAGCTTTTTAACCTTGCGCGCGAACTCGGCGCGCACTTCGTCGGGAACGTAGAACGTCGGCTCGGCCGGCCATCCGAGAGCCACCTTCGTAGCCGCGGCCTCCTCGGCGCCGAGCGGTTCGCCGTGCGCGCGCGCGGTGCCGTGGAACTTCGGACTTCCCTGCCCGATCACCGTCTTCGCCATGATCATGGACGGCTTGTCGGTCACCTTCTGCGCTTTGCGAATCGCCTTGCGCACAGCGTCGCGATCGTGACCGTCGATCTTCTGCACGTGCCAGTGCACGGCCTCGAATCGCTTCTTCACGTCCTCGGACATCGAGAGCCGCTTATCGCCGTCGAGCGTGACGTCGTTGTCGTCGTAGAGGTAGATGAGATTGCCGAGGCCGAGGTGGCCGGCCAGCGACGCAGCCTCGGCGCTGATGCCTTCTTCGAGATCACCGTCGGAGCAGATGACGTAAATCCAGTTCTGAACGGGCTTAAACGCGTCGTCCGTGTTGAAGCGCGCCGCCATCATCTTCGAAGCGATGCCCATGCCGACGCCGTTTGCGAAACCCTGTCCGAGCGGACCGGTGGTGACTTCGATTCCGGGCGCATCGCCGTACTCGGGATGCCCGGCCGTCTTTGATCCCCACTGCCGAAAACTCTGCAACTGCTCGATGGTCATCTCGGGATAGCCGGTGAGATGCAGCAGCGAATACAACAGCATCGAGGCGTGGCCCGCGGAGAGGACGAAGCGATCGCGGTCCTGCCACGACGGCGCCTTCGGATCGTGGCGCATGAAATCGGTCCAGAGGACAAAGGCCATGTCGGCCATCCCCATCGGCGCGCCGGGATGCCCCGACTTCGCCTTCTCGACGCCGTCGATGGCGAGGAAGCGGATGGTGTTGACGCAAAGCTCTTCGAGTTTGTCCTTCGCGCCGATCTTCGGCTCGTTGTGCCCCTCAGCCTCGGCAATCGCCGCGCTGGCCTCGACCGCTCCGCCCGTCTGCTCGTCCATGCTTCCTCCGATGCGCAGCGAACTCGGAATCGCCGGCGCGCGGATTATACTCAGCGCCTTCCGGGCCAATTCGCGCGCATGAACAAGCTCTTCCCGATCGAGTCCGACCACCCGCTCTTCCGCTATTTCACGGATGGGGAGCGAGCGCGCGTCGAGCGGATGAGCGAGCTGCGCACGATCGATCCGAACGATTTCCTGATCCGCGCCGGCGATCTCGACTGGACGCTCTTCACGGTCGAAGAAGGCCACCTCGACATCGTGACGCCAGCTCTCTCCATCATCGCCACCGTCGGCCCCGGCGATGTCCTCGGAGAAATCTCCTTCCTCGACGACTCGCCGCGCGCAACCTCAGTCCGTGCCGGCTCCGAACGCGTGACCGTGCGCGCCTGGGACAAGCGGACGTTATCGGAGGGACTCGCCTTCGAACCGCAGCTCCTCGCGAAGTTCGCGGTTGCTATGTGCGAGCTGTTGGTTGAGAGGATGCGGGATATGTCGCGTCGGGTGTGAGAACGAGTTTGTCTTCGAACTCATATTCAATTCTTCCAAGCACCTGCACAGACAAGAGTGTCTGTGCCACATAACCCTTGGCTGTGTGGCACAGACACTCTTGTCTGTGCTCCGGCTGCAAGCATCACATCAGATGTGCACAACTACCTATGTACGGCGATCCCGTTCGTAGCTAACAGCCCTGCGATCGCTTCGTGCTGCTTCGCCCACCCCGCCCACACGCTCGCGCTCCATTCACGGACGGCGGCAATGTGGTCGGCGGACATCGCGACGTCGAAGATGGTTTGCGGCCATTCGATGGACGGTGGTTCGCGGTGCGGCCAGTCGTGGACGCGGTCGGCGAGTTTTTGCATGTACGGCGCGACGAGCGATGGCGGGATGTTGCGTTCGAGCATCAGGTAGAGGCCGGCGAGGTGGATGTCGACGGATTTGTCGGGATGGGGGCCGCCGGCGTGCTGGACTGCGTAAGCTTCGACGGTGAGGTGGTGGACCTGTCCGAACAGCACGGCGTTGCTGAATTCGCGGCCGATTACTTCGGTGAAGATGCTCCAGCATTCAGGCGAACAGTTGAAGTAGCCGTCGTACGCGGCGCGCGGGTCGGCTGGCATCGACAGGCCGCAGCCGGGGCAGCGGGATTCAGCGGTGCCAGAGCTGATTGGGTTGTCCTTTCTCCCACGGTTTGTAGGCGAGGACGAAATCGATGCGGCGGCCGAGCGAAGGGTGGGAGTAGCGCCACCATTCGATGAAGCGCGGGGGACGGGGATCGGCTTTCGAATCCTCGGCGAATTTCACGAAGGAGCTGGCCATCGCTTCGTTCAGGTGCGTCAGCTCGAGGCCGAAGACGTCGGCCTGGTGCTCGATGTGACGCGAGTAGCCGGAGTAGACGGGCGACAGGAGGAACGCCAGGATGCTGCTGACGGCGAGAAGCCAGGGAAGCGCCGCGGGATCGGCGCGATCGCTCACGTTCCAACGCACGCCCCAGCGCGCGAGGCCCCATTCGAAGAGGCGCTGCGCGATGACGAAGCCGAGGAACGAGACGGCGATGCCGAAGGCGATCCCCTGCCAGAGATGCTTGAGGACGTAGTGGCCCATCTCGTGGCCCATGACCGCGATGATCTCGTCGCGATCGAGCTTGGCCAGGAGTGTGTCCCACAGGACGATGCGCGCGGACGGGCCGATGCCGGTCACGTAGGCGTTCATCTCTTTCGTCTGTTTCGATTTGTCGACTTCGTAGACGCGTTTGTTTTCGATGCCGGCGCGTGACGCTTCATCGAGCAGCGCCTGGCGGAGCGACGCGTCCTGCAGCGGGCGAAAGTCGTTGAAGAGCGGATCGATGATCAGCGGTTGCGCGAGGACGCCGAGGATGACGAGCGGGATCGTGCCGAGCCAGAGGACGATCCACCAGCGGCGGACGCGGCGGATGATGACCAGCGCGATCGCTGCGAGCGGCGTGAAGATCACCAGGTTCACGACGACTGCTTTGCCAAAGTCGCCCATCCACCCAGCGAAACTCTGATTGGTCAGGTCGAACTGGTGCGGGACGATGAAGCCGCCGTAGAGGTCGAGTGGGAACGTGAGGATCGTCAGTACGGCAGTCAGGAGCACGAAGTAGAGCATCGCCGCGACGAACGGCCAGCGGATGTAGCGCGATGCGAAGTCGCGCATGCGGGATGACAGACCCGAACCGAGAATAAGCAGCAGGATCGCGATGCCGTAGAAGAAATCGGTGAAGTAGAGCGCATCGTAGATCCGGCTGTGACGGATCATTTCGGGGGTGACGCGGACAACAAGCTGCCTTTTCGGCGTTGTCGGTTGTCGGTTGCCGGTTGCCGGAGCGGCGCTCGCAAATGAGGCGGCCAACAGGAACATCGCGATCAGTAATGGTTTGCGCACGAGGCGGCTATCATCGCATGCACGATGGCCTTCGAAATTCGAAACGCGAACGCATCCGATGTCCCGCTGATTCATCAATTCATCCGCGATCTGGCTGACTACGAGAAGCTTGGGCATGTCGTCGTAGCCACGGAGGCGCAGCTGCGCGCGACGCTGTTCGGCAGCACACCGTACGCCGAGGTGATCATCGCGGAGGAGGATGGAAAGGCGGCGGGTTTCGCGCTCTTCTTCCACAACTACTCGACGTTTCTCGCGCAGCGCGGCGTCTACCTTGAGGACCTGTTCGTGAAGCCGGAGTATCGCGGACGCGGATACGGCAAGGCATTGCTGGCGCGGCTGGCCCAGATCGCGCGGGAGCGCGATTGCGGACGGGTGGAGTGGGCGGTACTCGACTGGAACGAGCCGTCGATCGCGTTCTACGAATCGCTCGGCGCGCGGCGGATGGACGAGTGGCATGTGTTCCGGTTGACGGGGCCGGCGTTGGATCGATTGGCGAAGTAGCAAAAGCACAGACAGGAGTGTCTGTGCCACATTGTTACGACCGCAGCGCTTCGACCGGCTGCAATCTCGACGCGGTGATCGAGGGATAGAGGCCGGCCAGCAATCCCATCGAGATTGCGAAGCCGCTGGCTACCGACAGGCCGAAGATCGACACGGGCAAGCCTGCGGGGAAGAAGCCGGAGATGATCTTCACCACGCCGATGCCGGCCACGACGCCGATCGTGGCGCCGACGACGGAGAGGGTGACGGCTTCGATCAGGAACTGCATGAAGATCTCGCCGTCGCCCGCGCCGATCGACTTGCGCAGTCCGATCTCGAACAGGCGCTCGGAGATGGAGATCTTGAGCACGGAGAAGATCCCGACGCCGCCGATGAGTAGGGAGATGCCGGCGATGGAGAAGAAGACGATGCGCCAGTTGCGCAGGATTCTCGTGATGTCGCCACGGGTCTTGAGAATCTCTTTGCCGACGTTCTCGACGCGCACGTCGTGAATGTTGTTGTGCGCGTGCGCCACAATCCCGGCCGCCTCATCCTCGGCATCGATGCTCTTCTCCGGATCGATTGCCTTGGCGAGCAGGTAGGAGATCGCGTTCGCGCGGCCGAACATGTCCTGGTAAACAGTGAACGGGATGTAGACGCCGCCGGTCTCTTTGCGCATGTCGTCGTCGTTGACGAACTGCATGTTGAACTTGGTGCCGACGCCGATGACGGTGAGGCGGCGTCCGCCGACGCTGACCTGCTGGCCGACCGCTTCATCGCCGCCGAAGAGCTGCTCCTTGAGCTTGAAACCGAGGATGCAGACTGGCTTCTTCGACTCGACGTCGCTCTCCCCGAGAAAGCGGCCGGAGCTCGTCTTGCGGCCTTTGATCGCCACGAAAGCGGGCGTGATGCCGTAGACGTCGACGCGGCGCGTGACGCGGCCGGCGGTGATGACGGCGCGCGTCTCCCCGACCGGGCCGGTCGAGGTGATCAGGTTGCTGGCTTCGAAGTACTTCTGATCCTCGAGGCGGAGCCCGTGCGAGAGATGCGCTTTGGCGCGCTCCATTGCATCGGTTGGTTTGCGTTGCGAGAGGACGAGCACGCCGTCCATGCCGAGGTCTTCGACGCCCTGCCACACCGCGCGCTGGACGCCGTCGAGCACCGACATCACCACCACGATCGCCAGCGTGCCGAGGATGACGCCGATGAGCGTGAAGAACGAACGAAGGGGATGACCCTTCACTTCTTCGAGGCTGGTGCGGACGGATTCGAGGAGTTGCATGTGTGAGTTTGTTGTACGAGTTTGCTCAGTCGTTGTTATTGGCCTGTCATCGTGAGCCGGCGAAGCGCCGAAGGCGCGCAGCACGGTCGAACGACCCCCTCACTACCCGACGGAAGGGAGGGGTCCTTCGACCGTCCTCAACCCCTTCGGGGTATCGGCGGCTCAGGATGACAAGGTTTCTCACTCCGCCCTCAACGCTTCGATCGGATTCAGGCGTGACGCACGGATCGCCGGATACATCCCGAACACGAGACCCGTTCCGGCGGCGAAGGCGATTGCCCACATTGCGGTGCTGACGGTGATCGCGGCGGGATCGCGCGTCAATGCGGCGATGCCGTCGCAGAAGAACTGGCCGACGACGATCCCGAGAAAGCCGCCGACGACGGAGACGAGAATCGTTTCGGAGAGGAACTGGAAAAAGATCTGCGCGGGCGATGCGCCGACGGCTTTTCGCGTCCCCACCTCGCGCACGCGCTCGTTGAACGACGCCAGCTGGATGTTCATGACCACGATGCCGCCGACGAGGAGCGAGATGATCCCGCAGATCATGAAGGTCATGTCGTACATCTGGTTGTTCTGCTCGTTGCGGCGCAGGTTGGCCACGCGCGAGAAGACGTCGAAATCCTTGGTGCCGTGCTCGCGCAGGAGGACGGCCCTGATCTCGTCGACGGCGTCCTGGTTACGTTTCACATCCTTCATCCGCACGTGCATGAAGCTGACTTTGCCGCGCTCCAGCGGCTCGCCCTTGCGCGTCACGAACGTCGTCAGCGGAATGTAGATCTGGCGGTTCAGCCAGCGCATCACGTTGCGCTTGTGATCGAAGCTGAAGTACTTCTCCTCCATCACGCCGACGACGAGATAGCCGGTGCCGTTGATGGACATGGTCTTGCCGATCGGATCGTCGCTGCCGAAAAACTCCTGGGCGCGCTCGGTGCCGAGGACGACCACGCGCGCGGCGGTAGCGAGATCGTTGTCGGTGATGAAGCGTCCGCTGCCGGCGCGGAAATCGTTCATCGGCGAGTAGGCCGGCGTGACGCCCATGATGCTGCGCGGCTTCTCGATGTCGCGGTAGCGCAGCGTCATGTTCTCATTGGCGACGGGCGAGACGAGGTCGATCTCCTTCGCCTCGCGCTTGAGGACGAGCGCGTCGTGATAGGTGAGGCCTTTCGAAGCGAGCGCTTTTGCGTCCAGCGTGACCTTGCCCGTCGGCTTGTCGAAGACGGAGATCTTCTGGATGCCGCCGGAGATCTTGTAGTAGTTCATCGACGCGGACTTGCCGGCGACGGACAACGAGAACGTGGCCACGATCGAGCCGGCGCCGAGGATGATTCCGACGAGCTGCAGCATCGTGCGGCCGAAGTGGTCCTTGATGTCGCGGATGCCGTCGAGGATGGATTCGAGAAGGATCATTTTTCTTCGCTTCGCACGTTGTCGGTTTTCGGTTGATTGCGGCTTCGCCGCGTGTCATTCGTTGGTTAGATAACGCGCGATCGCGAAATCAACCGACAACCGACAACGCGCGCTAGCGCAGTCAGTCCATTCGCTCTCCGTCTACGATCTCGCCATCCACCAGCGTGATCCTTCGCTGCGTCCGGGCGGCGATGGCGGGATCGTGCGTCACCAGGACGATCGTTTCGTCGTGCGCGGCCAGCTCTTCGAAGATGGCGATGATGTCGGAGCCGGTTTTCTGATCGAGATTGCCGGTCGGCTCGTCGGCGAGGATGAGCGACGGATCGTTGACGAGGGCGCGGGCGATGGCCACGCGCTGCCGCTGTCCGCCGGAGAGCTCGTTCGGACGATGCTTGGCGCGCTTCTCCAGGCCGACGCGCTGGAGAGCTTTGAAGGCGCGCTCGCGGCGCTCATCGCGGCCGACGCCGGCGTAGAGGAGCGGCAGCTCGACATTCTTCAGGATCGACGCGCGCGGCAGAAGGTTGAAGGTCTGGAAGACGAATCCGATCTTCTGATTGCGGACGCGAGCCAGCGCGCGTGACGACATCTCGGCGACGTCTTCGCCGTCCAGCCAGTACTTGCCGGTGGTCGGCGTGTCGAGGCATCCGAGGATGTGCATCAGCGTCGACTTACCTGAACCCGATGGCCCGATGATGGCGACGAACTCGCCCTTCTCGATGGCCACGTCGACGCCGCGCAATGCCTGCACCGCGTTCTCACCGGAGTCGTATGTCTTGCTGATCTCATCGAGCTGGATGAGAGCTTTGCGCGTGACCGGCTCGGGCTGCTGGAATTGGAGTAATGCGCTCATGGTGACCTCGGGTGTCGGGTGTCGGGTGTCGGGTGTCGGAGAGGCATTTGCTACGACCCCCGACTCCCGACCAGCGACACCCGCGTCATCAATCGTCGTTGTCTTCCTTCTTCTTGTCCGCGGGCAGCGTCGGATCTTCGAGGGCTACTTCCTCGCCCGCCTTGAGACCACTCACGATTTCCACCCGGGAGTTGTCGGAGAGGCCGGTGACGATGGTTCGCTTGTCGAAGAACTTCTTCCAGCCGTCTTTGTCAGGCGCCTGGCCGTCCTTCTTCACGTCCTTCGTCGGCACTGTGTTCGGGTCGAGCTTCTTCTTCACGAAGACCAGCTCCACGCCGTCGCGCTGGAAGACGGATTCGACCGGGACGGTCAGCACTTTGTCCTTCCGCTCGCCGTTCACTTCGATGTTGGCGGTCATGCCGGAGCGGAGCTCGCGGCCCTGCGCGTCGAGACGGATCTCGACGTCGAAGACGCGCACTTTGTCGTCGATGCGCACGGCCGGCGCGATGCGGTCGATGCGGCCGGCGAAGGAGACTTTCGGATAGGCGTCGAGCGAGACCTTGACCGGCATGCCGACCTTGATCTTGCCGATGTCCACTTCGTTCACGCCGGCCTTGACGATCATCTTCGAGACGTCGGCCACGCTGAAAAGCACCGTGCCGGCGTTGAAGGAGGAGACGCCGCTGGTGATCGATTCGCCGATCTCGACGTTCTTCGTCAGCACCACGCCGTCCATCGGCGCAACGACATTCGAACCCTGAAACTTGTTCGCCGCCTGCGCGATGGGGATGCCGCTGCGCTCGACGATGGCGTACTTCTCTTCGGTCTTCTCGTACTCCTGCTTCGCGGCCAGATACTCGGCCTCGGAATCGCGATTCTGTTTGCCGGCGAGGAGGCCGGACTCGAAGAGGCTGTGGTCGGATTCGAAGTTCTTCTTTGCCTGGTCATAGCGGATCTTCGACGCGGTCAGCGCGTTCTTGACGTCGGCGATGGACTGGGCCTGGTTGAGATCGGGCTCGATGCGCGCCAGCGTCTCGCCGCGCTTCACGGAGTCGCCGTCGCGATGCAGAATCTCGACGACCTTGCCCGACACGACGCTCTTCACGTCGACCTTGACCTCGGGCTGCACATTGCCAACTTCGGTGACCTTGACCTGGATGTCAGCGACCTCGGCCTTGCCAACCTTGACCGGCAGCTTCACTTCCTGCTTCTTGCCGCCAGCCTTCATCGCCACGAACGTGATGACGATGGCCACAGCCAGGACGATGACCGACCAGGCCGCGAGTTTCTTCTTCCGCTTCCCGCTCATAGGACGCTCCTCAATGACGTTGCTGCCAACATTAACGTCCGAGGAGGGCGAAGGTTTCAGGGCGTGACATGGCGCGGAGCACAGTTCGCTGAACGAGTGTTACGGAACGATTCGATCGTGAGTTGCGTGCATGTCCGTCCTGACATATCCTCGACGCGATTGCCATGTCGAAGCCGCTGGTCTGGTTGCGCGGAGAGATCAAGACGCCGCCGTTCTCTCGCGCCGCCCGCATTGAAGCTGGATTCCTGCTTCGACGTTTGCAGGATGGAGAGTTGCTCGGGATGCCGGTCTCTCGACCGCTTCCGGATGTGGGCGCGAACTGTCATGAGCTGCGAGTAGTCGACCGCGATGCAACCTGGCGAGTCATCTATCACGCGGCGCCGGACGCGATCGTGGTGATCGAGGTGTTCAGCAAGAAAACGAGGACGCTTCCACGGGCTGTCTCCGCGGCGGCGAAAAGACGATTGAGAGAGTACCTGCGGTTGATCGAGGAGGGCTGACGTGAAGACGGCGAAGCGGAAAAAGCTCGAAGCTGCTGGTTGGAGTGTCGGAGACGCCAAGGATTTCCTCGGGCTGACTCCGGACGAAGCTGCGTTCGTGGAGATCAAGCTCGATCTCGCCCGCCGGCTGCGCGCGTTGCGTGAACAACGCAACTGGACGCAGGCCGAGCTGGCGAAGCGCGTCGGATCGAGCCAGTCGCGCATCGCGAAGATGGAAGCCGCGGACCCGACGGTATCCGTCGATCTGCTCGTCCGTTCGTTGCTCGCGGCTGGCGCGAACCGCGCCGACCTCGGACGCGTCGTTGGCGCGAAGTCGCGATAGCGGTCACAACGTCAGCGACACACCTCAACGTCATCCGGATGGTTCTGGCGGACGACGGTATTCGCGTGAATTACGACGCGTTCTCGTTCGCCGTCGATGGCGATGCCGCCGCCGTTGTTGCCGGTGATCACGCTTCCGCCGAGTTGGGCGCCGTCGGATTGCGCGAAGTAGATGCCGCCGCCCTGCGTCGACGGCGCGTGAAGCGCGTTGTCGGTGACGCGGCTTCGCCACATTCGCATGCGGCCGCCGTCGGCCCAGATTCCGCCGCCACGCGCCGATGATCTTGCGTAGACGGCGTTCGCCTGAATCGAGGCGCCCGCGATCTCTACGTCGCAGTTTTGAAGGTAGAGAGCGCCGCCTCCGCTGAGAGATCCTGAATCGCTGTCGACCGTATTGCCGGCCAGCATCGACTTCTGAATCCGTACCTTCGCATCGCGGCAATGCATCGCCGCTCCCGGTTCTGCGGACCGGTTTCCGGCGATGACGCATTCCTGAAGGCTGATCGAGCCGCCGTTGAGTGTGATGCCGCGGCGTTGTCCGTTCGAGCGGATTTCGATGCCGCTGAGATGCACGGCGGATCGTTCGATCGACAGAACGGCATCGCCATCGTTTCCGCTGATCGTGACGCCGCGCCGCGACAAACGTGCGCTCTGAAGAACGACGTACTGCTTGCCGGCGATGCTGACGCTCTCCGCGTAGTCGCCGGGCGCGATCACGATGGTCGTCGGATTGACGATCGCGCCGATGGCAGCCTGAATCGTCGGAAAGTCGCCGGGGACCAGAAAGACATCCACGGCGCCGAATGATACGTGGCCTCAGGCCGCGTACGTTTTTAGCCGCGTACGCATGATGTCGGCGGGGCTGATGAAACCGGCCACGCGACCTTCATCGTCGACCACCGGACAGCGGTCGATGCCCGACTGCGCCATGCGGCGGATGAGGTCGAGCATGTCGTCGGCCGCGTTGGCGACGATCGGGTTCGGCTGCACGTGCGCGGCGATCGGTTCCTCCATCGTGCCGGCGCGGGCGGCGACGTCGATCGCGGTCGAAGGAAGGACGCCGAGGAGCTTGCCGTCTTCGTTGATGACGGGGTAGGCGCGGTGGCGGGTGCCGGAAATGCGGCGGGCGGCATCGAGCATGGAGAGGTCGGCGCGCACGGTGATCGTCTCGGCGCTCATCACCTCGGCGACGGTCAGTCCAGCCAGCGGATCGTTCGCTTCGACCGGCTCACGGAAGCCCTCCTCGTGCATCTGCAACTCGGTCAGGCTGTGCGGCTCGATGCGGCGCGAGATCGTCGTGGCGATCGCGACGGCGAGCATGACCGGCAGCACGAGGCCGTAGTCGCCGGTAGTCTCGAAGACGATCAGCACGGCGGAAACGGGACAGCGCAGAAACGCGGCGAAGAACGCGCCCATGCCGATGAGGGCGTAGGCGCCGGGATCGACGTGCGCGTGCGGCAGCGCGATCGCGGCGAGGCGCCCGATGCTGCCGCCGAGCGCGGATCCGATGAAGAGCGACGGTGCGAACGTTCCGCCGATCACGCCGCACGACAGCGCCGCGACGAACGCTGCGATCTTGCCGGCGAATGCGAACGTCGTCTCGCGCAGCGTCCCCGCGCCATGCAGAAAGAGCGACGTCGTCTCGTATCCGACACTGAGGATGCGCGGGACGAAGACGCCGATGCCGCCGACGATCGCCCCGCCGACCGCCGCGCGAACGGCGACATGCGGCACGATGCCGGCCATTACGCGCCGCAGTTTCCAGATCGCCACGATCGCGGTGCCGCCGGCGATCCCGGCGACGACGCCCGCGGCGGCGAAGCCGATCAGCTCGCGCAGGTCGCTCCACGACGCCGGCGACACCGGCAGGATCGGCCTGCCGCCGAGCATCAGCCGCTCCACGACCGCGGCGGCGACCGCGGCCACGATCGTTCCGCCGAGTACGTCGCGGCTGGCGGTGCCCATGACTTCTTCCATGGCGAAGACGACGCCGGTGATCGGCGTATTGAAAATCGCGGCGATGCCGGCGGCGGTGCCGACCGGAATCATGCTGCGTACGACGCTCTTCGGCGCGCGTGCGATGCGCGCAATCCACATCGCTGCGCCGCTGGCAATCACCACCGTCGGACCCTCGGGGCCGAGCGGCGCGCCCGCGCCGAGGGAGATGGGAGTCAGCGCGAGGGTTGCCAGAATGCTGCGATTGTCGAGAACTGCAACGTCCTCCTCGTACGCGCGGCGCACGCGCGCCAGGTTCGCGCCTGAAGCGAACGGCGCGGCATGGCGGATGGCCAGCGCGATCAGAAACGACGCCACAGCGGGCACCGCGATCACCAGCGCGTAGCGCAGCGGCGGGTGCTGGTGCAGCGCTGCGGCGATGAGAATCCATCGCATCGCGTCGACGAGTTTGTGGAATCCGACCGCGACGATGCCGCACGCGGCACCAGTGAGAATCAGGAGGAAGAGCGGAAAACGGCGCACTAGAAATACTTGAGGGTCAGATCGATCAGTTTCTTTTTGAAGTTCGTGTACGGCGGATAGAGAAGTTGGATGGCGCTGAAACGCGTCGGCTGTTCGAAGACGCCGCGCGCATTGGAGAATGCTTCGAATCCGAAAAACCCGTGCGCTTTGCCGACGCCGCTCTCCCCCACTCCGCCGAACGGCAGGTTGAGTTGGTAGAACTGCACGAGCGTGTCGTTGATCGCGGTCCCGCCGGCCGTGGTGCGGCGCAGGACGTCGTTGATCACTTTCCGGCTGCGGCTGAAAAGATAGAGCACGAGCGGCTTCTCGCGCGCGGCGATGACTTTCAGCGCGTCGTCCATCGTGTGGTACGTGATCATCGGCAGCAGCGGCCCGAAGATTTCCTGCTGCATCAGCGGCGAATCGGGATTCACATTCGTGAGCAACGTCGGCGTGATGGCGCGTTGATCGAAACCGCCGCCGGACACGACCTCCGCGCCGCCGCCGACGGCATCATCGAAAAGCCGCTTCACGCGCGCGGCGTGGCGGTCGTTAACGATGAGACCTGTTTCCGGCGCGATCGCGGCGCGCAGTTTTTCCACGAACGCATCGCGAATGGCTTCATCGACGAGCAGGTAGTCGGGCGCGATGCAGATCTGTCCGGAGTTGAGGAACTTGCCCCAGGCGATCTTTTTCGCCGCTTCGTCGAGGTTCGCGGTGCGGTCGACGATGACCGGCGATTTTCCGCCCAGTTCGAGCGTGACCGGAGTGAGATGCTCGGCCGCCGCTTTCATCACCACCCGTCCGACTGCCGGGCTGCCGGTGAAGAAAATGTGGTCCCACTTCTTTCGCAGCAGCGCCTCGGCGACGGTGGAGTCGCCTTCGATGACCACGACTTCGTTCTCGTCGAACAGCTCGCCGATGATCCGCTTCATGCACGCGCTGGTGTGCGGCGTCATCTCTGACGGTTTGATGACGACGCAATTGCCGGCGGCGATCGCGGAAACGACCGGCCCGAGGGTGAGGTTGACGGGGAAGTTCCAGGGAGAGATGACGAGAACGACGCCCTTCGGCTCGTAGATGACGCGCGAACGCGAGCCGAACAGCGCCAACGGCGTTGAGACGCGATGCGGCCGCATCCACCGCCGCAGATGCCTAATCGCATGCCGCGCCTCGGAGACGACCGGATAGATCTCCGACATGTCGACTTCCGGCGCCGGCTTCTGATAATCGGCCCAGAGCGCCGCGTAGAGATCGGCGCGGTGCGCGAACATCGCAGCGCGCAGGCGGCGGAGCTTCTCGATCCGCTCGCCTGCCGAGGTATGCGCTACCGCATCGCGATTCGCGCGCTGGAGAGCGTAGATCCGCTCGATCTCTTCCGTTACGGAAGCGAGTGCAAAGCGCGGATCGATGCTGACCACGCGCGGAAGTCTATCGCGCAAACGTCTGCCTTACGGGAAATCGATCTCGTTGATGTCGGTGAACTTGTAGTACTGGTAATGCCCGGTCGATTTCTCGCGGCCGACGAAGTAGATCTCGTTGCCCGAGCAGTTGTCCTTGAAGTAGACGTGAAGATTCGCGCCCGTCTTCATCTCCGCATTCGCGGATAGCACCGACCCGAACTGGCAGCACTGCGGCGCATTGGACGGCGTGGCGGGGCCGGTAATGCGCGAGAACTCCGTCTTGTCCGGCGTGAAGTCGGTGCCGTCGTCTTTGCAGAAGTTGGCCTTATCCGTGTTGATGTTGCTGCTGAATGCGGGCGCGTAGGAAAACTGCGCGGTGCCGATGTCGACGACGCGCGGCACGATGTCGGTCTTGAGCTTGATCGTGACTGACGGTTTCTCCGTCAGCGTGACGTCGTATCTGCCGCCGACCTGCGCGGTGACCGTCTGCGAGAACGGAAGAAACGCCGGATGCTCGATGGTGATCAGCGCCGGCTTACCGACCGGCAGGTTGATCGCAAACTGCCCGTTCGGGCCGGTATTCAGAACCTTGCCGGCGTAGGTCACAGCGCCGGACTCGACCGGGATTCCGTTCGCTGCATCTTTCGCGGTGATGATCACCTGCGTCTCAGGACCTGTCTGCACGGTGGGAGCAACGGCGCGGTGCCGAGGGGTCTGAGCGACGGCCGGAATGGCCATCAGCGCGGCGAGGGCACAGGCAGAAATGCGGGAAACGAGAGTCATGAAATCTCCTTTGTTCGATGCGCCGCAGCGGTCCACGGCGCTACGGCATGGTAGCCGAACGGTATACGAATCGGCATCGCGAAACGTCCCCTATACTTCGCGCTTCGCGCGCGTTGCCGGTTATCGGTTCGTTGCGCTTCCGCGCGTTTTCGGATGAGCTCGACAACGCGGCGCAGCCGCAATCAACCGATAACCGACAACGCGCGCAGCGAAGAAACATGCACCTTTTCGACAGTTACACCATCCGCGCCATCTCCTTCCGCAATCGCATTTTCGTCTCGCCGATGTGCCAGTACTCGAGCGACGACGGCCGGCCGAACGACTGGCATCTCGTCCACCTCGGCAGCCGCGCGGTGGGTGGTGCCGGATTGGTAATGGTCGAGGCAAGCGGCGTCTGGCCTGCCGGCCGGATTACGGCCTGGGACAGCGGCTTCTGGTCGCAAGCTCATGCGGACGCGTTCCGTCCCATCGTGAAGTTCATCGAAGAGAACGGCGCCATCGCCGGAATCCAGCTCGCCCATGCGGGACGCAAAGCATCGACCGATGTTCCCTGGCGCGGCGGGCGCGTCATTCGCGAAGATCCGCACTCCTGGCAAACGGTGGCGCCGAGTCCCATTCCATTTCGCGACGGCGAGCCGGTTCCGCACGAGCTCTCACCGGCCGAGATCGAGGAGATCGCCGATCAGTTCGTCCGCTCGACACAGCTCGCCGTCGATGCCGGATTTCACGTCATCGAGTTGCACATGGCGCACGGCTATCTCTTCCACGAGTTCCTCTCGCCGCTCTCGAATACACGAACGGACGACTACGGCGGCTCGCTCGAAAATCGGATGCGCTTTCCGCTCGACGTCGCCGAGCGCGTGCGAAAAGCGTGGCCCGATGACTTTCCGCTCTTCGTGCGCATCTCGGCGTCGGATTGGATGGAAGGCGGCTGGGATCTCGCGCAATCGATCGAATTCGCCACGCGGCTGCGCGACATCGGCGTCGATCTCATCGACTGCTCCAGCGGCGGCGCTGTCGTCGGAGCGAAGATCGAGCTCGGACCCGGTTACCAAGTGCCGTTCGCGCGCGCCATTCGCGCCGAGGCAGGGATTGCGACGGGCGCGGTCGGATTGATTACGGAGCCGCATCAGGCGGACGAAATCATCGCCAGCGGTTCCGCCGACGCGGTCCTGCTGGCGCGGGAACTGCTCCGCGACCCGTATTGGCCGCTTCACGCCGCGCTCGCCCTCGGCGTCGATGTTCCATGGCCGGATCAATACCAACGCGCGAAACCGTAAGGAGCTCTGATGACGACCGCAACTCTCGATGCCGCGCAAAGCGGCACGTTCCGCCTCGGCGGCGACCTCTCCGTCTACCGTCTCGGCTTCGGCGCGATGCGCATCACCGGCAACGGCATCTGGGGTCCGCCGAAAGATCACGACGAATCGCTGGCCGTCCTCCGCCGCGCCATCGAGCTCGGAGTGAATCTCATCGACACCGCGGAATCGTACGGTCCGCACGTCAGCGAAGAGCTGATCGCCGAGGCGCTCTATCCGTATCCGACAGGACTGGTCATCGCCACCAAGGGCGGACTGGAACGCACCGGTCCGAACCAGTGGCCGGTCAACGGCCGCCCGGAACGGCTGCGCAAAGGATTGGAAGGAAGTCTGCGCCGCCTGCGCCTCGAACGAATCGATCTCTGGCAGTTGCACCGCATCGATCCCGACGTCCCCGAGAACGATCAGTTCGGCGTAATCCGCGAGTTCCAGCGCGAAGGAAAAATCCTGCACGCGGGATTGTCGGAAGTGACGGTCGATCAGATCGAACGCGCCCGCAAATTCTTCGAGGTGGTCTCCGTCCAGAACCGCTACAACCTCGCCGACCGCGAATGGGAAAACGTCCTCGACTACTGCGACCGCGAAAACATCGGCTTCATCCCCTGGTTCCCGCTGGCCACCGGCAAGCTCGCCGAAAACGGCGGCCCGCTCGCCCGCATCGCCGACCGCCACAAAGCGACACCCGCCCAAGTCGCGCTCGCCTGGCTGCTCAAGCGATCAAAAGTAATGCTGCCGATCCCAGGAACGTCGAAAGTGAAACACCTCGAAGAGAACATGGGCGGAGCAGCGATTCAATTGACGGAGGAGGAGTTCGAGGAGATCGCGAGGTAACGGGAGCTCAGGCGGCCTGTTCCGAAATGATGAGCTGCCATGCCTCAAGTGCAGACAACTCTCGGCTTAATACATCGAGAGAGACCGTTTTCAGTTTGCGTCGCGACAGAAACTTGCGTAGCTCTTGAGACGCGACAACGTAGGTCCGTGGCGCAACTACAGACTTGCCTTTCGGCATTGAGAACGCAACGACGACGACGTAGTGATGCTTGCGAGGGCTGAACTCATTGACATGCCACTCGCGCGCGCCATCGACAATCTTCACATCGATCGTTATCGCTTGGCCTGCTTTGCCGAGCACTGTAATGTCGACATTGTCTGGTTGTGCCAGCGCCAGATTGGCTTCCACACCTAAACGATGAAGGACCGAAAGCACGTGGAACTTCGCGGCGAGCTCTAAATGCTTGCTTCGGAGCATCCACGCCGGCCGAGGCGATGACGATGCAGGCACGAAAGGTAGAACCTCCCACCGCGAACTGTCTTCTCGTGTCGCAAGAACCTCTTGTTCGATCTGATCGTCCGACAGTCTCGCCTTGCCCGATTTCATAGCGGCCACCCGGTGATGATACGTAGTTTTCGTTTGCCGAGCACGATGGCAACCAGTTCGAGCGGCCGGCCAGCGTCCGTTCTCCCAAGCAGTCGATAGCGGTCGTCTTGATGCTTGTCTCGAACTGGCAAAAAGCCATTCCAGAGAATCTCGGCGGCTTCGGTCACGCTGACGTCGTGAGCGGCCAGCTTGTTCTCGTTGAACTCAAGTTCGAACTCCTCGGGGTCAAAACGAGTCCAATTAACCACCGGCGGATTCTATCCAGTTCTCAACAGGCTCCCCTCCCACTCCTCCCTCACCATCCCGTAGTAATCCACATCCACGTGCTCGCCCCACTTCACGATGTGCTGGCGCATCGTGCCTTCGCGGTGCATGCCGATTTTCTGCAGGACGCGGCCTGATGCCGGGTTGCGGGTGAAGTGGAAGGCGAAGACGCGGTTCAGTCCGAGGTCGTCGAAAACGTAACGGACGATGGCAGCCGCGGCCTCGGTGGCGTAGCCGCGGCCCCAGTACGGGACGCCGAGCCAGTAGCCGATCTCGGCGCGGTCGTGACTTGAATCGACGTGCAATCCGATTGCGCCCATCACCTCGCCACCATCGCGCACAGTGATCGCAAAAATGTGATTGTGCGACGCGTCGTCGTGTCCCGCGATCCATTCCGCCGCCGCTCCCTCGGGATACGGATGCGGGATGAGCAGCGTGCTCTCCGCAATCTCGCGCGCCGAGGCCAGGCGCTGGACGGCGGCAGCGTCGGAGGAAGAGAACGGGCGCAGCACGAGGCGCTCCGTGGTGAGGGTCGGGCGAGGCATCGGAAATGGGGCCGAGCAGCGCCCGGCCCCACGAACTCTACTGCTTCTTGTCTTCCGGTTTCGCGGCAGCAGCGGGGGCCGGCATCGCGAACATCGCGGCGTCCACCTTCGGATTCAACTCGATCTTTTCGAGCGTGATGGACTGTCCACCTTCCTTGCCCTTCACGTGACTCTCCATCGAGTACGGCATCGTCAGGCCATCGACCGTTTTGTAGTCGCCGATCGACGACTCCATCTCCAGATCCTGCCCGTTGACGTTGCGCGTCGCCTCGGTGCGCGTCACGAGGTAGGTCTCGGCGTCGAGATAGACGTTCGACTCGCGCCCTTCCTTCGTCGTGACGTGCAGTTTGTAGGTCGGCGTTCCTTCGATGTCGACCTTGCCCACGTATTCGACCTTGTTGCCCTTCGCTTTATAGTCGAAGGTCGGACCGTCGAAATCAGCTTCGATGCGGAGATCTTTCAACTGCTCCTCGGTCATCTTCTGCGGATCCTTGTTGCCCATGAACGGCATCAGATTCCAGCCGGTCTTGCCGTCGTACGCCGTCGTTCCGGTCATCCCCTGAATGGTGAAGTCGACGCGCATCTCGGACGGCCGCGCCTTGACGATCGTGATCGGCGCCTCCATCGGGCCCATCTTCATCTTGCCGGTCAGGCGCATCGACTGCAGGGCCATGAGCTTGTCCTTCCCGCCCATCGCTTTGATGTTTTTCTCGAGCAGCTCGTCGGCGGTCTGGCCGAACGCGGAGACGGTGAGCAACGCGGCGGCGCAGACGGACAGCAGTAGTTTCTTCGACATGAATCCTCCTGGTTCTCTTGGGACGTTTCGCCGATTGTGACATACGTCCGCCGCACGCCGGGGTTGCGTTCAGACGCTGGTGACGAGATCGCGGATTCGACCGCGGACGTCGTCCGGCTCCGCGATGAGCCGATCGCGCTCGGCGGCGTCGAGCAGGGAGCGAAGAGCGCGATAGGCGTCTCCGCGATCGGAAGTTTCGCGGAGGATGTTCATGGGATCGATGCCGCGCGCGGCCAGCCATTCGTCGACTGCAGCTTTCGTTTCGGCGGGCGTCTCGCGGACGAGCGCGCGCGTGTCACCGCGAATGCGTCGCGATCGCGCGACCCGCGGCCAGGCGATGGCGATGAGGATCAGGATCGCCGCGACGACTCCGATGGACGGAAGCGAACGCCTCGCTGCTTCTTCCGGTGCGCCTGCCGGTGGTGCATGCGATTGGAGCGCGGTCGCATCGACGGGATGAACCATCAGCGCCCGCTGCTCGCAGCGCAGCTCGCGGCGCACGCCGGCCGGCGTGAGGATGTTGGTCGTGAGCGGCGGAATGACGAACATCCCCGACGTTGCGGGAAAGATGAGGAAGCGCCAGCGCCGCGTCATGACCGCTTCGTCGCGCCGCTGCACGCTCACTCCGCCCTCGGTCGTCTGCACGTTGCCGTCGACGGCGCGCGAGAAAGCCGGCGGCGGCACCGCGCGCAAATTCGCGGCGCCGGTCATCACGACGTCCATCGAAACCGGGCCGCCGTTTTTTTGTACCGGAGTGGAGCACTGCAGCGAAATGTCGCCGACCGCGGCGACCGGCGGGCCGGGCGGAATCGGACGCGCTTCGATCGTCAGCGGCGACGTTCGGCGGTGAACGTCGACGATCGATCCTTCGAACAGTCCGAACGGATTGCCGAGGTTCGTCCGCTTCATGATCTGCGCCTCGAGCGAGATCGGATCGACGGTCAGCGTGCCGCTGCGCAGCGGAAAGAGCGCCACGCGCCGGATCACGAGCCGTTGCATCGACAGGCCGCCGATGACGACCTGCTGCGCCGTCTCGTTGCGCACGTCGAGCTCTTCGACCCAGAAGTCCGCCAGCTTCGGGATCTCGTTGATCCCGTGCTGCTGCACGTTCGTGGCGTTGTAGATCGTCCAGGTGACGATGACCTGCTCGCCGGTGAAGACGCTGGTCTTGTCCGCATCCGCGACGATGAAAATCGGATCGCGCCCCGTGGCCAGAAGTTCGTGAAGGATGCGCTGCGGATCGTTGCTGCCTGCGGCGAGATCGGGCAGGACCTGAATTGAAACCGGCGCGAGCGTCTCGACCTGACCGTCAGCTCCGTGCAACACGACTGGCCCGATCAGCGCCGCGCCTGCTCCGCGCGGGTGGGCGACGTACCGCAACACCTTCCGCCGCGACGACTGCCCGTTGATCCACGAAAACTCCGACGACACCGAGGGCGATCCATCGAGCACAAGGTTCTGCAGTGGAAGCTGAACGTTGTCCGCGGCGGCGAACGCGTCGGTCAACGTGAGAGTGATGGTTACGGTGTCGTCGAGGGAGAGAGTTCGTTTGTCGACCTGGATTTCATTCGCAGCGAGAGGAAGCGCGATGAGTAAGAGCAGAAAAGCAATGTTGAATGTTGAATGTTGAATGTTCAATCTTGAATGAGGGCGCCGCGCCCGCTTGCATTCAACATTCAACATTGAACATTCAACATTCAACATTCGCCTTCCCGCCCCGACACGCTACCACCCGACATGCAGCCGCTCCCGCGATGGCCGATGCATCCGTGCTAATTCTTCCTGCTCCTGCTGCTGCACCGACCGCAGGAGCCCTTCCGCATTCGGATCGCTCTTCGGCTGCTGCTCGCCTCCCGGCTGGGGCGACGGCTGCGGTTTCTGTTGCGGCTGCAGACCGTGATCCTGCTGCGATCCATTGCCGCCTCCCTGCTGTTTCTGCATCGCGGCTTTGCGGCGAAGGGCGATCTCCAGATTGCGTTTCGCCGCGGCGTCGGAAGGGCGGAGACGAAGTGTGTCGCTGTAATCGCGGATCGCGTAGTCGAACGCATTCGCCGCGAGCGCGCTGTTGCCGCGATTGAAGAGCGCGTCGGCGCGCAGCGCCGGATCGGCGAATGCTTTCGCAATCGTCGCCGATCCCAGCTCGCGATTTCCCGCCGCGATCTGGGACGTGCCGAGGTTGAAAGCGTGGGCGGGGGAAGAAGCGATGGAGACGGAGGTCGCGAACGACTTCTGCGCCTCGGCATACTTTTTCGCGGCGAATTGCTTCACCCCTCGCGCGGTGGCAGCGTGCGAATTCGTCTCGCGGGTGACGCGATCCACGAACGGCAGCGTGACGAGGAGAAGGATCACGATGACCTTCATCGCCGCCGCCCTCCCGCACAGACAAGAGTGTCTGTGCCACATTGGTTTGCGCCTGTGTCACAGCCGCTGCCAGCCTCGCGCTGACAATGTGGCACAGACACTCTTGTCTGTGCCGGTGCTTGGCAGGCTGTGAATCTCATTCCGCACCTCGATTCGCCAGCGATCCGAGAAACATCGCCACGCATGCAAACGCCAGTGGCCACTGATAGCGCTCGATCGGCACGCGCACGTTGCGCTGCTTCATCGTCCCGCCGGTTGCGGCCAGTGAATCGAGCGCATGCTCGGCGAACGGATTGGCGTAAAACGTCCCACCCGTCGCGCCGGCAATCTTCTGCAGCGCCTCCGGGCGCGCATACGTCGTCACCACCTGCCCGTTGTCATCCACCAGCGAGCCCCCGCCCTCGGGGCGCGGAATCGTGCTGCCGCCCGCGGTGCCGACGAGGATCGTGGAAACAGGAATGCCGCGCTGCGACAGTTTGGCGACCGTGTCGTCGAGCTTCGTGCTCTGGTCCTCGCCATCGCTGATGATCACGATGTCGCCGCGTTGCGCCGCATCGCCGCCGACCAGACGCAGCGCCGCGTTGAGCGCGACGGAGAGATCGGAGCCGGGACTGGAAACCTCTCCCGCCTGGATCGAGTCCAGCAGAGCCTCAACCGCATCGCCGTCACTCGTCAGCGGCGAGACGACTTCGGCGGCGGATTCAAAAATCACCAGCCCGACGCGGCCGGGCTGCGCATCGATGATCCGTTTCGCGATCGCCTTCGCCGCTTCCAGACGCGACGTCCCCACGTCCTGCGCGGCCATGCTCAGCGAGACGTCGATGGCGATGACGCGATTCGACTCGCGCTGCTCGATCGGAACGACGTTGAATCCCGCTTCCGGCCCCGCGAGCGCGACAACGCAACCAAGAAGCGCAAGCGCGGCCAGCCACGGGCGAATCGCGCGAACCGGATTGGCAACTCCGCGCAGCCGCTCCGAAACAAACCGCCGCGCGATGCGGTCGCGCTTGCGCTCCCGCGCGAGGAAGAAGAGCAGCGCGAGCGGAACGAGCGCGGCCAGCCAAAGCATCTGCGGCATGCGGAAGGCGATCGCGTTCACGCGAGCCTCCGAAGGCGTAGCGCCGGCGGCCCGCCGGCTGGACCGCCGCCGGCCCGGCGGCAAGAACAGTACGCGCCAGCGAGCCGCTGGCGGTCCAGCCGGCGAGCCGCCGGCGCTACGTGTCTCACGCCGTCACCTTCTGCCACACCGTCTCGCCCGACAGCAGCGACAGCGCCAGCGCAATCACGCCGATCGCGAGCGGCAGGCCGTACAACTCCTCGATCTTCTCGCTCTTCGGCGCGGTCAAACGCGTCTTCTCTAGATGATCGATGCGGTCGAGCACGTCGCTCATCGTCCGCGCATCGGTGGCGCGGAAATACTCGCCGCCGGTCGTCTTCGCGATCGCCGCCAGGGCCTCTTCGTCGATGTCCGCGCGGACGAGTTGATACGTCGTCACGATCTCGCCGGTGAACGGATCCTGCCGCTTCACCGGAATCGGCACCGGGCCGCGGCTTCCCACGCCGATCGTGTAGATCTTGATGCCGTAGCGCGCCGCAAGCTGCGCCGCGGTCAGCGGATCGATCGAGCCGGCGTTGTTCACGCCGTCGGTGACCAGGATGATGATCCGGCTCCGCGTTTTCGACGTGCGTAAGCGGTTCACCGAGGTGGCGATGGCGTGGCCGATGGCCGTGCCGTCGCCGTTTTCGCCGACCTGCGCGCGCTCCAGAATCGCGCCCGCGATATCGCGGTCATACGTGATCGGCACGCGCGTCGCGGCGCGCACGCCGAACGTCACGATGCCGATGCGGTCATCCTGCCGCTTGCTGATGAAATCGCCGATCAGCTCCTTCGCCACCGCGAACCGGTTGCGCGGCTTGAAATCCTCGGCGGCCATGCTGCCCGACGCATCGAGCGCCACGACGATGTCGATGCCGAACCGGTCGTTCGTCGCCATCTTCGTGACGCGCTGCGGCCGGGCAAGCGCGATGATCATCGCCAGAGCGGCCATCGTTTCCATGAAAAACGGGATGCCGGCAAACTGCGCGCGCAGACTCTGTTTCGGCGAGACCAGCGACAACCCCGAGATCGTGAACGCGCCGAAGCGCCGGCGACGGTCGCGGATCAGCAGCGCGATCCTGCCTGCGATTGCGAGGACGAGCAGCAGCCAGAGCGGATTGGCGAAGCGGATCACGCCGCCTCCTCGATCTGCTCGGCCGGCGGCTCCGCCCACGCCGGGATCTCCAGCGCACGTTGCGCGATCGCATCAAAGTCCGCGGGCGGAGCACCCCACGGCGAGAACTTTTCGAGATCGCCCTGGCGAAGAATTTGCGCGATGAGCGCCGGATCGTCGCCGCCGCCAACGTAGCGCCGCCGGCTCGGCGGCTGGATCGCCGGCGGCTCGCCGGCAGTTTCGGGAATCGCCGCCGAGCCGGCGGCGGTCCAGCCGGCGGGCCGCCGGCGCTCCTCTTCATCGATGCGCGCGAGCAACTCCGAGGTCGTCAACTCCGCGCCAAGGTCGGCGCGGACGGCCGCGAGGTAAGCGCGAACGGCATCCGCCAGCCGCGCCCAACGCATCGGAGCGTCCGCACGCACCGCCATCACCCGGCTGCGAAACTCCTCGGCGGGAACGACCACGACGCGCGGCTTCGCCACGCGGCGTTTCGCAAGCCACACGACCGCCGTCCATGCCGCGATCGCCGCCAGCGCGGCGATACCGACCGCGATGAACGGCATCCGCGGCCACGGCTCCGGCCTCGGCGGCTTCAGCGGCGCCGGCTCCAGCTTGTCGTCCGGCGTCAGCACCGAATGAATCGGAATCATCACGCTCACCGGACCATCCGCCGACTGGGCGGCGACCGCGATCGTGTGCGGCACGAACGTGCGGATCACGACGGTGTTGCCGTTCTGCGAAACCATTTCGTAATCGGCGGACGGCCGCAGCTTCGTCGGCGCGGCGAACTGAATCGTGATCGGATCGCCGATCGTCGGACGCGCCGGCTGAAAGGTGGTGATGAGTGCCAGGAAAAAGACGCCGAGCATCGTTTATCGCCTTCTGCGCGAGCGCTCGCGAAAAAATCGCAGCAGCTCCCGATCGTACGGAATGGCCGACGAAACGTTGAGATGATCGACGCCGGCCGCGCGAAAACGCCGCTCATTGACCTGAAGACGAGCCGCGGCGCGCCGCGCCACATCCGCGCGGCGAAAGTCGATCAGCTTCATCGCGCCGCTCTCCGCGTCGACGACCCGCGCCAACCCTTCGCCGGGGAATCTCTCCTCGCGCGGATCGCTGACGGCGATGGCAACGACGTCGTGCCGCCGGTTGAGACGCCGCATCGTCCGCTCGAAGTTCTGATCGAGAAAATCGCTGATGACGACGACGACGGAGCGCCGGCTGCTCACTTGTTCGAGGTAGCGCGCCGCGGCGTCGAGGTCCGCAATTCCCGCGGGACCGCGCATCGCCGCGTCGACGGCGGCGCGAACGATTACCTGCGCGTGCATCCGCCCGCGCCGCGGCGGAATGTACGCACGAACGGAATTGGAGAACAGCAACAGCCCGATGCGATCGGAATTCTGCACCGCCGAAAACGCGAAGACCGCCGCCAGCTCCGCGGCGACGTCGCATTTGCGCCAGTCGATCGAACCGAATCCCATCGAGCCGGAGACGTCGATCGCCACGAGCACGGTCAGATCGCGCTCTTCGACGAACTCCTTCACATGCGGCGCGCCGCTGCGGGCAGTCACGTTCCAGTCGATCGTCCGCACGTCATCGCCCGGCTGATACTCCCGCACCTGCGAAAACTCGATCCCTCTCCCATGAAACGCGGAGTGATAGTCGCCCGCGAATCCCGCGCGGATCAGCCGCGCGGAAAGGATCTCCAGATCGCGTACACGACGCGTCAGCGGAGCGCGGAATTGCGGTTTGCGGGGACGGAAGAACATGGTTGCGAGGTTTCGGGGTCTCGCGGCATCGACGTCATCGCCGGCCGCGCGACTGCGCAACCGCGAGACCTCGCAACCGCATCACGGCACCGCCACCGCTCCCAGAATCTGCTCCACGATCGCATCCGGGGCCACGTTTTCGGCCGCGGCTTCGTAGCTGAGGACGAGCCGGTGGCGCAGCACGTCCGGCGCGATCGCCTTCACATCCTCGGGGACGATATACGGCCGCCCCTGAATGAACGCGTAGCCCTTCGCGACGTGCGCGAGCGCCAGCGTGGCGCGCGGTGAGGCGCCGAAGGCGATATGCGGAACGAGCGACGGCAGCCGGAACTCGGAGGGCGTGCGCGTGGCGGCGACGAGCTGCACGATGTACCGTCCAATGCGCTCGTCGACGTGAACGCCGGCGGCGAGATGCGCGATCTGTTCGATCTCGCTGATTTTCAGAATCCGCCGCATCGCCACCTGCGGCGCGGTCGGATCGAGATAGATGCCGAGCATGCGCATCTCTTCGTCCGCGGTGGGATAATCGACGCGCAGTTTCATCACGAACCGATCGACCTGCGCTTCCGGCAAGGCGTACGTCCCCTCGTGCTCGATCGGGTTCTGCGTGGCGATGACGACGAACGGCTGGGGCAGTTTGTAAGACGTGTCGCCGATCGTCACCTGCCGTTCCTGCATCGCCTCCAGCAGCGCTGACTGCACTTTGGCTGGCGCGCGATTGATCTCGTCGGCCAGCACGAGATTGGCGAAGATCGGTCCCTGCCGCGGCGTGAAGACGCGATCGGCCGGATTGAAAATCAGCGTGCCGGTGATGTCGGCCGGCAGCAGATCGGGCGTGAACTGAATGCGGTGGAACGACGCGTCGATCGCGCCAGCCAGCGTCTTCACGAGGAGCGTTTTCGCGAGCCCGGGAACGCCCTCGAGCAGCACGTGCCCGCGAATCAGCAGCGCGATGACGAGCCGGTCGACGATCGCTTCCTGCCCGATCACCGCCCGCCCCACCTCGGCGCGCAGTTTTCCGATCAGCTCGTGCGCAGATGCGATATCTGTGTTGATGGTGGCCTGGTCCATGGCGGCGGAGTTTATCGTGGGAGGATCAGCAGGTAAGAAACCGAATGTTGAATGTTCAATGTTGAATGTTGAATGTTGAATGAAGAGCCAACCGCCGCTCACCCCTACATTCAACATTGAACATTCAACACTCAACATTCAACATTTGCTTTTCCGCTCTACCGACAACAGAAAACCGACAACCGACAACCGACAACCTCCCATGAGCCACCCGAAGAAAAAGTGGGGCCAGCACTTTCTCCGCAATCGCGGTGCCGTCACGCGCATCGTCGAGGCCGTCGAGCCCGCGCCGGATGACGTCGTCGTAGAGATTGGACCCGGCGAAGGCGTGCTGACGGAAAAGCTCGCCGCGCTTCCGAACGAACTGATCGCTGTCGAGATCGATCCGGAGCTCTCCGAGAAGTTGCGCGCGCAATACGGCGACCGCATCACCCTCATCAACGAAGACGCCATCGAAGCGCCGCTGCCGAACCGCGCGTATCGCGCCGTCGGCAATCTCCCCTACAACGCCGGAACGCCGATCCTCCGCCGCGTCGTCGCCGATCCGAATTGCCGGCGCGCCGTTTTCATGCTGCAGAAGGAAGTGGCCGACCGCCTCGTGGCGCAGCCGGGCGATGAGGCCTACGGCTACCTCACCCTCTTCGTCCGCCTGTACGCCTCCGCGCGCATCCTCATGACGCTCGAGCCGAGGTCGTTTTATCCACCGCCGAAAGTGCGCAGCGCCGTCGTCGTGCTCGATCCCGACCCGAAACCATTCGTCTCCGACACACTCATCAATCTGATCAGCGTCTCGTTCCGCATGCGGCGAAAGAAACTGGTCAACAACCTGACGGAGTTCGGTACGCGCGAAGAGATCCTTGCGGCGATGGGACGCGCGGGCATTGATGTGGATATCCGCGCGGAGCGGCTGTCGCTGGAGGATTTCGCGCGGCTGGCGGATGCAATGAGTGATTCAACATAGCTTTTGATCCGCGTCTCATCGCCGCGTAGCGGCTTCGGAGGATAGCCAGGGGTTCAAGCGAAGCGAGCACCCCTGGATTGTTGAGATCGCGTGGATTTGTGCCGCGTTCGCGGCACTGAAAAGGCCGCGCGACATGTTCCAGTGCCGCTATCGCGGCACGAAATACGAGCGACCATTCTTTCCAGGGGTGTTCGCTTCGCTCGACCCCTGGCTATCCTCCGAAGCCGCTCCGCGGCGGCTGAGAAGGCCTAGTAGTGCACGCGGTGCTCGTACACGAACGCCTCGCGCCGTCCGTGGCGGACGACGGGCGTGAACACCGCCTGCCGCAGCGATGCCGAGTTACGCATCTCCAGCGACATCGAACCCGTCGTGTTCGAAATCGTGCGGACATTCGTCACGACGCCGTCCGTGTTCACGTCCGCTTCGAGCACGAGGTCTCCGGTCGCGCCGGGCTGCGTCACCGGCTCCGGTCCGCGAATGAAATGCGGCTTCACGTTGTCCGCCTCCGCTTTCGACGCCTCGGCTGCATCGGCCAGCTCGCCGGAATGCGCCCAGCCGCTTCCCGCAGCAGTCCGCACCTCCGCCCATTCGCCGCGCCGCGACAGGATCGATACCGACTCGCCGTGCTGGTAAGAGGTCACGACGGCGGACGCATCGTTCGGCTTCACGTGGATCGTGAGCGCCGCGCCGCGAACGTACTGCACCGCAATCGGCATGCGCGTATCGGTCGCCACGTCGTTCGTCGATTCGCCGCCGCACGCGGCCAGAACGAGGACGGCGATCAGAAATCCACGCGTCATCCGAACACGTCCCGCTGCGTGAAGATGATGTATGAGATCGCCGTCGCGGCCAGAGCCCACGTGCCGAGGAGCGCGATGCAGAAGAGCATCGACATGCCGTCGTAGGGCGGAGGCTCGCCGGTGTAGTAATCGGCCAGCGGCAGCGCGCTGACGAAGAGGTATTTGCCGGCCGTCCAGTCGGGACTGATGCGCGTCAGGATCGTGCCGCCGATCAGCGACGCCAGCATCGTTCCGATCGCCGCCGCGCTCGATTTGAAGAGCACGGACAGCAGCAGTGCGATGCAGGCCACCGTCAGCAGCGCGAACCACTCCAATCCGTACGCGATGATCGTGTCTTTCCACAGCGGCAGTTGGCGCACCGCGTCAATCTGGAACGCGCCTCTGCCGATCGAGAAGCCGGTGAACGTCGGCGCCGTCCAGCCGCCGCGCGGCAGAAACGGCGCGGAGACCGTATACGCGAGCAGCGCGCCGGTGGCGAGCGTCAGCGTGGCGAAACCCCACAGCGTGACCAGCTTCGCGGTCAGCACTTTCCAACGCCGCACCGGCCGTGTCAGTAGCAGCTTATCTGTTCCCTCGGCATTTTCCGCGGACACGATGTCGCTGCCGAGGATGCCGACGAGTAGCGGGAGGAGAAGGAAGCCCGCGACGTTGGCGAAGGTGCGCACGAAGATCGGCGCCGTCGGCTTATTCGGCTCGATATCGTGATCGAGATAGAACTGCAGCCGGTTGATCTCCGCGCGCAGCGACCGCGCCCACGTCTCATTGATCCGCCCGCGCCGCAGCGTGTTCTGATACGACGCCACCTGCTGCTGGATCTCCGCCCGCCAGTTCCGATTGCGATTCTCCCGCAGCCGCCGGTACTGCGAATACGTAACGAGCGCGATGATTGCGAAGAGGATCGCCGCCACGACCGCGAAGCGCTTCCGGCGCAGGATTTTCAGCGTTTCGTTCTGGACGAGTGGGATCAGCATCGCATAGATACTACCTGACACCGTGGCGCGACCGAAACCGCTCTCAAACTGCTGTCGCGGGTTTATTCGGCGACTGAGAGCGTGCTGTGCCATACGTGCATCTTTGAATTCTCTATGGCTTGCCTCGTTTCACCCCACACCACCATTCCAAGGAGATCTGTTTCATGAAACTTGGCAAACTATTGTTGTCACTGATGGGCGGCCTCTGGGTCGCGACCGCCAGCGCGGGAACCATACGGCATCACACCAAGCCCATCAATAATCGGTATATGGTTACGCTCAATACAAACGTCTCGGCCGCCGCGTATGATGGCGTCGTGAACAGCCTCGCCAAAACGTACAACCTCGTGGTAGTGACTGAATGGCGAGAGACACCCCGCGGCTTCATCTGCTCGGGGCTCAGTCTCAACGACGCGCAGCGGCTGGTTGATGATCCTCGTACTCGCATCGTCGAAGAGGACTTTGTCATGTCAGTCGTTCCCACGTCCGGTACTCAATGGACAGGCTGGAACAACAACTACCTATGGCACCTCGACCGTCTCGATGAGCCGACGTACGCGACGCACGATAGTACGTACAACATGTGCCCGGAGGCGCGTGAGGTTAACGCCTACGTGATCGATGTCGGTGTCTACGGGAATCACGAACAGTTCACCTACAACAACGAACCAGCCGGCCGGGTCGAGTCATACGCGTTCGACGATGGCGGCACAGGTTATGCCGACAGCACGAATCTGTGTAACTACCCCAACAGCACCAGTCCCCCACATGGCACCATGGTAGCAACGGCTATGGGGGGCACGACCATTGGCGCATCCAAAGTGCACATTGTTTCTCTGCGCATCGTAAGCTGCAGCAACACGAACTTTAACGCCAGCAATGTCGTGAATGCCGTCCGCTGGATCAGAGGTGGGAACGACCAGCACCGAAGCTCACCAAGCGTCGTGACCATGAGCAGCGGCTGGGAAGCTGATTGGATGAACGGCTTCGCGACGCTCGATGACGAAGTGCGGAGTCTTGTGACAACCAAGAACATCCCGTTCTTCACGAGCGCGAACAATTTTTCGGGCGACGCCTGCAAGTTCGCCCCAGCAACCCTCGCGTACACGAACGCCAACCGCAACACGACCAATGCGGGAACAGTCTTTTCGGTGGGCGGTACCTCGCTCGGCGCCAACGGTGATCCGAACGACTACCGCTGGCAGGAGTGGGACGGCGGCCTGGCAAGACTCGGACAGGATTCCGGTTCCAACGGCGGTAGCTGCGTCAGCATTTACGCTCCCGCCTGCGATATCTATCTGGGATTATCGAGCGGCGCGACTGCGTATGTGGTCGCCAGCGGCACGAGCTTCTCATCGCCAATCGCGGCGGCCATCGGCGCTCGCTATTTGTCTACCAACCCGACCGCTACTTATCGGCAGGTCTATGATTATCTGCTGGATACGGCCGGCTCTAGCACACTCATTAGTAATGTCGCGACGCCTGAATACTGGATGTGCCAATATGTTTACGCTCCCTATAACTACGTAACCTATCGGTCCAATCCTAATACATGCGCCGTGAACTACACCGGTGGTGACGGGCGAAGCGACGGAACGAGCACCCTATCCATTTCGCCGCCACCGGCAACACATCCAATGCCGGAATGCTTTACTCAGCCATGAGCTGCCCATGACGATCTGACCAACCAAAATAACGGGGACCAACATGATCAAGACGACTGTATTTCTCATTTTCGGCTATTGGGCCCTAGTCGGGTCCGCACTAGCGCAGGATGTGACCGCCGTGCTGCTGCCTGTTACTGCCAGCACGCCGATTCCCGGCGCCAATGGCTCGCTGTGGACGACGGAGATCGTGGCACGCAATACTGGCTCGGACAGGGTCTTTTTTCTTTCTCCATGCGGAGCGGCGTCCGTTTGCCTTCCGCCATATAAGCAGATCGCGGCTCACACGACCGTCTCCCTTGACAATGATTCGCCTCGAGGAAGTATTATCCTGATGCGTTCGACCGAGGCTGCGGAAATGACTTTCAGCCTCCGTGTTCGCGACCTTTCGCGCCAATCAGAGACGTGGGGGACCGAGGTACCGGTTGTCACTGATACCGCGGCATTCACCACGACGGTCCATCTTCTTAATATCCCGACCACGACCGCCTTTCGGAGCTTTCTCCGGATTTATGACTTCATTGAGTCACTTGATGTCGTAACCCGCCAGTTCAACGTCAAGGTTTTCTCTCTGTCTGGAAATACGCTGTTGAAACAGTTTGACGTTACAACAACGCCAGTCCCCGGCCAGGCGGTAGGGGAAGTTGATGTATCAGATCTGATCCCGTCGCCCGCGGGCGATCCCATCAGGCTGGAGATTGCGCCGGCGCCTGTGGATCCGCCGCGCAAGTTCTGGGCTTTTGTCAGCGTCACGAATAATGTCACGCAACACGTCACGCTTGTCACACCGCAGCCCCAAGGCGAAAGTCATTGAACGGGAATGCCGTCGCAACATACCAAGCCCATCAGGAATGGTGTTTTCAGCGAGGAGTTGCCAACGAAGCTTCGGCCGCTAACTCCACGGCCGAAGCTTCGTAGTCGATTCGGACGTCAGGACGACCGCTAATCTACCGTCTCGCCGCCGGTGGCTTCGAGGAACATCTCTTCGAGCGATTGCGTGCGGCGTTGGGCGTGGAAGACGTTGATGCCGGCGTCGACGAACGCGGCGATGAGCGGCGGGGCGTCGGCTTCTTCGATGGCGATCCAGATGCGGTCGGTGTCGGTGCGGAAAGTCAGGTTGCGATTAGTCGCGATTGCGCCGGCTTTTGCGACATCATCGACGCGCAGTTCCATCTCGCGGCGGCTGGAGATCAGGTCGCGGACGCTTCCTTCGCGGAGGATGCGTCCCTTGTGGATGATGGCCACGCGGTCGCAGGTGAGTTCGATCTCGGCGAGCAAATGCGACGAGATGAAGATGCTCATCTGACGTTCGCTGGCGAGTTTTCGAAGCAGCTCGCGGATCTCGCGGATGCCGGCCGGATCGAGTCCGTTGGCCGGCTCGTCGAGAATCAACAGCTTCGGATCACCGAGGAGCGCCTGGGCGATGCCGAGTCGCTGGCGCATGCCGAGGGAGTAGGTGCCGACGCGTTGATCGAGACGGTGCGCGAGCGATACCAGCTCTGCCACGCGCTCGATCTCGCTTCGCTGTACGCGCAACATTCGCGCGAAGTGTTCGAGGTTCTCGCGGCCGGTCATGAAGCGGTAGAGGTCGGGATTCTCCACGATGCAGCCGACGCAGCGCATCGCATCCTCGAACTGATGGCGCTGATCGAAGCCGCAGATCGTCACGTTGCCCGACGTCGGCTTGATCAGGCCGACCAGCATGCGGATCGTCGTCGTCTTTCCCGCGCCGTTCGGCCCGAGGAAGCCGAAGATCTCGCCGCGCCGCAGCTCGAAGGAGACGTTATCGACGATCGTTTTGTCGCCGATGATTTTTGTGAGGGTGGTGGCGGTGAGGGTGGGAATCATGGTTCATGTGGCACAGACACTCTTGTCTGTGCTTTGGCAAGACACTCTAAATCGATCTTCAGCACTCCCGAGCCTAGCCAGCACAGACAAGAGTGTCTGTGCCACACTCTGAGCAATGCGCCGCTTCCTGGTCTGGTACCTGCCGCTCACCGCCGCCATCGCGGCTGCGATTCTGTTCGGGGCGGGATTCTACTCATTCCTGCGCGGCGACATCGGGTCGTCCGTTTCGGTCGCGTCACCGACGCGCGTAGCCGCTGCGGCCGCTCCGCGCCAGCAGATCGTGCCGATCATCCTCGGCGACTCCCTCGCGCGCGGCACCGGCGATGAATCCGGCCTCGGCATCGGAGGACGATTCGTCGACGAGCTGCGGCGGCGGCATATCGACTCGAAGAACATCGTCAACATCGCCGTGAACGGCGCGCGCACGCGCGATCTCGAACAGCAGCTCGCCAGTCACAACGTGCAGACGCTGATCGCGCAGTCGAACGTCGTCATCGTTTCGATCGGCGGGAACGATCTGTGGGGCGACAACAACTGGCGCAACGCGCCGCCGCGCGACCCCGAGCGCGTGATGAAGGACGTGCTCGATCACGTCCAGGCGAGCGTGAAGACGATCCGCGGCGCGAATCCGTCCGCGCGTATTTTTGTGATCGGGCTGTACAACCCATTCGTGACGACGCCGTTCGGAAAGATGCTCACGCCATTCGTCAATCGCTGGAACGCACTGCTGGTCGAGCGATTCGGAAACGATCCGAACGTCGTCATCGTGCAAACCTCGGACATCTTCGCGTACCGCGACCGGCTGTCGTTCGACAGGTTCCATCCAAACGAAGAGGGCTACTCGCTGATCGCGCGACGGATCGCGGACGCGATCTGATCACCGCACGGCGCGGCGCCGCGGGACGGGCGCGAGATCGACGCGCCATGCGCCGCGGCCGTGTGTGAAGGCGAAGAGTGCGTTGCCGCGCGGTCCGTTTCCCAGCACGATCGACTCCGTAATGACGCGTGGAAACGACGCCTCGGCGGACCAGTGCGCGCCGCCGTCGGAGGAGATGAAGATGCCGAGGTCCGTACCGATGTAGAGGTGCGCCGCGTCGAAAGCGAGCGAGTGAACCGGGATATCGGGAATCGCCGCATCGCCTATGCCATCGAGCGGCGACCACGACACGCCGCTGTCGAGAGAACGCCAGACGTGCGTTCCGCCGAATCCGGCGTACGTCGCGTAGATGACGTTGCCGGCGATCGTGATCGAGGAGACGAAACCGTCGCGCGGCTTCGATGGCGTCCAAACGGTCGATGATGTTGCTGTCGTCGCTTTGGTGGTTCGATAAATCGTCCCGCTGGCGGTCCCCACGAACATCACGTTCGAGTTGCCCGGAGTTACCGCGAGCGCGCTGACCCTGCCGTCCAACTGCGCGCTGGAGATCAGCCATTCATCGCCCTCGTGACGCGCCACCTCGCGGCCGCCGGTCCAGAGGCGCGTGTGATCGTTCGGATCGAGCAGCAACGGCGTGACGAAGAGCGTGTCACCGTTGTACGGCAGATCGCCTTCGTCAGGGCCGAGGCGGTGGATGTGCGCGTTCTGGTACTCGATGTAAACCACGCGAGGATCGACCGGATCGATCGCAACGTAGCCGCCGTCTCCGCCATACGTACGGTGCCAGTTGTCGGTCGCGGGCGCGCCGCCGCTGACGGTGCCGTTGTCCTGCGCGCCGGCAATGACCGTGAGGCCGTCCGGAAACGGCTGCCCGTTGTAGAACTGCGTGGCACCGTAGTTGTGGCTGAGCGAGTGGAACGTAACGGCCGACTGATTCGGCGAGCAGATGTTGGCCGACAGCGCGGCGCGCGCGTTGTCGGTGCGGCCAACGCCGCCGTCGTTCATCGCGAACATCGTCTGGTTGCCGGCGCCGTCGTAATGAGGATCGAAAACGATGGCGTGCTGGTCGGCGTGCAGGAACGACGACGCCAACGGATCTTCTGCCCACCAGAACGACGCAAGCCGGAACGAGTGGCCTCCGTCATCGGATCGGAAGAGATCGACGCCAGCTGCCCAGACGCGATTCTCGTCGAGCGGATCGACGGCGATCGTGTTGCAGTACCACCCCATATTCGTCACGGCCGAGCTGCCGCCAGGCGTGCAGTTCTCGCCGATGTCGCTGGCCGGATTCGTCAGCAGCAACGTCGACAAGTGATCGCTGCTCGTGTTCCGCAGTTGCGCGTGCCACGTCTGCCCGCCGTCATCGGAGCGGTAAACGGCGAAAAGCCCCTGCGTGAAGCGGCCGTTCGGACCGCTAACGTTGCTCGCCGCGAGCGCGTATGCGACCGAAGGATTGGAAGGCGCGAAGGCGAGCGACGTCCGTCCCATGTTCGTCTCGGAGAGGACCGCGCTCCACGCGGCGCTCGTCTCCGCCGCCGGATTCCGGTACACCGTGGCCTGCGCCAGCGTGCCGCACGAGGCGAGGAGAAAGTCGCTGCTCGTGTTGCTGCGAAAGGCGAGATCGAGGCAGCCGCCATTCACCGGCGTCTGCAGCGTGCGAGTCCAGGTGAGGCCGGAGTCGGATGAGCGCCAGACGCCGCTGCGCGTCGCGGCATAGATCCGATGCGGATCGTGCGTGGAGACGGCGAGATCGTTGACGAAATCGAAATCGGAGTTGTTCGTCGACGAGAGCTGCTGCCAGGTCGCGCCGGCGTCGATCGTCACGAAGATCCCGTTGCCGCGAATCGGCAGCGCCGTGCCGCGGACGATCTCGCGAAAGTACCCTTCGCCCGTGCCCGCGTAGATGACGCGCGAATTCGCCGGATCGAAGGCCAGCGAATTGACGGCCAGGTTCGCCATCACATCGCCGGTCGCCGTCCAGCTCTCGCCGCCGTTCGTCGTTTTCCAGACTCCGCCCGAAACGGCCGCCGCGTACATCGTCTTCGTATCGTTCGGATCGATCAGCAGTGCCCGTGTGCGGCCGCCGACGTTGCCGGGACCGAGAAACGTCCAGCCGCCGGAAGTAAACAGCGACTCGCTGCGGATGCGGCCACTCAACGTTGTTTCCGCAAGCGCCACGCGCGGCATCCGATCTATGCGCGCGCGTGCCGCCGCGTAATGGGCATTGACGTCGACGTCCGCAGTAATGCCGCGCTTCAATGCAAAGTACTCGGCGGCGGCATCGGGCTCGTCGAAACGCGGAGCGTCAACGTTGAAGCGCGGACGATGCGGTCGCGGGACGGGCAGCGACATCGCCGCGCTCATGGCGAGGAGAACAAGAATGCCGATAGGGCGGCGGGGCGACGTAGAAACCTACCGCCGGCGTCCGCCGAACAGCCGGAGCAGGAACAGGAACAGGTTGATGAAATCGAGGTAGAGGATCAGGGCGCCGATCACGGCGAAGCTCTCCTGCTGCGGACCGGTGGCCGTGGCCATCACCTTCAGCTTCTGGTTATCCCAAGCCGTCAGGCCGAGGAAAATCACCACGCCGAGGAGCGAGATCACGAACGACAGGCCGTCCGACTTCAGGAACAGGTTCACGAACATGCAGATCACGATGCCGATCAGACCCATGAAGAAAAATGAGCCGATCGACGTCAGATCGCGCTTCGTCACCATGCCGTAGATCGACATCGCGCCGAACATCCCCGCCGCCGTCACGAAGGCCATCGTGATCGTGCCGCCGGTGTAGGCCCAGAAGATGACGCTCAGCGTCAGACCGTTGAGCAGCGAATAGACGAGAAAGGCCGCCGCGGCCGTGCTCGGAGCCATGGCGCGGATGCGGAACGACAACCAGAAGACGATGCCGAGCTCGGCGATGATCAATCCGAAACGAACCATCGGCGTGCCGAGAACAAGCTGCTGCATCGCCGGCGACATCACCACCCAGAGAGCGGCGAATGCCGTCGTCATCAGACCGCCGAACATCCAGCCGTAGACCGAGCGGATGAACGCGCGGGTGCGAGTCTCCATCTCCGCGGTGCTCGCCGAGATCCACGCCGGTTGCTGCTGAGAAGAATTGGGAAGCATCTGAACCCTCCGTTTGACGCGCGATGATAACGCTGAGTGAGGAACGCTCATTGCGTGTAGCTTTCTCCGCGCCCTCTGCGCCTCTGCGGTTGAAGTCTTTTTTGATCTCGCGCAAACCGGAATATCACTCTGCTACACTCAGGTTTCAAACGGCACAAAATCTGATGACATCGCACTAAAGTAGCGGTAACCGTCAGTAGGAGAAAAACTTATGGCTAAAATTATCGGCATCGACCTCGGTACGACGAACTCCGTCGTCGCGGTCATGGAGGGCAACGAGCCCAAAGTGATCGTCAACGCCGAAGGCAGCCGCATCACCCCCTCGGTGGTCGGATTTGCCCGCAACGGCGAGCGTCTCGTCGGCCAGGTCGCCAAGCGCCAGGCCGTCACGAATCCTGAGAACACGATTTTCTCGATCAAGCGCTTCATGGGGCGCAAGTACGAGGAAGTCAATGAAGAGATGAAGATGGTCCCCTACAAGGTGACCCGCGCGTCCAACGGCGACGCGCGCGTGGAAGTCGACGGGAAGCTCTACTCCCCTCCTGAGATCTCCGCGATGATCCTGCAGAAACTGAAGCAGGCCGCCGAAGACTACCTCGGCGAGAAAGTGGACCGCGCGGTCATCACCGTGCCGGCGTACTTCAACGATTCGCAGCGCCAGGCGACGAAGGACGCGGGCGAGATCGCCGGCCTCAAGGTCGAGCGTCTCGTCAACGAGCCGACCGCGGCGGCACTCGCCTACGGCCTCGACAAGAAGGGGAACGAGACCATCGCCGTCTATGACTTCGGCGGCGGCACGTTCGACATCTCCATCCTCGAAGTCGGCGACGGCGTCGTGGAAGTGAAGTCGACCAACGGCGATACGCACCTCGGCGGCGACAACATCGACCAGCGCCTCATCGACTGGATCATCGACGAGTTCCGCAAGGACCAGGGCATCGATCTGTCGAAAGACAAGATGGCTCTGCAGCGTCTCAAAGAAGCAGCAGAGAAGGCGAAGATCGAGCTGTCGTCGACGGCGTCGACCGACATCAACCTCCCGTTCATCACCGCGGATCAGTCGGGCCCGAAGCACCTCAACATGGCCCTCACCCGCGCCAAGTTCGAGCAGCTCATCGGCGACATCGTGCAGAAGACGATGGGACCGCTGAAGCAGGCGCTCAACGACGCCGGAGTCGATCCGAAGTCGATCGATGAAGTCGTCCTCGTCGGCGGCTCCACGCGTATCCCGATGGTCCAGAAGATGGTTCAGGACTACTTCGGCAAAGAGCCTCACAAGGGCGTGAACCCGGACGAAGTCGTGGCAGTCGGCGCGGCGATTCAGGGCGGCGTTCTGGGCGGCGACGTGAAGGACGTCCTGCTCCTCGACGTCACCCCGCTCTCCCTCGGCATCGAGACCCTCGGCGGCGTGATGACGAAGCTGATCGAGCGCAATACGACGATCCCGACGCGCAAGTCGGAGACGTTCTCGACCGCGGCGGACAATCAGACGTCCGTCGAAATCAAGGTCCTGCAGGGCGAGCGCGATTTCGCGCGCGACAACAAGCTGCTGGGAGTCTTCCACCTGATCGGACTTCCGCCTGCACCGCGAGGCATGCCGCAGATCGAGGTCACCTTCGACATCGATGCGAACGGCATCATGAACGTGTCGGCGAAGGACCTCGGCACCGGTAAAGAGCAGAAGATCACCATCACCAGCTCCTCCGGTTTGTCGAAGGACGATGTGGAGAAGCTGGTCCGTGATGCCGAGACGCATGCCGCGGAAGACAAGCAGCGGCGTGAGGAGATCGAGGCCAAGAACCAGCTCGATTCGCTCGTTTATCAGGTCGAGAAGATGCTCAACGAGAACCGCGACAAGATCTCGGGCTCGGATGTGAGCAACCTCGAGACCGCGATTTCCGACGCGCGCAAAGCGATGGAACAGGGCGGCGCGGACAACATCAAGAAGGCCACCGAGGCACTGACTAGCGCATCGCACAAACTGGCCGAAGTGATGTACCAGAACGCCAGCGCGAACCAGGGCGGCGGCCCCGGAGCCGGACCGACGGGCGGCGCGGCCGCATCTGAAGGCGGCAACGGCAAAGCCGACGACGTGATCGACGCAGAAGTTGTTGATGAGAGTAAGTGACATCGCGCGCGGTGCGCGCGATGTCATCCTGAGCCGCGTTAGACGGCGAAGGATCTCAAGTTACGCGGTTCCAGCCGGAGCCGCGAATTTTGAGATCCTTCGCCGCGCTTCGCCGGCTCAGGATGACAGATAGGGAACCAACACCATGTCCCGCCGCAGATCCGATGGATACGTGATGATCTCGGTGATCGCCGAGCGGTACAACATCCATCCGCAGACTCTCCGCCTTTACGAACGCGAAGGGCTCATCAAGCCTGCGCGCACGCAGGGCAACACGCGGCTGTACGGCGAAGACGAGATCCGCAAGCTGGAGATGATCCTCGCCCTAACCCGCGACCTCGGCGTGAACCTCGCCGGGGTCGAAGTGATCCTGAACATGCAGCGCGCCATCGAAGACGCGCGCGAAGCGATCGATCGCGCCGAGGATCAGTTCGACAAGATGATGCGCGTCATCCGCCAGTCCGTCCTCGACAAGCGCCACGGCATCGATCGCGAGAACGCGTTGGTGAAAGTCGGACCGCGCGGGTTGACTCGGGTGAAGTAATGCTTCTCTTCGCTGCCGGGCTGTTGGCCGCCGCGATCTCGGCTCCCGAACCGAAGGTGCTGTTCTCGATCACGGAAGGCTCCGAGTCAAACGAGTTGGCCATGGAGCCGGTGGCGATGGTGACGAAGGTGCCTGGCCCCTGCGCCGGCTGTTGGAAGGTGAGCTTCGAGGAGCCGGCGCGCGGCGATCAACCCGACGACGCCAAGGAGTTCGCCGAACAATATTACGTTCGCGGCCGCACCTATCGAGTGCTCGTCGGCGGCGCCGAGTTCGGGACAGCCAGGGTGACGAAAGAGACGAGCCTCGGCTGTGTATCTCTCGCGGCGAGCGTCGACGTTGTGCCGTCGCTGCCAAGGAGGAACAACTACTACCGGCACGGGCTGGCCGTCGGATCGCTGCACATTGCAGCGCGGAAGTTGGTTCGTCGCGAACCGACGGCCGCCGAGGAAAACGCGTTGTGGAATCTCGCCGAACGCCTTCTCCGGCGGCGCGGCGTTCCCGCCTCGCTGTTCGCGGATATGGAAGGAGGAGGCTTTCTCTCGGCCGATCTCGATGGAGACGGAAAACGCGATCTCATCGGCTCGTTTCAGGCGCACAACTCCAAGACGGGCGCTGAATATCATCTCTTTCTCATCGCGATGGGCGACGGCACTGGTTATCGCCCCGATTACGTTCTGTACGATCCTCCCCATTCGAGTGAAAACGCGATTGAAAGCGTAACGCTCGTCGACACCATCGATCTGGATGAAGATGGCATCGATGAAGTGGTGCTGAGCCGCGACTACTACGAGAGCCATGCATTCGAAATCGTGAAGCGCGGCCCGGATGGAAAGTGGAAACGCGTTTACCGCGGCGGCGGATCGGGCTGCTGACGTGACTACCCGCACAACGCGCCATCGCGGCCCGGGTTAAACTCCCGGCATCGATCGTCTCGCCGTAACTCTTCTGCTTTTTCCTACATCTGCGGCCGGCGCGCTGGCGATGGCTACGCTTTTCACGGCGGCGGCGATCCTCGGGCTCGGCGCGGCGGTGATGACGCGGGCGCGGGCGCGATTCGTCACCTTTCTCTTCTTCGCCATCACCGTCGGCGCGAGCGGATGGCTGGCGTTCTTCGCACTGATGTACGGCGCGGCAACCGCAGCGCACGCGATTGCCTTCGCGCGCGTGGCCAGCGCCTTCTCCAGCATCCTGCCCGCGGCCACGTTTCACTTCGCTGCGACGTACGCCGGCAAGCGCCGCGCGCTGCGCAACGTCATCACCTTCTGCTGGATGTTCTGCTGCGCCATCGCGCTGCTGGAACTGGCCACGCCGTATTTCGTCTTCGGCGTCCGGCACTTCGACTGGGGCTACTACCCCATCGGCTCCCCGTACAACATTTCCTGGGTCGTGATTTTCGCCGGCATGTTTGCCGCGGCGATCCACATGCTCTGGCGCGCCGCGCGATCGAACGAGGAAGTGGAACGCAAGCGCGCCTTCGCGCTCGTCATCGCCTTCTCCATCGCCATGCTGGCGATGGTCGACTTCCTCCCGTCGATCGGCATCGACGTTCCGCCGCTCGGCTTCATCGCCATCCTCGCCTTCGTCGCCGTCGCCGCAAACGCGATCTGGCGCTATCGCCTCGTCGACCTCACGCCCGAATATGCCGCGGCCCAGATCCTGGCCACGATGAAGGGCGCGATCATCGTCGTCGATCTCGAGGGCAAAATCCGCGTCGCCAACCGCGCCGCATCGGCGATGCTCGGCTACCCCGATTCCGCGCTGATCGGGAAGCACATCCGCAGCATCGTTTCCCCCGAGGAGAATCTGACCACCGGGCAACTCCTGCACAGCCTTGGCGTGCTCGAACAGAACATGGCCTGGCGCACCGCGGCCGGAGCGCGCATCGACGTTCTGGCCACCTCGTCATTCGTGCGCGACGACAGCGGCGATCCGGTCGGCATCGTCTACGCCGCCACCGACGTCACCGAACGGCGCCGCGCGGAGCAGGCATTGCGCGAGAGCGAGCATCGCTACCGCACGCTCTTCGAAGGCAACCCGCTGCCGATGTGGGTGTACGACTACGAAACGCTGTCGTTCATCGCCGTCAACGATGCGGCCGTCCAGCATTACGGCTATGCGAAGGATGAATTCCTGCGCATGACGATCGAGGACATCCGGCCGCCGGAGGAGATCCCGATGTTGCGCGGCGTTCTCGATACGCGGCGCGACCGCAACGATCCGCGGGTGTTTCGCCATCGCAAACGGAACGGCGAGGTCTTCGACGCCGAGGTCACCTCGTTCGAGTTCCTCTCCGCCGGGCGGAGATCGCGTCTTGTCATCGCGGTCGACGTCACCGAACGCCGGCGCGCCGAGGAGCGGCTGCGCGAAAGTGAGGAGCGCTACCGGCTGCTGTTCGAGCGAAATCTGGCCGGCGTTTACCGCAGCACCATCGACGGCCGCATCCTCGACGGCAATGACGCGATCGCGCGGATGTTCGGCTATCACGATCGCGAAGATCTCCTCGCCCAGACCGCGTATTCGCTCTACTACTCCTCCGAAGAACGGAATCGCCTCATGTCGCGGGTGAAGGAAAACGGCGCCGTGTCGAACGTCGAAGTGCGGATGCGCCGCCGCGACGGAACGCCGGTCTGGGTCATCGAGAACATGACGCTGCTCGATGGCGGCGTGCTCGAAGGGACCATCGTCGACATCACCGATCGTAAGACGGCGCAGGAGCAGATGGAGTATCAGGCGTATCACGACGCGCTGACCGGCCTGCCGAACCGGCTGCTCTTCAAAGACCGCATCGACATCGCGCTCGCGCATGCGAAGCGGCATCGCACGGCCGCGGCGGTGATGTTCCTCGACCTCGATCAATTCAAGCTGGTCAACGACTCCCTCGGCCACACCGTCGGCGACGCGCTGCTGCAGGAAGTGGCCACGCGCCTGGTGCTGTCGATCCGCGCCGACGACACCGTCGCGCGGATGGGCGGCGACGAGTTCACCATCCTCCTCACCGACGTCAAAGATCCGGGCGCCTCGGCCGTCGTCGCGCAGAAGCTGCTCGACGCCGTATCGCAACCGATGCTGATCGAAGGGCACGAGCTGTACGTCACAACGAGCATCGGCATCGCGCGTTCACCCGAGGACGGCATCGACGCGGAGACTCTGCTCAAGCGCGCCGACGGTGCGATGTATCGCGCCAAGGAAGCGGGCCGCAACAACTTCCAATTCGCCAAAGACACCTCGACCGAGATGACCTCGGAGCGGCTGCTCATCGAGCGCAGCCTGCATCACGCGTTCGAGCGCGAGGAGTTCGTCGTGCACTACCAGCCGATGACGAACCTGCTCACCGGCAACGTCGTCGGCGCCGAAGCGCTGATCCGCTGGAACCATCCCGAGCGCGGCCTGATGTCGCCCGACGATTTCATCCCCATCGCCGAGGAGTGCGGATTGATCCTGCCCATCGGCGAATGGGTCCTGCGCACTGCAGTGAAACAGATGAAGGCGTGGCATCCGGAGCACGGACCGCTGCGCGTCGCGGTGAATCTGTCCGCGCGCCAATTCCAGCAACGCGATCTGACCGCGATGATCGAGCGGATTCTGACGGAGAGCGACTATCCGCCGGAGCTGCTGGACATCGAGATTACGGAGTCGACGGCGATGCAGAATGCGGACATCTCGCTCGCGGTGATGAAGCGCCTTCGGCAGATGGGCGTGCGCATCTCGATCGACGACTTCGGCACCGGCTATTCGTCGCTCAGCTACCTGAAACGCTTCCCAATTGACACGGTCAAGATCGATCAGAACTTCGTCCGCGACCTTTCCGACACCACAAACGACGGCGCCATCATCACCGCCGTAATCTCAATGGCCCGCGCGCTCAACCTGCGCGTGGTGGCCGAGGGTGTCGAGACCGAGGCGCAGCTGGCGTTCCTGCGGCGCGAGAACTGCGAGGTCGTGCAAGGCTTCCTGCATAGCCGCCCGGTTTCGGCAGCGGAATTCGAGACTTCGCTTCGTGCCAGGAAGGGTTAACCGCAGTTCTCTGCGTCCTCTGCGTCCTCTGCGACTCTGCGGTGAAAAGCGCGGATAGAATCCGCCGCATGAAAATCCTCGCCATCCTCCTGCTCGCCGCCACGCTCGATCCGTCCCAGGTTGCGCCCGACATCGCGCAACGCCTGGCGCGCTTTCAGAAGGTGGAGATGCCGTTTACGTACGCGGGTATGTCCGCGCGCGAGCGGCGTGTCGTCGACGAGATGGTCGCCGCGTGCCGCGACCTGGAGAACCTCTACTGGCGCCAGAACAACCCCGAGGACGTCGCGTTGTACAACAGCCTCGCAAGCACGAGCGATCCGAAGCTGCGCGATGCGCGGCGCTACCTCTGGATCAACGGCAGCCGCTTCGATCTGCTCAATCACAACGAACCCTTCATTGGCAGCGAGCCGATGTCGCCCGGCCGCAGCCTGCTGCCGAAGGGAGTGTCGCGCGACGAGATCGAGGCGTACGTGAAGGCGCATCCGAAGGAGAAGAAAGCGATCTACGACGAGCGCGCCGTCGTCGAGTTGGTCAGTCGCAGCCCGCTGCGTCTGAAGACGACGCCGTATCACGTGAAGTACAAGAAATGGCTGGAGCCAGCGGCGAAGCATCTCCGCAACGCCGCCGCGGCCAGCGATGACAAAGCGTTCGCGAACTACCTGCGCATGCGCGCCACGGCGCTGCTGACCGACGATTACTATCCGAGCGATCTGGCCTGGGTGCGACTCAAGGATCCGAAGTTCGATCTGATCTTCGCGCCTTACGAGACCTATCTCGACGACCTCCTCGGCGTGAAGACGTCGTACGGCGCGTCGGTGCTCGTGCGCAACGAGTCGGAGTCGGCAAAGCTGTCGGTGTTCAAGAAGTACGTTCCCGACATTCAGGACGCGCTGCCGCTCGCCGCCGAAGACCGGCCGTCGAAGCAGGGGCTCGAGACTCCGATGGAGGTGATGGACGCGCCGTTCCGCGCCGGCGATCTGCGCCACGGCTATCAGGCCGCGGCCGACAATCTTCCCAATGATCCGCGCATCCACGAGAAAGTCGGCTCGAAGAAGATCTTCTTCAAGAACTTCACCGACGCGCGCGTCAACTACGTGATCCTGCCGGTGGCGAAGCTGGTGATGCGTCCCGATCAGGCGGCGCAGGCGTCGGGCGAAGGCTATCTGGCCGCGGTGATGATGCACGAGATCTCGCACGGCCTCGGGCCGGCCTTCGCGCGCAAGGGTGGTCAACACGTCGACATTCGCGAAGCGATCGGACCGACGTACTCCGGATTGGAAGAAGCGAAGGCCGACGTCACCGGCATGTTCGGACTGAAGTGGCTCGTCGATCACGGTGCGCTGCCAAAGGAGCGCCTCGAGGAGTACTACGCGTCGTACGTCGCCGGGATTTTCCGCACGGTCCGTTTCGGCACCGCGGAAGCGCACGGCCGCGCCGAGATGATGGAGTTCAACTTCCTCGAGGAGAAGGGCGCGATCACCCGCGACGCGTCGGGACGGTACGTCATCGACTACGCGAAGATGCCCGACACGATGGCCGCGCTGGCGAAGGAGCTGCTCGAGATCGAAGCGACCGGCGACCGCGCGCGCGCCGAGGCTTGGTTCAACAAGTACGACAAAATGCCGGCCACCCTGCGCAGCGCGCTCGATGCCGCGAGCAACGTTCCGGTCGACATCGATCCGCTCGTGCCGTTCCGCGAAGGGGTGCAGTAGACGCGCTTACACTGTCGACTTGACCAAACGACGCGCACACGACGACGACGAATACCAACCGGCAGGCGGCCGACGCGGCGGAAAGCGGCGGAAGCCGGAACCGGCAAGCACCGATCCGGTGGGCTTGAGTGGATGGGGGTCCACGACGGATGTGGATCCGCGCGATGCCGCCATCGTCATCTCGATCGGCAAGGCGCGCTGCCGCCTCTTCCACGATCAGCGCGAATTCGATTGCCTCGTCCCTGCGGAACTGGCGATGCGCCAGAAGAGCGCGCTGGCCGTTGGCGACCGCGTCGTCACCGAAGTCGCCGATGGAGTCTGCCGCCTTGCGGGAGTTCTTCCGCGGCGCACGGTGCTGTCGCGTCCCGATCCGCTCAATCCGCATCTGCAGCGGCTCATCGCGGCAAACATCGACGTCGTCATTCACGTCGTCTCGGTGAAGGCGCCGCCGCTGCGTCCGCGGCTTATCGACCGTTTTCTCATCGCCATTCAGCGCGGCGGCGCGCAGGCGGCGATCTGCGTGAACAAGATCGATCTGCTCGACGACGAAGAACGCGCTCGCGAGCTCGCCTCACTCGATCCGTATCGTGCCCTCGGCGTCCCCGTCATCGCCTGTTCGGTGAAAGGGAACGAAGGGATTGCCGAGCTGCGCGCGCTGGTCGACGGAAAGACGTGCGCGCTCGTCGGCCACAGCGGCGTCGGCAAGTCGTCGATCCTCAACGCGCTCGACGAGCGGCTCGACATCACCACCGGCGAGCTGCACAAGCGCGGCACCGGCCGACACACCACCACCGCTTCCACCCTTCACGACCTCGGCGACGACACGTACCTGATCGACACGCCCGGCATCCGCGAGTTCGGGCTGTGGAACATGACCCTCGACACACTGCACGATTACTTCCCCGAATTCGCCGAGCCGGGCGAGTATTGCCGATTTAACGACTGCACGCATTTGCACGAGCCTGGCTGTGCGGTGAAGGAGCGCGCCGAGGCGGGCGAATTGAGCGGCGCGCGGTACGACGCGTACGTGCGATTGGCGGAAGATTTATCGCAGCCGAGTCGTTGACGCCGCAACCATGCGCCGAAAACTCATCGTTGCCATCGCCGCCGTCGCTGTTGGGTGCACGCCGAAACCGCAGCCTGCGCCTGTTGCGGCACCCGCGAGCACGCCGCCGACTGTCGCCAAATCCGCCGATGCTCTAATCGACCACACCGGCGACTCGCCAGAAACCGCGGTGATGGTCCCTGCGGACGCGCCGAACGAAGGGATCGACTTCCAGAACAACTGGATCTTCGATCGCTACGGCCGTTTTCGTCGCGCGGGAGGCGGTCTGGCCCACGCGGGCGAGGGCACCGGGGCACGCCGCTATGAAGTGGTGAAGGTGGAACTTGCCGATCACTCCGAGCGCACCATCTTTTTCGACATCACCGAAAACGAGAAGAACTGGGCGTCGCAGCGTCAGCACTGAAACAAAAAAAAGGCCCCGCTCGCGCGGGGCCTTTCGTTTCGATGAAGAGTGATTAGCGGGTCTTGATGCAGCCGCTGTTCGCGTTCGACCACTCGTACTGGTAGCCGAAGCCGCCGGTGCCGATGAACGGAGCCGGGCTCCACGCGCACTTGTCGTCGGCTTCGTAGCCGCGACGGTCGAACCACGCATTGCCGAGGGCGTCGGTGACGGCCTCACGCGTCTCGTGGCAAACGAAGTGCTCCTGGTCGAGCGACGTGTTGCCGAACGCCTGGCAACCCGAGCAACCAGCCCACGGCTCGATCGAGTACTTCACGTTCTTGCCCGATCCGTCGACATAGTGGCTGTGATACGCGCAGTACGCCAGGTTCGGTCCACCGCACGACGTCGAGGAACCGTCGGATGAATACGATCCGCTCGGGATGAAGACTTCGTAGATGGCGTTGTAGTCAGTGCTGCCCTGCGCCGCGATGACCTTCTTCACTTCGCTCTGAACGACGGCGTCCGTGCAGTTGGCCGGAGGCGTGGAGGCATCGAAGTAGTCCGCCGGTCCGCCGGCGAGATTGGAGAGGGCGATCGCGCCGGTGCTGCCCGTCGCGTCATCGATACCCGTGTACTGGGTGATCGTGTTGTACTCGCCGGTCGTACCGAACTGGTTGCGGAAAGCCTGCATGTTGCTCGTGTAGCCGCTGGGGAACGAGCCCCAGAAGATCAGGACTACATGTGCGTTGCGGATGACCTTTCCACCAGTGTGGTAGCTCAGGTTGCCGCCGGCGCCGCCGCCGCCAGCCTGGTTGCTGGGGTTCGTCTTCCCGGTCGGAAGATGGTTCACTTCAAGCGACTGGGCAAACGCTGCAGTAGCGAGCGTGGCTGCAAAAACGAAGACCAAGGCTTTCTTCATGTACTGGGTCCCTCTCCTTAAAAGTTGTGTGAGACAACGGTAAAAGACGTTAGCCGCACTTGACGGCAGTGCGACTCCTAAGAGCAACCGTGCTGCCACTGTTCCGTCACAGGATTAAGTGATTGATTCTAAAGGAAGAGAGTCAAAACGCAAGGAATAAAAGGTTCATGGCCTGACCCTTTTGACCAATTTTGATGGGGTCACATTCTTTTCACGGGGTCAGCATCTGGACCACTTTCGGCGGTTGCACGGCTCGCAGTTGCGGGGTCTCGCGGTTTTTTTGATGGTTGGCCGTCGCGCGACTGTGCAACCGCGAGACCGCGCGGCCTCATGGTCTAATCGCGAACGTGGGAAAGCCGACGATCCGCACCATCCTCGTTCCGCGCTGGGCCACGATCATCCTGCTCATCCTGCTGTCCGCCGCGATGGCGGCCCTCATCGCCATGCTCTCCGGCCGGGCGTACGTTCGCCAGCAACTCACGATGGCCGAAGTAGTCTCGCTCGTCCATCGCTACGACCGAGGCGCGCTTAGCAACGATGCTCTGCTCGCCACCGCCGCGCCGGGCATCGCCGACATCCTCTTCTTCATTCCGTGGGGCGCACTCGCCTTTCTTTCGTTCGACGGCGGCGAGACGCATCGCTTCCGCACGTATCTGCTGACGCTGGCGGTGGGCGTGACATTTGCGTTGGGGCTGGTTTCGTGGCAACGCACACTACCGGCACCGGTGACAGGGTGGGAGGACGCGGGATGGAACGCGCTCGGCTGTCTCGCCGGCGCCATCATCGGACATCTGCGCAAACGTCTGCGAATCCGTTTCGATTAGGGGTAATGAGTGATTCTCGTGGTTGAAGATGATCCGCAGGTGGCGCGGCTGGTCGCGCTGGTCCTGCAGCGGAACGGGCGCGACTGCCAGGTCGTGGCCGACGGAACGACCGCGTTCGCGCGCGCGAAGGAAATCCAGCCGCAGATGATCTTTGCCGACCTCACCATCAAAGGGATGAATGGTGCCGCCCTCTGCAGCGCTCTCAAAGGGCAGCCCGAGACGCGCGCCATCCCGTACATCGTCCTCTCCGGCGACCGCGACATCGCCGAGAAAGCGCACCAGTGCGGCGCGGATGACTATCTCGTCAAACCATTCGAGTTCCCGGACCTGCTCCGGCTCGTCGAGAAATATGCAAGAACTGAAAGCTGAGAAGCCGCCTGAATCGCCCGCCGACTCCGATCCCGCCAGCCGCCTCATGGCGCGACTGGCCGAGGAGGGGTTCACCACCGATCTGACCGAAGAGGATTGGCGTAACTACGGCGAGATCATCTACCGCCGCGCCGAAAAGATCTCCTTCGCCGCCGGCGAGACGATCTTCATCTTCACGCGCGTTCACGATCTCAATGAACGCATCCTCCGCCAAACGTCGGACAGCGTCGTCAACTCATACAAAGCGCGCAGCATCGGCGGCAAGGCGCTGTCCGTGCTGCAGTCGACGACCGTGTATCACTGCCTCGTCGCGGACGGCGATCAGCCGCACAACGATCTGCTCACCGGCTACGTCACCCGCGCCGGCGGCGCCACGTTCATCCCCGTGATCATCGTCCCCGAGATCAACCAGGTCATCTACCCCGATCTCGAGGAAAAAGTCGCCAGCGTCCGCCCGCGCGTCGAGTACCTGCAATACCTCCTCGGCGAACGCCGCGAAACCGTCAACATGCACCGCCCCACCGTGCAGGCGATGTGGGTCTCGCTAGGCGTCGTGCTGGTGCTGCTGCTGGCGATCGCGGTGTCGTTGATTCATTAGCTGCACGCTGCGCGTGCGTTGTCGGTTGTCGGTTAGCTGCGCTCCGCGCGTTGTCAAAACCGAGTTGCCCCCCGACAACGCGGCGGAGCCGCAATCAACCGACAACCGACAACGCGCGCAGCGCATAATTCACCTTATGTCTGCCGACCTCCGGCCCGTCCCGACCGACGATCCTAATCTCGACCTCGGATTCGGGAGCGTCGTTGCCCGCGAGAGCAGGAAACGGCTGCTCAATCGCGATGGCACCTTCAACGTCCGCCGCGAAGGGCTGCCGTTTTTGGAAGCGCTCTCCGCCTACCACTACTTTCTGACCATCAGCTGGCCGAAGTTCCTCGGTTACGTCGCGGCGACGTACGTCATCCTCAATGCGCTCTTCGCCTTCGCCTTCGTCGCCTGCGGCGCCGGCGCACTTACCGGATTCGCGAATGAGGCGATGATGGAGCGCTTCAGCCGCGCCTTCTTCTTCTCCGTCCACACACTGGCGACGATCGGCTACGGCAACATCGTGCCGGTCACCTTCGCCGCGAATGCACTGGTTGCGCTTGAATCGCTGGTCGGCCTGCTCGGCTTTGCCATCATCGCCGGCATCATGTTCGCGAGATTCGCGCGGCCGAGGGCGGAGATCGCGTTCAGTGACGTTGCGGTGATCGCGCCGTATCGCGGCAAGACCGCGCTCATGTTCCGCATCGTCAATAAGAAGCGGAACGAGATCGTGGAGATGGAAGCGAAGGTCCTGCTGGCGCGGCGCAAGCGCGGGGGTCAGATCACCGATCGCGAGTTCATCCCGCTCAAGCTCGAGCGCGACCGTGTCGTCTTCTTTCCGCTTGCCTGGACCATCGTCCATCCCATCGACGCCGGTAGTCCGCTCAATACCTGCTCGCCCGAAGAGCTGCAGGCGCTCGACGCCGAATTGCTCGTCCTCCTCAACGGCTTCGACGAAACGTTTTCCCAGACCGTGCACACGCGCTCGTCGTACAAAGTCGACGAGATCGTCTGGGGCGCGAAGTTCCGGAACATGTTCAACCCTTCCGATCCGGACGGCACCATCTCCGTCGACATCCGCAAGCTGCACGAATTCGATCCGGTGGCGTGACCTGCGCCACAAAGCGCGTCGAGCGCGAGCGTACGATGTAAACATTCGCCTGTGACGGGAGTCAAAAACGCCATGAAACAATGGATAGCACTCGCGGTCGTCGCGCCGACGCTTCTCCTCGGCGTTGAAAAGGAAACGTGCCCCTTCGGCCCCTTTGACCTCCGGTCGCCGCGGGAGCAACAGGCCACTCTCAATCACCAGCTGTCGGTCGTTGCCGAGGCGGTCGCGCCGAGCGGACGGCACCACGCGGTAAATCCGCCGGCCAGCGGCGGCGTCGTCTATCCCTCCTCGGTGAATTACATCGACGACGAGATCTTCAATACGATGAAGTCCGCCGGCATCACGCCGTCCGCGCTCTCCTCGGACGAAGAGTTCCTCCGCCGCGTCACCATCGATCTCACCGGCCAGATCCCCGACTCCGCCACGGTGCAGGCGTTCGTCGCCGATAAATCCGCCGACAAGCGCACGAAGACGATCGATGCGCTTCTCGCTTCCGACGCGTTCGTCGATCGCTGGACAATGTGGTTCGGCGATCTCGTGCAGAACGTGCAGGTGTCGTCGAGCAGCCGCGAGCTGCCAGCCGGCCGCAATGCGTACTACACGTACATCCACGATTCGATCAAAGCCAATAAGCCGTACGACCAGATGGTGCGCGAGATCATCGGCGCATCCGGCGACAGTTTCACCACCGGAGCCGCGAACTTCTGGGTGCGTCAAATCCAAGCCAACGGACCGGTTCAGGACACCTACGACAATCTCGCCGCCGAGTCGGGCGCGATGTTTCTCGGCATGCCGATGCAGTGCCTTTCCTGCCACAACGGCCTCGGACATCTCGAAGCGGTCAACTGGTATCTGAAGTCGCACGCCCGCGTCGAGTTCTGGGGCAACGCGGCATTCTTTTCGCGCGGCAGCGCGCGACGGACCACGCCGGGCGACAATCAGTCGAGCTTCACCGTCAGCGACACGACCAAGGGCGCCTACAACCTGAACACGAACTCCGGCAACAAGACCGCGCGCGTTCCGATCGGCACGCAGACAACAGTTAATCCAGCGTTCCTGATGACCGGTGAACAACCGGGGCCGACCGAGCCGTGGCGCGACGCATACGGCCGCATCCTCACCGCGCATCCGCAATTCGCGCGCGCCACCGTCAACTATCTCTGGAAGGAACTCTTCACCCTCGGCATCGTCGAGCCGGCGAACAACATGGATCCGTCGCGCCTCGATCCGAACAACCTTCCCGCCGGCCAGGTGATCCAACCCAATCATCCGAACCTTCTCACGCTGCTCGCAAACGACTTCACCACGAGCCACTACGACATCAAGTCGCTGCTGCGGAAGATGGTGCTGTCGAACGCCTACCAGCTCTCCACAAAGTACGACGCCGCGTCGTGGAACGAATCGTGGACGCCGTATTACGCGCGGCATATCCCGCATCGGATGATGGCCGAGGAGGTTCTCGATGCCGTCGCCAAAGCGACCAACGTCCCGGTCACCTACACGATCAGCGGAAACGGTGGCACGACGACGTCGGCGATGAAGCTGCCCGACACGCTGGAAGTGCGCAACAACGTCTACGGCCGCTTCCTCGATGAATTCGGACGCGGCAACCGCGACGATCAGGCGCGCTCGAACGACACCTCGATCGCGCAGGCGCTCTCGCTGATGAACGACGGCACCGTCGTCGTCAACCGCGTGCGCAGGACGACCGCGAATTCGACCGTCGCCAAGGCGCTCGCAGCGTCGACCGATCCGAACGTCATCACCGACCAGCTCTACCTCGCGACCCTTTCGCGCTATCCCACTGCCGCCGAGAAAACGCAAGCCGTGAATTATCTGAAGAGCGGCACGCTGGCGAACAAGACCGAAGATCTGCAGTGGGTCCTGCTCAACTCCCTCGAGTTCCTGTTCAACTAAGGACTGACGACAATGGCAAAACCGAGACTTCCGAAGAGCACCATCGAGTGCCCCTCCTGCGACAAAGCGAGCGGCTTTCCGATCGATCGGGCGCAGGGCTTCTCGCGCCGCAAGTTCATGCAGATCGCCGGCACGGGACTCGTCGCTTCGTACTTCGCCGACGTCTTCAGCCCTCGCCTGCTGCAGGGCGCCACGACCGCCGCAAACGTCACCCTTCGCAACACGGCGAAAAACTGCATCTTCATCTTCCTTCCCGGCGCGCCGAGCAACATCGACATGTGGGATTTGAAGGAAGGCGCCTGGACGCCGTCCGATTTCGCGCCGACGTCGTACGACAACAACAACGTGCGCTTTCCGCAGGGACTGATGCCGAAGACGGCGGAGCAGCTCGACAAGGTCACTTTCGTCCGCTCCGGACTTTCCTGGGCGGCCGTGCACACGCTCGGACAGGCGTGGGCGCAGATCGCGCGCAATCCCGGCGGCGCCACCGGCTCGATCGCGCCGCACATCGGCGCCGTCGTCGCGCTCGAGTCGCAGATCAAACGTGCGTCCAGCGACGTCCTGCCCGGCTTCATTGCGCTCAACTCGACCGGCATCCCGTCGTCGGGATATCTCTCCGCGTCGTACGCACCGTTCCAGGTCGTGCCCGCGGCGACCGGCCTGCCGACGATCGCGCATCCCGATGGTGCAACGCGCTTCTCCGACCGCTGGTCGTTCCTGCAGCAGCTCGACACCAACCGCACCAGCGGCACGCTCGGCAAGTCGACGCTCGACATGAACGCCTTCTACACGCAATCGAAGGCGCTCATGGACGCACCGAACATCAACGCGACGTTCAGCTTCACCACTGCCGAACACACAAAGTACGGCGCGAGCACGTTCGGCGATTCGCTCATCGTGGCACGCAATCTCGTCGCCGCCGGCAAGGGCACGCGCTTCGTGCAGGCCACGCTCGGCGGATGGGATCACCACAGCGGCATTTACACGCCCGCCGCGAACGGCGTGAGCTCGCTCTATACGCAATGCGCGCAGTTCGATCCTGCCTACGGCGCGCTGCTGGCGGACCTGCAGTCGATGCCAGGCTCCGTCGCGGGCAAAACGCTGCTCGATGAGACGCTGGTCGTCGTCATCGCCGAGTTCGGCCGCACGGTCGGCGTCCTGAACAACCAGGCCGGCCGCGATCACAACCTCCGCATGTCGACCGTCTGGGCCGGCGGCGGCGTCCGCGGCGGAAACGTGATCGGCAAGACCGACTCGACCGGCGGCAACGTCGCGGACTTCGGCTGGAGCGCCAACCGCGACATCCGCCCCGAGGATGTCACCTCCACCATCTACTCCGCCCTCGGCATCGACTACACGACGGTCCGCCACGACGACCCGCTCAACCGCGGATTCGAATACGTTCCCTTCGCAAAGGATGGAACGTACAAACCGATCGAAGAACTGTTCTGATCTTCGCTTCGCGCGTTGTCGGTTGTCGGTTGGTTTCGCCTCCGCTCGTTGTCGGCTTGCCGCGTTAGCGGCTCCGGAGGATAGCCAGGGGTGCGGCAAAGCGCGCACCCCTGGAACGCGAGTAGGCGGAAGGTTTGTGCCGCGTCAGCGGCACCGGAAGGGGACACTTCCTGTGCCGCTAACGCGGCACAAAATCAAACGCGTTCATTTTTCCAGGGGTGCGCGCTTCGCCGCACCCCTGGCTACTCTCCACTGCCGCTAACGCGGCGAACAACCGCGCAGCGGCTGGGACCGGAGGTCTGAACGATGCGATGAACGACGGAGAGCGGCGCCCTGGCGATCGCAAATCGCCGGGCGCCGCTGACTTACCGTCTAATTACCGAGCTACACGATCGCGTAAGTCCGCATGGTACGCGGGCGTGTCAGTGATGCCGGTCGGATTCCCCATCTTCGCGATGCGTCCGGAAATGTCCTGGATGCGGTCCTGCGTACCGGGATGGTCGGCGAAGAAACGCTCGACGGAATTGCTGCCGCCTTTCTCCAGGCTGAGCAGCTTCTGGAACATCTCCAGCATCCCGTGCGGGTCATAGCCGGCCTTCGTCAGGTACTCCAATCCGAGGTCGTCGGCTTCTTTTTCATCGGCGCGGCTGAAACGCGCCATCGCGCCGCCGGCGATGATCTGCGCCAGGAGCTGCTGCAATCCGTTCGGATTCTGCCCGAGGAGGATGCTGCCGATCGCGCCGATTTCCTGCTGCGTCTCGACCTGCTTGATGACATGGCGCGCGACGACGTGACTGATCTCGTGCGCCACCACGCCGGCGAGCATGTCCTCCTTATCGGCCTGCGCGATGAGGCCACTGTTGATGTAGATATGTCCGCCGGGGATGCTGAACGCGTTCACGCCCGGATCGTTGACGATGTCGAATGTGAACGGCCGGTTCGCCAGCGGCGTAGCGGCGTGGATGCGCTCGCCGATCCGAGTCAGATAGGCCTTCGCCGTCGCGTCATTGCTGAGCTGCATCTGCTGCGCGACCTGCGCAGCCATCTGATTGCCGAGCTGCCACTCCTGATCAAGCGTGACGCTGCTACCCGTCGCGCCGAGACCACCAGAACCGCAGCCGGCGGCGATCACTCCAACCAAAACAATTGCCAGAAACGAGGTGCGCTTCAACATCGGAACTTCCCTCCGGCACGTCGGCAGTGCAAGAGAAAGGCCGAGGATGAGTTTGCGTGTAACGCAAATACGCGAGGCAGACTCAGCGAAAATTTACGCGCCGATGACCATCACCGTCAGGTCGTCGTAACGCGGCACACCGCGCGCATGAGTCGCCGCAGCATCGACGATCGCGCTCGCCACGATGCGAACGCATGTCGACGGCGGCAGCGAGCGCAGAATCCCGTCCGCGCCGAAATCTTCGCCTTCGATCGACGGCGATTCGATAACGCCGTCGCTGTAGAGGACGAGCAGGTCGCCGGGATCGAGCGTGACTGTCGTCGAACACCAGCGCGCATTCGGAACGATGCCGATCGCCGGTCCGGTCGACCCGATCTGCTCGATGCTGCCGTCCGTGCGAACGAGCATCGGCGGACAGTGGCCAGCGTTGACGAGCGTGAGGCTTCCGTCGTCGCGGATCCATCCGATGACCGCGGTGGCAAAACGGTTCGACGGCAGCAGCGGCTTGAGAAACTCATCGAGCCGCTTCATCGTCGTGGACGGATCGCATCCGGCAGTTGCGCACGAGGTGACGCGATGCTCCAGTTCCTCCTGAATCATCGCCATCACGATCGCTGCGGGAAGCCCCTTCCCCGCCACGTCGCCAAGTGCGAACCAGAGCCGGTCGCCAGCCGCGTGCGTGAACCAGAAGTCGCCGGTGAAGGTTCGCGCGGGGATGGAGATCGCGTGGTATCGCGGTTCCGCGGCCTCGCGGTTGCGCGGTCTCGGGCGCAGTTGCGGCGGGGTCTCGCGGTTACGCGGCCTCGCGGGAAAATCAACGTCAAGGATTGCAGCCGTCATGAATTACCTCCGCCGCCTGAACACTTCACATGCCGCGAGACCGCGCAACCGCGAGACCTCGCAACCGCACATCACGCCGCTACCGGCTGGCAGTGCCTGCACGGCCGGTATCCGCTCTCCAGCGCGTCATCGGAATCGCGGAACGGCACGCGGTTCTTCTCCTGGATTCGCTTCGCATCGCGGCAGGTGGGGAAACAGAAGATGTGCGTCGTGCGCGAGCCGATGTAGCGAACGTGCTCCTTCGCCAGCGCGTCGAGCTGATCGACGTCGACCCCCTCGCGCTCCAGCAACGCGCGTTTGGTAGCGCTGCCGAAGATGTAGTTGCCGATGCCGCCAGACGACGGCACCACCCGATGGCACGGCACGACGTACGGCACGGCGTTGCGGGCGATGACGTTGGCCACGGCGCGCACGGCGCGAGGGCGGCCGGCCTGACGCGCCACCCACGCGTAGGTGCGCACTTCCCCCCGAGGAATGCGGGTAAGCGTCTGGAGAACGTCGTGCTCCAGATCGTTCGCGGAATCGAGATCGACTTTCGGCGAATCGACTCCCTCTCCCTGCAACGCCGCCATCACCTGGCGGCGCAGCGTGGCGGGAATCGTTCCAGGCTCCAGCACGCGTCCGTACTTTTTCGCGTACGCATCGCGAAGGTCATCGATCGATTCGGCGGAGCGGATCATCCGGATGCGGTCCTTCGTGAACGCGACCCAGACGTCGCCGACACGATCGAACGAATCGGCAATCGCGTTCCTGCATTCGTCCTTGCACGACACCGGCGGAACGAGCGCAAGCGACTTAACCGCATGCACGAGTTGCACGACGTCCTCCTGCGATGCGTCGCAACTGCGGCAAGTGCGCAGGTGCTGCTCAACTGCCGTCTTCTCGATCGGCGCAAGCTCGCGCGTGCGCAGCGCATCGATTCGGGTCAACACGTTTCTACATTGCATACGCCACCCCCTTGCTTTCCAGCGCATCCCTCAGCAACTTCAACGACCGGAACACCTTGCCCCTCAACGCCGCTTCGGATTGGCCTACCGTTTTCGCAATCTCCGCGTACGACATCTCTTCCATGAACCGCAGCACGATGAGCTCGCGCGCGTCGACCGGCAGCAAGGCCATGGCCCGCCGCAGCAGCTCGACTTCTTCCTTCCGTTCCAGCTCCGATCCTTCGAGATGAACGAACGGGCCGAGCCGCCCGTCATGAAACGACTCCAGCGGCTCCTCGAGCGCGCTCCGCTTCGAGCGCCGCTTGTTCAGACAGAGGTTGCGCACCGTCTTGAACAACCACGGCCGCAACGCCAAAGCCGCGCAACGCTCCTCGTCGTACTGACGCGTGAGCGCGCGATGGGCCCGCATCATCGCGTCCTGCACCACCTCCTGCGCATCAAACGCGTTTTGCAGGATGCCGTGCGCATACGTGAACAGCGGCCGCTCGAACCGATCGATGAGCCGCTCAAACGCCCCCGGCTCGCAACGATGAACGGCCACCGCGAGCTCGCCGCCTTGATCCGCCTGCCGGACGATCTCGCCCCCGGTCCACGAGTTCTTCATGCGGCTAAGAACACCACGAGTGGCAGTTTCGTTCGCAAAAAAATCGTGCTACTAGCCGCCCCTACTCGTATCGAAGTGCTTCGATCGGATCGAGTTTCGCGGCTTTGTACGCGGGGTAGATTCCGAAGAAGAGTCCGATCGAGATTGAGACGCCGAGGCCTAAGAGGATTGACCAGAGCGGGGTCGCTGTCGCCAGCGGGCTGACTTTTCGGACGACGAGTGCGATGAGCATTCCGACGGCTACGCCGATCGCGCCGCCCATTCCGGAAAGCGTCATGGCCTCGGTGAGGAACTGCATGACGATGTCGCGGCGGACGGCACCGATGGCTTTGCGGACGCCGATCTCGCGGGTTCGCTCGGTCACGGAGACGAGCATGATGTTCATCACGCCGACACCGCCGACCAGCAGCGCGATCGAGGAGATGAAGATCATGGCCAGCGTGATGCCGCCGGTGATCGCCTGGAAGTTTCCGATCAGTTTGTCGGGCGTCATCAGTCCGAAGTCGTTCGGCTTATTGAACGGGACCTTGCGGCGGGCGCGCAGCACGGCCGTTCCTTCTTCCGTGATTTTCGCCACCCATTCCGGCTTGCGCGGGACCGTGGCGATGTTCACGCCGACGTTCTTTTTGACGGCGGGGAAGTGCGCGTCGAACGTAGTGATGGGGATGAGAATGTGCGAGTCGGTCGACTCGAAGAACGTCGCGCCTTGCTTCTCCATCACGCCGATGACGGTGAACTTGTGCCCCCCGACCGTCACTTCTTTTCCGATCGGATCGGCGCGCGCGAAAAGCGAGTCCGCGATGCCGGAGCCGAGGACGACCACCTGCGAGTGCGAACGGACGTCGCCATCGCTGATGAATCGCCCCTCGCCAACATAGTGATTGTTGGCGACGCAGTAGTCCTGATTCACGCCGCCGAAGGTGTCGGGCGTGGCCTGCTGCCCTTTGTAGATCACGTCCAGCGAGGCGCCGCCGTCGCCGAACCAGTAGCGCTCGGGCGAAACGGCCAGCATCGACGGGCATTGCTGCTTGAGCGCGATCGCGTCTTCGTACGTGAGGTTCTTGCGCTGGCGCTGCGATTCATCCGAGTTGCCCGGCCCGAACTGCGGATCGAATTTCTGGAACTGCACCAGCGTGGCGCCGAACGACTGGAAATCGTGCACGACGCTGTTGTTGAAGCCGACGATGATCGAGACCATGGCGATGACCGTGGTCACGCCGATGACGATGCCGAGGACGGTGAGTGCGGAGCGCAGCTTGTACGCCGTCAGCGCGCGAGCAGCGAAGCGGACGTTTTCGCGGGCGGCGAGGATGTGGTCACGGGTGCGCATGGTGTTAGTGGACTCCTCGCGGCATTGCCTCAAGCGAGCGCCCCTCGCCCCGCGCCAGCGGGGAGAGGGAGACACGAAGCGGAGCGGAGTGCGGGTGAGGGGCGTGAGTTGAAGCCCCCTCATCCGCCTTCGGCACCTTCTCCCCCGTGCGCGGGGGAGAAGATCTCTCGATGATCGCTGTTCGTTTGCTTCGCACCATCAGTCGGCCCTCAACGCATCGATCGGCGGCAGGTTCGCGGCGCGCATCGCGGGAAAAAATCCGGCGGTGACACCGGTGAGGACGGCAATGCCCAGTCCGGTGATCACGAGCGACGGACGGACGAGCGTCGGCAGCGGGAAGGCGGTGGAGATGCCGAAGCTGATCAGGGTTCCGAGAAGCACGCCGACGATGCCGCCGCCGAGGGAAAGGAGGATGGCTTCGGTGAGGAACTGGAGTTGGATGTTGCGCTTGCGCGCGCCGAGAGCGCGGCGGATGCCAATCTCGCGCGTGCGCTCCACCACTGACACCAGCATGATGTTCGTGATCACGATGCCGCCGACGACGAGCGAGATGCCGGAGATGAACACCATCACCGCGAAACTGGTCGCCGAAATGCTCTTCCACAGCGCCTGCAACGCCTCGGCGGACACGACGCCGAACGGGTCGTCGTTGCGGAACGGCGTCTTGCGGCGGTTGCGCAGAATCACGCGAACCTGATCGAGCGATTTCTCCAGTCCGGGAACGCCATCCGTTGCGCGAACGAAGAGATTGAGGCCGCGCTTCGATCCGAAGGCTTTCTCGTACGCCTTGATCGGGATGAACAGCTGGTTGTCCTGGCTGCGCCCGAGGACGGAGCCCTGCTTGCGCAGCAATCCGATCACGCGCGCGGGATGGCCGGCGATGTTGACCGTGCGGCCGATTGGATCGAGCTTGGCAAAGAGCTGGTCCTTCACGTCGGATCCGATGACGGCCACCATCGCGGCGTGCTGGTCTTCGGTATTCGTAAAGAAGCGCCCCTCTTCTACGTCGACGTTATTGATCTCGCCGACGTTGGCCGTACCGCCCTGCACGCGCACGCCGCCGAGCTTCTGCGCGCCGTGCTTCACGGTGAGCTGCGTGTTCTCCTGCGCGCCGACCGCCGCGCAACGCGAGCAGTGCTGGCGAATCGCTTCGTAATCGTTCCAGTCGATCTTCTTCCGCTTCACCGCCTCGAGAAATTGCTCGCGGCTGGTGATGATCCCGAACTGCGTGACGATATAGACGTCGGGATTGAGCGTGAAGACTTTCTCCGCGATGTACGAATTCAGCCCGGCGATGATGGAGACGACGGCAATGACCGTCATCACGCCGATGATCACCCCGAGCAGCGTGAGAAAGCTGCGGAGCTTGTTCGTCGTGAGCGCGCCGGCGGCGATGCGGAGGGTGTCCATGTGTTTTGGGTGTGTGATCTCTAGAGTCAAAAACGAAATGTTGAATGTTGAATGGTCAATGTTGAATGTTGAATGGAACTGCTTGTGGTCGAGCGGAGCGCCGTTTCATTGAACATTCAACATTCAACATTGAACATTCAACATTCAGCTTTTAGCCCTTCTTGTCCTCGCCCGGCTTGTCGCCCTTTTCTTCCTTCTGTTCCTTCACCTTGGTTCCGTCCTTCAATTCGCGCAGCGCACGGAACGGGCCGGTGACGATCTGCTCCCCTTCTTTCGCGCCGCTCACGAGCTCGATGGCGTTTTCGCCGGAGAGGCCCGTCTTGACCGGTTCGAATTTCACCGCGCCGTTCCGGATGGCGAAGACGCCTTCTTCGTCGACCGGCTTGCCGGGCGTGCTGCCCGGCTTCTCGCGCACGACTAGCGCCTGGATCGGGATGGCCAGCGCTTTCGGACGCGCGCCGGTGATGATGTCCGCAGATGCGGAGAATCCAGGCCGCACTCCAGGCGGCGGATTCTCGATCTGGATCTTCACCTCGAAATTCACCGCCTCGGTGGTGCTGGTGCTGACGCCGTTGCGCTTGATCGGACTGGACGCGACTTCGGTGACGAGTCCGGGGAAAGTTTTGTTCGGATACGCATCGATGGTGACGCTGGCGCGCTGGCCGACTTTGACCGAGGGGACGTCGGTCTCGTCGACTTCCATGACCGCTTCGACGACGCTCATGTCGGCGATGGTCATCAGCACCGTGCCGGCGTTGTTCATCGTGCCGATGACGGCCACTTCGCCTTCCTCAACCGGAAGCGCGGTCACGACGCCGGCCATCGGCGCGCGCATGGTGGTCTTCTGCAGCGTGTCGCGCGCGGCGTTGAGGTTCTCGCGCGCCTGGCTGATGCGCTGTTCGAGCGCCATGACGTTGGCGCGCGCGGAATCGCGGCTGCTCTGCGCGCGATCGAGCTCGGAGCGCGGGATGATCTTCTGTGCGTAATTTTTCTGCGCGCGCTCGTAGTCCTGCTCCGCGGCGATGGCCATCGCTTTCGCGGCATCGCGATCGGAGAAGACGGCCTGCAACGCGGCATCCGCGCTGCGCGCCGTGGCGGCAAGCTGCTTCTGATCGATCTGCAGGAGGAAGTCGTCTTTCTTCACGACGTCGCCCTCGCGCACGGCGAGATTGACCACCTGCCCCATGACGTTTGCGGACAGGTCGACCTTGCGCTTGGCGTCGATGCGGCCATTCGCGGAAACCTTGCTGGTCAGATCCTGCCGCAACACCTTGCCGTACGTGACCGGCGTAATGTCCTTGCCGCGCCGCGACGCGAATCCAGCGGTGAGAATCCCCGCGATGACCAGTACGACAATTCCAATGATGATTTTGGTGCGACGCTTCATGACAGGCTCTCCTGGTGAACGAACGTACGTGCCTATACGGCGGGATGGGCGGGGGGTTGCGTGGATCGCATCGAGAGCCCCTCTCCCCGCGCTTAGCGGGGAGAGGGAGACACGAAGTGCGGGTGAGGGGCGGCGCCTGCAACCACAGGTCGCGCAAGCACTCGCCCCTCATCCGCCTTCGGCACCTTCTCCCCCGCTGAAAAGCGTGGGGGAGAAGGGCTCTCAATGAGAGAGCGTGCTAAATTTTTTCAATGTTGCCCGATTTCGCCCGGCTTCCCATCCAAAGAAGCAGCGCACCCAGTGCACAGGCAATTGGGCACACCAGCAGCGACATCCGCATCTGATCGGGATTCTTCGCCACGCCGAGAACGTCGCTGAGCCGGCCGATGAGCGGGCCACCGAAGCCGTAGGCGACGATGTTTACGATCGAGAAGAAGATGCCGATGGCAAGACCGCGAAGGTGCGGGCCGGCAATGTCGTGCACGTCGGCGGTGGCAGGACCGACCCACATCAGCGCCAATGCGTAGAGGAACACGTTCATGATCACGACGAGCGTCAGGTTGTTCGCGAAGAGCACGGCGAGCCAGAGCGGGACGGAGATCGCCGCGGCCAGTGCGGTGAAGGCCATCCGTCCGCCGGCGAAACGGCGGCTGAAGCGGTCGGAGTGATAGCCGCTGAAAATCATCGCCGGGATGCCGATCACGATCGAGAGGATGCCGGCCGCTGTGCCGACGACGGCGAGACTGAGGTGATGAACGCGCACGAAAAACGCCGCGCCCCAGATGCCGAGGTTGTTCGAGGAGAGCGCGAAGAACGCGTAACCGGCGTAAAGAAAAAGGAGCGGCTTCGATCGGAAGAGCAGCTTCCAGTCGTTGCCGCCGGTGAGCGCGGCGGGCGATTCGGTGCGTCCGCGCGGCTCTTCGCGCAGCGCGAAGACGAGCATCGCCAGGACTAGTCCCGGAAATCCGAGGAGGTAGAACGCCCATCGCCAACCGTGCGTCTGCCCGATCCAGCCGCCGAGGAAAAAGGCGAGTCCGCCGCCGATGGCAATTCCCGATGAATAGATCGACTGCACTGTGGCGCGCATCCGCGTGGGGAAGTAATCGCTGAGCAGTGAGAGCGCGGCGGGACCGAGCGTGGCCTCCCCGACTCCGACCATGACTCTGCACAAAAAGATCGTCCAGAAGCTGCTGGCGAATCCCGTCAGGCCGGAGAAGAGGCTCCACACGGCGAGCCCGATGCCGATGATCACTTTGCGTTTGGTGCGATCTGCGAGCCGCCCGAACGGCACGCCGAGGAGCGTGTAGAAGATGACGAAGGACGTGGTGCCGAGGAGCGCGAGCTGCAGGTCGGTGAAGTGCAGCTCTTTCTTGATCGGCGTGAAGAGGATGTAGATCAGCGTGCGGTCGAGGAAGTTGAGGACGTAGACCGCGGTGAGGACAGCGAGCGCGTACCAGGAGTACGCGGGGACTCGTTCGGATTGTTGGGACATTGGACGCGCGGAGTGTAGCTGAGTCTGCCGTCGTCCGACTTACGCCGCATTCACCGTCGCGCGCAACGCATCCTTAGGCTCGGGCGGCGTCTTGCTGAAAACCATTTCGTAGCTCTGCGGCGGCAGCGTCCACGTGTAGCCGCGCAGCAACACGACGGCGAAAATCTCCATGAAGTACGTAGCGAAGTCGAGGCCGGGACAGCGATGTCCGGTCGCCGGTCCTGCTCCCTGCGGCGCGAACGCATGCTCGTGCCGTTTCTCCTCAGCGCGCTCGGGCGAGAAACGATCGGGATCGAACGCGGTCGGATTCGTGTACGCGCTCTGCGCGACGTGGCTCGGCGTCACGGCCCACATCACCATCCAGCCGGCCGGTACGGAGACGCCGTCAAACTGCAACGGCGCTTTCGTTTTTCCGAAGACGGCGGCGACGATCGGACAGAGCCGCTTGACCTCGTTCACCACCTGCAGCAGATACGGCATCGTCATCAGCGTCTCGAGCGGCAGCGCACCGGCCGGCGCTTTCGACGCAATCTCCGCGGCCAGTTTTTCGCGAACGTCCGGATGCGCGGTCAACTGCTGCACGATCGATCCTAGTTCCGCGTAGACGATGAAGCCGGCGATGACGATGTGATGCAACTCCAGCGCGGCGTCGTCGTCGGAGAGCGTGGTGCCCGATGACGTTGCCGCGGCGAGCATGCGCGAGAGTCCGTCGTCGGACGGAGTCTGGCGCCGCTCGCGGACCAGACGGCGCAGCACCTCGAGAATGCGATCGCGCGCCTGCAGCGCTTTGCGGTAACGCGTGCCCGGAATGTTGATCGGCAGCGTGGCGAAGCCGTCGGTGAGCGTGCCGTAGTCCGCGCGCAGGCGATCCATCTCGTTGCCCGGCGGCATCCCCATCACCGTCGTGCAAATCACTTCGATCGACAGGCGCTTCAGCTCATCGAGCCAGCGGATCTCCCCTGCCGCCGGCCATTTGCGAAAGTACGTCTCCACCGTCTGCTGGATGATCGGCAGGTACGCGGCCATCGCAGCGCGATTGAACGCCTGATTGACGAGCTTCTTGCGCGCGCTGTGCACCTCGCCGTCGAGCAGCGGCAGGCTGCGTCCGCCGAAGATCTCCTGCACGTGCGGCGGCATCGACCCCTCGCGCATGATCACGTCCGGATCGATGAAGTGCCCCGCAGCCTCGGGGCCGGCCACGACCGCGGTCTTTCGCCCGAGGAGGTGGGAGCGAAAAATGCGGCCGTGTCTGGCCAGACGTTCGTCGATGAAGCGGAACGGATTCTTCGCGAAGGTCAGCGTCTCGCCGAGGAGCGGAAGACCGTTGCTGCCCGGCGGCGGAGGCGTTTCGATCGTGCTCATGCACGTGACGATACGCCGCTCCGCCGCCGGCGGATGTCTTAGGCTCGCTTGATCAGCCGCACGAGGAACAGCAGCACGACCGCACCGAGGAAGGCGACGATCAGGCTGCCGGCCAGACCTCCGCCGAACGAAACTCCCAGCTTTCCGAACAACCAACCGCCGAGAAACGCGCCGATGATGCCCACGATGATGTCGCCGAGCAGGCCGAAGCCGCGGCCTTTCATCACCAGACCAGCCAGCCACCCCGCGACTGCGCCGATGATCAGAAACCAGATCAAACTGTTCATATTGATGTCCCCCTCTTTCTGTTAGCAGCCTCAGCACAATTGCTGCCAGATCAGCCCGGCGTGCGACACTGCACTTCATGAGCTCGCTCTTTCGCCGTCTCTGGCACCTCGAAGGAACCGTCGACCGGGCAACGTACGTCATCGGGGGCATCGTCGCGTTCGCGCTGAAGTACGCGATCGACTGGTCGATCGCGACGTTCGTCTTTCATCGGACCTGGACGCTGATGAGCTACTGGCGGTTGATCGGTCCACTGGTCGCGGAACAGGAGCGGGTGACGGTCTGGATGTTCCTTCTGCTGCTGGTCGTGTCGCTGCCGTTTCTCTGGTTCGGGATGGCCATGACGCTGCTGCGCCTTCGCGATGCCGGAAACAGCGCGGGATGGGCGGCGCTGTTCTTTGTCCCGATTCTCAACGTCCTCTTGTTCATCGCGCTGTCGATCGTGCCGCATAGCGATGCGAACGGACGACGGGACCTCAGCGGCGCGATGGAGAGCGCGCTGTTCGCCACCGTGGCCACGGCCGCGTTGGCGACGATAGCGATCGGGTTTACGACGCGAGGACTGGAAACGTACGGCATCGGATTGTTCGTTGCGGTTCCATTCTGCGTCGGCTACCTCAGCGCATTTCTGCATAGGCGCCGCCACCCGGAAGCACGGGTGCAGTCGTACCTCGTTGCGCTTCTGGCCACGCTCCTCCTCGGCGGATTTCTGCTGGCGCTGGCGTGGGAAGGCGTGATCTGTCTGCTCATGGCCGCGCCGCTCGCGGTCTTCGTAGCGATGATCGGTGCGGCCTGCGGAAGCGCGTCGGCGCGCGTTCGGCCGTCTGCGAAACCGGCGTACATGACGGTCGCCATCCTTCCGCTGATCCTGATGGCGGAAGCGGCGGCACATCGCGTGGCGCCGCTGTATCGCGTCGACAGCGAGATCGTGATCGATGCGCCCGCGGAAACGGTCTGGAAGAATGTCGTCACGTTTTCGGACATCGGCGGGCAACCGGAGTGGTACTTCCGCGCCGGAATCGCGTATCCCATCCGCGCGCGGATCAATGGCCAGGGAGTTGGCGCGACGCGGACTTGCGAGTTCACGACGGGCACGTTCGTCGAGCCGATCGAAGTGTGGAACGAGCCGCGCCTGCTGCGTTTCGGTGTCACCGCCAATCCGCCGCCGATGCGCGAGCTCTCGCCGTACGACCGCGTTGATGCGCCGCATCTGCACGGATTCCTCGTCTCGCAGCGCGGCCAGTTCGCGCTCGAATCGCTGCCAGACGGCCGTACGCGGCTCACCGGCTCGACGTGGTATCAGCATCACCTCTGGCCCGAAGCGTACTGGCGCATGTGGTCCGACGCGATCATCCACCGCATCCACCTTCGGGTGCTGCGTCACATCAAAGTGCTCAGCGAACACGCGCCGGCTTAGTTGCTCGACGGTTTCGACGATGCAGTGACGTACGGCTTCGGACGCGTCACGGCGCCGAAGAGCATGCCCGTCTCCACCGCCACCGGCTGTCCGTCGCGGACGTACGGTTTGAAACGCCACTGCAGCAGCGCGTCGGTGATGCTGCGCGCCTGCGCGGGAAACGCGCTGATGACGTGGACGTGTTCGACCTCCCCCATCTTCCCGATGATGAGGCGGACGGGAATCGCGTTGTACTTCTGATCGCCGAACACCGGATCGACCTTGTACGTCACGTTCGCGCCCTGCGCGTAATCGGGAACGCAGACCGGCGCTGTATCAACGTTCGACGCAAGCTTCATCGCGTCCATCTCCTTGATCAGCGATTCGAGCAACGCCGGATCGGGACTGGTGAAGACGAAACGGATCGTGTGACAGCGCACCTCCGTCGCCAGCACGTACCAGTGCAGTTGCGCGACCGGCGAGTTGTAGTCGAAGCGCGTGAAGATGTGATTCGCCACCGTCACCTGCGACGGCTCGTGCTCGACTCTGTAATCCGCCTGCAGCCTCTCCTTCGTCCGCTCGATCGTCTCCTTCGCGCTGTGGCCGGACATCGGACCGAAGAACATGTCCTGCGCCGTGATCAGCACCGTTCCCCGGCTCGCGCCTTTGTAATCGGGTCCGGGCCGCAGCAGCGTCAGCGAATACGCCCCGCTGTCGGACGGCGGAGGTCCTTTGTATTTCTCGAACCAGCCGGACGGCAGCGGGTACGAGAGACCGAAGTAGTCATTCCGATAAACATCGCGCACCACCGTCCCTCCCTCGGGCAACGGAGTCGCGCTGTCGCTCGCGCTCGGGACAGCTCCTTTGACCAGGATGACGTCCGTCGGCAGTTTGCGAACAGGGGCGTCCTGCGCACGCGCGATCGGCAGGATGCAGAGGAAAAGGATCGTCTGGGTCGTACGGCGGAACATCGTCCCTCCCTTCGAAATCGGGCCGCTGGCGATGCCGCCAGCGGCCCGCGATGCGAATGCGTCAGAGACTTCGGAGGAAATTCAGCAGGTCCTGCTTCTGCGTGGAGTTGAGCAGGTCGTAGTTGTTCTCGACCGTCTGTGCCTCCGATCCGGAGCTGTCGTGCGCAACGATCGCCGTGATGAGGTTCTTGGTGCGGCCGTCGTGCAGGAAAAAGATTCGCTGCCCGAGTCCCCACAGAGGCGCGGTGCGGAACTGATCGCCGCCGGCGCCGCCCTGCGACACGTTGTCATTCAGCCCGGTTCCCATGTGATGGATTTCGAGATCGCTGAAGAGGTTCGCCGTCGCACTGCCGAGGCTCGGCGTGAATCGCGAGGGGGAAGTGGTGAGGGACGCCGTGTGGCAAAGCGCGCAGCCGATCGAGGAGAAGAGACTGCGTCCGTTGGCGATCGACGTCGAACCGCCAGGTACTGTCGTCGACGGCGTCGGCTGGGCGAGCAGGCGCATGAACATCGCGAACTGCACCGTGTCGCTCAGCGTTCCGATCGCCGTCGTATTGAAGTTGGTGTGATCCTCGGGTGTGGGATTGACGCGGCAGGCTGCGGCAAGACCGTTCACCGTATCCTCGCCGGGAAGCGGGCGCTCCTGCGTGAACAACTCGTTGCTCACGCCCATCTCCACGTTGTAGGCCTCGCCGGCGAAGATCTCCAGCGACTTGTTCTGCGCCTTCCAGCCGAAGCGGCTGATCGTGCCGTCGTTGCCGTTGTGATTGAACGTGCCGTGCACGCCGACGTTGTTGTTCTGCTGGTTGTTGAAGTTGGTCAGCAACGTCGCGTCGTCGATGTTCTCCATCAGCCCCGATCCGAACGTCGGCGTCGGAATGCGGAAGATGATGTTGCCGGTGTTGACGGCATCGGCGAAGCGCGGCTGAACGATGACGCTGGTGTTGCAGCCGGAGGGCGTATCGACGCGGCCGACGATGGTGTAGAGATCTTCCACGCCGCCGTTCGGCCGGTTCGGATCAGGATTTCCGAACGGGTCGAAGAAGAACGGGAAGCGCGCCTCGCGCACCGGCCCGGTGCTCGTGATGAAGGATGGGACGGTGTTCGTCGCGCCGTCCGCCGTGGCGTCAGCGACCTGCGGATTGGTCGCCGGCGCGGAGCCCCCGACCGCGGGCTGGGCATGACAGGCCACGCAGCTCCGGGAGTTGTAGCGCGGCCCGAGGCCGAATCCATCTTCGCCCGCGACCGTGCCGGAGACCGAATCGATCTCCTGAAAACGCGCCTTGCCGTCGTTGAAGAAGTTGAGAATCGTGACCGGGTTGTTCGCAGCGACGGACGACAGCGGGCCGCCGGCGCCCGCCGCGCCGCCGCGCACCCCCGGATCCACCTGCGCAAATCCTTGCAGCACAAACAGAGAGAGAAACAGCGCTAACGGGATTACTCGTCGGGTCATGGGTCCTCCTCCAATCGGTTGTTAGAGAGCACGACGGCAAAGCGAGAGGCCGACGCGGCCTTCGCCGGTTACTACCCGAGTGGTTGGAGGAGAGCCGGAGCAGTCCCCTCCTTCGATTTCACGAAGTGCTGCCGATCAGTTGGCTTTGATTAGGAGAGGAATAGCGCAAAGAAACCCACACCACTAAAAACGTCAGATTTAAAGAATGATGGGATTAGAGAGGGCACTGTCTGAAGATTACGCGCGTTCGTTCCATCGAGAGTCCTTCTCCCCCGCGGTTTTTTGCGGGGGAGAAGGTGCCGAAGGCGGATGAAGGGGCGTTCGCGCGAAACTCCCCTCACCCGCACTTCGTGTCTCCCTCTCCCCGCAAAAAGACGCGGGGAGAGGGACTCTCGAACGCCACCGGAATCTTGCGCGACACTACCGTCGCGGCGAGAACCGCGCTATGTCGTTGCGCTGTATCGCACCGCGGGGCTGCCGGCCGGATAGAACACTCCGAGCAAGCGCATCTCGCCGTCGCCGCGGTTCTCTACGCAATGCACCTGTCCGTGCGGGAGGAAGATGCAGGAGCCGGTCTCGATCGGCGTGTTCGACTGGCCCGCCCACATCCGGCCAGTGCCGTCGAGGATAACGATCACCTCTTCGTACAGGTGGAAGTGATCGGGCGCGCGGCCAGGCGGGATGCCGCCGACGAATTGCGTGACCTGCGTGCTGCCGGCGTCCGCGTTGATCACCTCGCGATACCAGCGGTCGCCGGTGCGCTGAACCAGGCGGTCGCCCATCGCCACGGCGAACGGCTCGCCGCTGCCCGGTTCATAGCCGGCCAGCGCAGCGCCGTCGTCGGGACAGCGCGAACTGACCAGGGTCAGAGCTTCGGTCGCCGCTATATCTAATGATGTGGCGGGGGGCAGGTAGACGCCGGTATCGGGAGTAAGGGTGAATGAACCGGCCGATCCGGAGCCGGAGACGACGTACAGCACCTCGTCCGCCACCTCGTTGCACAGCGTCGCGCGCTCGCCTGCCGGTAACTCCAGCACGCGCAGCGAGATCGCCCGTGCGCCGGACGCGGTTCCGAAGTGTCGCCAGATCCGCAGAGCGCCTTCGACGACCGGTTCGCCGTCCTTCAATCCTGTTACGCGGCAGCCGCCATCGAGATTTGCAAGCATTTCGTGGGATTATGCTCCACGCATGCAGACGAAAGAAGACGGAGTCCGGGCCACCAACCAGGACTTCATCCGCTACGACCAGGTGGAGAAGCGCCAGAACTACCAGCTCGCCGAGGGCGTCGACGGCGAGGAGTTCGACGACGAGTTTCAGATTCAGACGGTCGACATCGGCCGGTTTCTCCACGGCAACAACGCCGACAAACGCGCATTCGCCACGCAACTCGGCGACGCGCTGCACGAGATCGGATTCGCCATTCTCACCGGTCATGGCGTCGATCCGAATCTTTATGCCGAGGCTGAACGAAGGATCGAGAGCATCTTCACGGACCTCACGCTCGACGAAAAAATGCGCTTTCGCGCAGAGCGTTTCGGCTCCGTCAATCAGGGCTACTTCCCGATCAAAGAGACGAGCAACATGCATCCCGACCTCGTCGAAGGTTGGGTGTTCTGCCGCCGCGCGTTCGAAGACACGAATTCATTTTGGCCGGCACGCGATGACGCCGAGTTCTTTCGTCAGATCGTCGCCGGCCACGAAAAACTGATTCTGCCGGTGATGCAGAGCCTCCTCACCTACCTCGGATGCGACGCGCATCTCTTCGATCAGAAACTGACCGGCACGAACTTCGGACTGCGTCTCAACTACTACCCGCCCGTCTCCGACGCCGATGACGCCACCGGCGCCGCGCGTCTCCTCGGCCATGAGGACATCGACCTCTTCACCTTCCTTCCCGCGCCGCGCGTGGAAGGGCTGCAAATCCTCAATCGCCGCAACATGAAGTGGGTGCGCATCGCCGCGCCGCCGGGAAGCATCATCCTCAACACCGGCGACTACATGCAGCGCATCAGCAACGACATCTTCCCGTCGACGACGCATCGCGTCAGCAAGCCGCGCGATCCGCGGCAGCGAACTGCGACGCGCGTTTCGCTACCGATGGCGGTCTATCTGTGGGAGGACGAAATCCTGGAAGTGCTGCCGTGCATCGCCAATCCGAAGTACCCGCCGGTGAAGGCGATCCAGTTTCACACCAGCATCACCAGCAAATTTTATGGGGATGGTTACGCGGTGACCGAGGCATGAATGACCCGCTCCTCCAATACCGCGAACGTTTTCCGATCCTGAGCCGGACGAAGTACCTCGTCTCGCACTCCCTCGGCGCGATGCCTGAGGCCACGCGCGACGCGCTCGCCGAATACGCGGACTTGTGGGCTTCGCGCGGTGTGCGCGCGTGGGGCGACCGCTGGTGGATGATGTCGATCGAAGTCGGCGACATCATCGCGCCGCTGATCGGCGCGCCGCCGGGATCGGTGGTCATGTTGCCAAACGTGACGACCGCAGAAGCGGTGGTGCTGTCGTCGTTTGATTACGACTCGCCGCGCAATCGCGTGGTGATCGTCGACGGCGAGTTCCCATCCGTCCGCTACATCTACGATCGCCTCGCCCGCCGCCTCGGCGCGGAGATCGTGACCGTGCCTCACGATGCCTCGGGTCTCGGATTCGATCTCGATCGTCTGCTCGCGGCGATCGACGAACGGACGCAGATCGTTCCGATCGGCCACATTCTCTTCGAGTCGTCGTACATGATCGACGTCGAAGCGATTGCGCGGCGATGCCGCGAAGTCGGCGCAACTTTGGTGCTCGATGTCTTTCAATCCGCGGGCATCGTTCCGGTCGACGTGATCGGCTGGGATGTGCCGATCGCAGTCGGCGGCGTCCTCAAATGGCTCTGCGGCGGACCGGGCGGATCGTTTCTCTACATCGATCCAAAGCTGCGTCCGAAACTGGAGCCGAGTTTCACCGGCTGGATGGCGCACGCGAACCCATTCGGCTTCGAACCGCCTCCGATGCGCTTCCGCAACGACGGCCTCCGTTTCGCACTCGGCACGCCGCCCATTCCCGCCCTCTACGCCGCCCGCGAAGGTCCGAAAGTGGTCGCCGAGGCGTGCGGCGGCGACATGAACGTGATCCGCGAGAAGTCGTTGCGCCAGACGCAGCGCATCATCGATCTCGCCGACGCACGCGGCTTCGAACTGCGCACGCCACGCGAAGCGGACCGACGCGGCGGATCAGTGTCCGTGCTCATGCCGCACGCGAAAGAAGTCGCCTTCGAACTGAACGCCGAAGACATCGTCTGCGACTTCCGCCCCGGCGCCGGCGTCCGCTTCTCCCCACATTTCTACACGACCGATGAGGAGCTCGAAGTCGCCTTCGCAACGGTCGACGAGATCCTGCGCACGGATCGGTGGAAGCGGCAGGCTGCGAAGCAGACGATCGTGACTTAACCACAGAGACACAGAGATCACAGAGGTTTCTCTGCGTCCTCTGTGTCTCTGTGGTGAAAGCTTTTCAGCCCACAACCGCGCCGACCAAATCGTACGGATGCGCATCCGTGATCGACACGCGCGCGAAGGCGGGGAGATCAGCAGGTAGCAAGTCGATGCCATCGTTGATCAGGAGCCGTCCGTCGATTTCAGGGGCTTGGCCGATTAGGCGCCCTTCCAACAAATGCTCGGTTTCGGTGCAGACGCCGGTGACGAGCGCATCGAATGTCTGGCCGAGCTTCGCTTCGTTGCGCGAGCGCGAAATCTCCTGCTGCAGTTGCATCAGCTTTTCGCGGCGCCGTTCGGCGGTTTTACGCGTCGGCGTATCGGGCATGCGCGCGGCGATCGTCGCGTCTTCGGCGGAATAGACGAAGGCGCCCATCTGATCGAACTGCGCCCACTCGGTGAATTCGTACAGCTCGCCGAAGTCGCGCGGCGTCTCGCCGGGATGGCCGGTGATGAACGTCGTTCGCAGCGAGAGATCGGGGACGAGCTCGCGCATCCGCGTCACCATCGCGCGGTATTCGCTCGGCGAGCCGGGACGGCGCATCGTCTTCAGCACGCTCGCGGAAACGTGCTGCAGCGGAATGTCGCAATAGGAGGCGAAGCGTTTCTCGCGTCCCATCAGCTCGAAGAGCGACCAGTCGATCGAGCCGGGATAGGCGTAGAGAAAACGGATCCAGGGAAAGTCGGTCTCCGCGAGCAGCGTGCGCACGAGCGACGTCAGCCCGTTCGCGATGCCGAGGTCTTCGCCGTAGCGCGTGGTGTCCTGCGCGACGAGACAAAGCTCCTTGACGCCCTGCGCCTGGAGCGACTGCGCTTCGCGAACGAGTGACTCGATGCCGCGGCTGCGGAACTTGCCGCGCATCTGCGGGATCGCACAGAACGTACACGGATTCGAGCAGCCTTCCGACACTTTCAGATACGCGTGCGCCGTCCCCTGCGCGAGAACGCGCGGGAGATCTTCGTACAGCCGAACGGACATCTTCCGTTTCGCCGGCGCCGCGTCGTCGATGCGTCCGGTGACCGCGGCGGTGATCGCTTCGAGCGAATCGAGGCCGACGAACGCATCGATCTCCGGAATGGCCTGCTGCAGATCGGCGCGGTACTTCATCACCATGCAGCCAGCCACGACGAGGCGCTGCACGCCGCGGCCTTTGCGGTCGGCCACTTCGAGAATCGTATCGATCGATTCCTGCTTCGCGGCGTCGATGAAACCGCAGGTGTTGACGATCACCACGTCCGCCGCATCGAGATCATTCGTAATCTCGACCTCGGATTCCTCGCGCAGCTGCCCGAGCATGATCTCGCTGTCGACGAGGTTCTTCGGGCAGCCGAGGGAGATCATCCCCACACGGGTGATTGGCTTTGTGATGGTGGCTTCCACAGTCATGAACAGCCGTTGAACAGGACTGCCGCGGCTCGTATTCTGAGCGCCACATGTTCGCGATTCGCCCGGCAACGCTGGCCGACGTCCCCACGATCGAGACCGTCATGCGCGAGTCGGTGCAGTCGTTCGGGCGCGATGTCTACACGCCGACCCAGATTGCCAGCGCGCTTCGCTACATCTGCCGTCCGGACGAGCAGCTCATCGTCGACGGGACCTACTTCGTGGCGGTGGATGGCGACGCGATCATCGGATGCGGAGGCTGGAGCAAGCGGCGGAAGGTCTACAGCGGATCGGCGGCGTCATCCTCTGAGAACGAACTGCTCGATCCTGCCTCGGAGCCAGCTCGCATCCGCTCGATGTTCGTGCGTCCCGCATTCGGACGGCGCGGCATCGGTCGCGCCATCCTGAAGCATTCCGAGGAGCGCGCGGCGGCCGAAGGATTCCGCCGCTTGCAGCTAGTGGCGATGCGCAGTGCGGGGAATCTGTACGAGTCGTGCGGATACGCTGCTCTTGCGGAGGCGCCGGTGGTGCTCGAAGACGGTGTCGTGCTCGAATGCACGCTGATGGAGAAGGGGCTGGCTCTGTCATCCTGAGCCGCCGAAGGACGGCCGAAGGACCCCCTTCCTGAAACCCGTTGTAATTACACCCACGGCTGTTGCTAACGGTTTCAGGAAAGGGGTCCTTCGGCGCGCTTCGCCAGCCTCAGGATGACAAATCACCCCACCCGCCACACCGCCCCGGCCGCGCCACCACCCGCGACGTGCTTCTGCAGTCCCGTGTTCATCACGGTGGAGTTGATGAGGAGTTGTTCGTCGTCGCGAGTGCATGGGACGAGATCGAGATCGAGAGCGCCAGTCACGGTCGACACCGTCCGGTTGTGCAGCGCGATGATCGACGGCGTTACCGGTTTGGCGGTATTCACCTCGTGCGTCGCCGGCAGCGCCTCGCCGCGAACGATGAAAACGTGGAACGACTTCGCGCGTAGCCATTCGATTGCGGCGAAGAGGGTGATCACGTGCCAGTTGCGATGGCGGCGATAGAGCTTGGCGATCTCCTGATTGCGGCCGGCGGCCGGTTTGTAGACGTTCGGCTGGATTTCCCAGAGCAACGCGATCTGGTGCAGCGCATCCGTCGTTCCGCTCGTCGCGCCGACGGAGCCGGGAAGCGTGTGTTGTTGGCCGAGAGCGCGGCCGATGGCGATCGCATCATCTACATTGCGCGGAATCACATCGAACGAGATGGTTTCGCTGCGGCCGCCGTAGTGCGCGTTGCGGCCTTGCACGAGGATGCCGTCCGGCAACGGCTGCGCGTCGAGTTTCGCGCGCTCCGGAATCTCGCCGAGCGGAATGGCCACACCGGACGCCCGCCCTTCGAGAAGTCGCGGGCGGTAGAAACTCGGCGTCGGCTTTCCCTTCAGCCAGAGCGGATGATTGCGCGTCAGGTAGCGCTCGACGAGCTGCGCGCGAATGGCGTTGCAGTGCTCCGGCTGCAGCGTCGACGGATCATCGATCGATTCCGCGATGTCGCCGAAGACTTCCAGCGCCTCATCGCCGAGGGAGATGTAGAGATCGTAAAGCGCGGCTTTCGTGTCGGCAGGAACACGGAAGACTTCGAAGACGCGCTCGATGTGTTCGGGGAAGGGCATGGCGGTTACGCGGTCGCGAGGTTACGCGGTCTCGCGGCGTTCGGAATCAGCAGCACCGCGCAACCGCACTACGCCGCCATGCGTTCGCGCGCCGCATCCAGCAGCCGGCGCACATCGGCCACGCTCGTGATGTCCGCGAGGCCGTTGCGGATGTCCTTGCCGTGGGCGATCCCTTTCGAGAACCAGCCGATCACGGTGCGCGCCTTGTGCAGCTTCCAGTTGATCACCTGCGGCGCGTCGTCGATCTTGGCCAGATAACGGTGCATCGCGTCGATGCGGCGATCGACTTCGTTGCCGGTCGGCACGCCGTTCACGTACGCCAGGATGTCGCGGAAGATAAAGGGATTGTGCAGCGCGGCGCGGCCGATCATCACGCCGTCCACGCCCGTCGTCTCGAACATGCGGATCGCGTCGGCCGCCGTCTTCACGTCGCCGTTGCCGAAGACCGGAATCCCCAGCTCGCTCTTGGCCTGCGCGATGTAGCCCCAGTCGCTCGCGCCGGTGTACGCCTCGTTGCGCGTGCGGCCGTGGATGGCGATCGACGCCACACCGATCTCCTCGAAACGCTTCAGCAGCGGGATGACGTCGTCGCTCTCCCACCCCTTGCGCACTTTCACCGTGACCGGGATCTTCACCCGTTTCTTGATCTTTTCGACCACGCGCGCGGCACGATCGAAATCCTTGAGCAGCGCCGATCCGGCGCCGCTGCTGACCACTTTGCGCACCGGACAACCCATGTTGACGTCGACGATGTCGACGCCCTGCGCTTCGACGATCGCGGCTGCATCGTCCATGCGATCGGGATCGCCGCCGTAGATCTGGATCGCGACCGGACGCTCGTTTTCATTGAACGCGAGCATGGCCTTCGTGCGCGTGTTGTCGCGCGTCAGCCCCTCGGCGGAGATGAACTCGGAGACGACGAGGCCCGCGCCGCCGAGCTCTTTCACCAGCGAGCGGTAATACGTGTCCGTCACCTCGGCCATCGGCGCGAGCGCGAGCGGCGGATCGATCAGGACTCCGCCAATGTGGAACGGCTTATCGAGAAACGTCATCGGAGTCGTCTGCAACATTGCCCGTGCCATCGCTGTTCCAGCCTCAAGTGCTAGGATGCTCATCCGCGATTCCACAACCAGTAAAACAAATGGAGGCTTTGATGCGCCTGAAGATTTCCTCTCTGCTGCTGTCGCTCGTGCTGCTCGTGCCGATGGTCTCGTCCGCCGCGTCGCTGGCCGGCGTGAACCTGGAAGACAAGGTCTCGATCAATGGCCAGAACCTGGTCCTGAACGGACTCGGCCTGCGCAAGAAGTTCTTCATCAAGGTCTACGTCGGCGGACTCTACCTGACGGCAAAGATGTCGAATCCCGCGTCGATCCTCGGCTCCGACTCGCCGCGACGCATGGTGATGTCGTTCCTCTACAGCGTGAGCAAGGACCAGATGTGCGAAGCGTGGGAGGAAGGCCTCGAGGCGAACACGCCGAATTCATCCGCCGAGGTGAAGGGCGGTTTCAAGACGCTCTGCTCGCTGATGGAAGCGATCCCGAAAGGCAACCGCCTCGTCATCACCTACGTCCCCGGAACCGGCACGACCGTCGAAGTGAACGGGAAAGTGAAGGGCATCATCCCCGGCAAAGCGACCGCGGACGCGATTATCTCGACCTGGATCGGGCCGAAGCCCGCGATGGGCGACGATTTCAAGAACGCGGTGCTGGGGAAATAGTTCGTAGCGCCGGCGGCCCGCCGGCTGGACCGCCGCCGGCTCGGCGGCGAGTGGCTACGTAGGACCGCCAGCGAGCCGCTGGCGGTCCAGCCGCCGAGCCGGCGGCGCTACGTTTGTCTCCGACACACAAACACCAGCTTCACCGTCCGCCCCTCGGTCCAAGGATCGAATTCGTGCGTTTCGATCGGATCGAGGCCTGCTTCTGCCAGCGCGGCGACGATCTCCTCGCGCTCGTAGGAGCGTTGCGTGTGGCGTTCGCGGATGTTGATGCGCTGGCCGTCGACGATTGCCCAGCCGGTGACGAGCGCGCGCCCGAGGAACTCGCGGCGGCGGTAGGTCGTGGCGATTTCGAGATGAAAGTCGCGCCCCTCATCGATGAACGGCTCTTTCATCCCCCACACTTCGGGATAAATCTCGGGGTGGTTCATGTCGAAGATGAAGAGCGAGTCGCCATTCATGACGCGCGCGATTTCCGTGAACGCGGCGACGAGATCGCGCGGATCGAGCAGGTGATTGAGCGAATCGTAGAGGCAGGTGATGCGTGAGAAACTCGCGCGAAACGGAAGCGCGCGCGTATCGCCGCCGACGAGCCGCTTCGCTCGTTTGCGAGCAACGTTCAGCATGACCGGCGAGATGTCGACGCCCGTCGAGACGAATCCACGGCTGGCGAAGAATGGCATCGCTAATCCGGTGCCGCAGGCGACATCGAGGTGCGTTTTGTCAGTCGCCGGATAACGCTCCGTGATCTCGATGAGCAACCGCCGCACGGCGCGGAAGTAGCGCTCGCCGAGGGCCTGGTCGTACGCGTAGGCAAACGCGCCGTACGACTCAGCCGCGCTCATTTGCCAGCCCGGCTCCGCACGAGGCTGATTTCGCGCTCGATGGATGCATTGGCCGGATCGAGATCGAGCGCCGCGCGATACGGAAGCAGCGCCTGATCGAACTTCTTCTGCAGCGCGAGATAGCGGCCGGTGATGAGCAGGATGGTGCGGTACGCGGGAACGATCTCCATCGGCACGACGTCGTCATCCTCATACGCGATCGTGCCGTCGGCGACGCCGCGCATCTCCAGCGGCGTGAAGGTTACGTTTGCACCGAGCTTCGGGCCGGGCACAAGCTCGATGAGAAGTCCGCGCGGCACGATGTCCCATTTCTCAGCGATCTGTTTGCGCAGACTGGCGTCGCGCGGATTCGTGCTCGCCGCAATCTCGGAGGTGATGTACACCGGTCCGCGCGACAGGTGATGCGTCAGGATCGACAGCAGAACGTTGTCGAGCTTCTCGTTGAGCAGCGGATTGTCGATGTGATCGGGATCGCGATCGAATTCAGGCAGCATCGCTGCGAACTCGTCGATCTGCGTCTTTGAATCGCGCGCCAGCAGCGGCATCGTTCTCGTCAACTCGGCGTAGTACCGCGTGCGCATCAGAAATCCGATGTGAATCGCTTCGACGTCGGGTCGCTGGTGTTCGACGTTGATCGCGTACCGCATCGCCGAATAAAGCTGCCAGTCGCCGGTAATCAGGAGCGCGTTCGGCCGCATCGACCGCAACGCGTTCTGCGCGTAGTCGGACGACACCCAGTAACGGCTGCGGTCGCGGATCGGATAGACGGCGATGATCGAAATCAGCGGCAGGAGCAGCAGAGAAGCGGCTGCGAAATTTCGGCTCCGGCTCGTCTTCAACAGTTCGACGATGGACGATGCGCCGAACGCGAATGCCAGAAGCAGCGCGATGAACGTGGGGATGGCGTACGCGGGACGATCGTTCCTGATCGGGTAGACCGCAAACCACGCCGCGTTCACGGCAATCGAGAGAACGACGTACCAGAAAATCGTCCGCTGCCGGAAGTAGAGGAGAGCGATGCCGGCGATGGCGATGAGCAGCACGATCGGCATCCACGCCGTTCCGAACTCCCGCTCAACAAGCGCGGCGTAGGTGCCAAGCTGCGCGTCCTTCTGCTGCGTTTCGGCGTTGATGTAGCTGCGGTATTGCTTGCCGGTGATGTGATCCCACACCGCATGGATCGACGCCGGATCACCCCAGTTCATCACCGGCTTGCGCGACGCGGCGATCGGCAGATAGGCGTAGATGAGCAGTCCCGCGGCGAGCAGCACCGCGGCGATGATCGTGCTTCGCGAGCGCCAGAAGCGTTGGCCGCCGACGCGCGTGATCAGCACCGCGATCGCCAGCGCGCCCGTTCCGATGGTGACGTGATGCACGGCCAACCCGAGTCCGAAGAGGAGCGCGGCCGCGTAAAGCCAGCGAACGTCGCGCGTGCGCGCCCAGCGCAGCATCCCCCACGCCACACCCGCCATCAACGCCGTATTGACCGCATAGACCTCGGTGACGTTCGCGAATTGCCAGAGCGTGCGCGAGCAGGCGAAGAGAAGGCCGCACACGAGCGCGATGAACGCGACGGCGAGACTGGATTGCGGCAAGGCGTCGGCCGCGATCACATCCTGATGAACTTTCGCCGCCAGCCGTTCGTGCCGCGCGGCGATGCGCTGCTTCTTTTTCGACCCTTTCTCCTCGACCGGCGCTTTCTCTTCGCGCACATCGCGCGGCATCAGCAGGATTTCAATCGACGCCATCGCAAGAATGGCGCACGAGAGCGCTGCGAAGAATGCCGTGGCGATGTTCGCCCGCACCGCAATCGATCCGAGCGGCAGCAACGTGAAGAGGTGCGTCAGCAGCAGAAAAAGCGGGAAGCCTGGCGGATGCGCGTTGCCGAGGCACCACGCCGCGATCGTCAGCTCGCCGCTGTCGGTAGGTCCGACCGACGGCGAGAGCGTTTTGAGATAGAGCGCGAACGCGGCGATGAAGACGATTGCCGCGACGATCGCGAAAAGTCGGGTGTCGGGTGTCGCGGGTCGGGGGTCGGAGATTGACGGCCGAGGCTCTGGCTCCCGACTCCCTGCTCCCGACTCCCTGCCTATGCCGGCCAACGGTAGAAGCCCTCTCCGGTCTTCTTACCGAGTTTGCCGTCCGCCACCATCCGCCGCAGAAGCTCGGGCGGATCGAATCGCAGGCCGAGCGTCGAGCAGAGGTACTCGGCGATGCCGAGCCGCACGTCGAGACCGACGAGATCGGTCAAACGCAGAGGTCCCATCGGATGGTTGTACCCGAGCTCCATCGCCTTGTCGATATCCTCGGCCGAGGCAACACCTTCTTCGAGCATGCGAATCGCTTCGAGTCCGATGGCCACGCCGAGGCGCGACGTGGCGAAGCCGGGCGAATCGCGCACGACGATGGCGGTCTTGCCCATCTTCTCCGCAACCTCGCGCGCCTCTTCGACCGTTTCGTCCGAGGTCCGCTCGCCGCGCACGATCTCGATCAGCTTCATCACATGCGGCGGATTGAAGAAATGCAGCCCGACGAAACGATCGCGCCGCTCGACCGACTGCGCCAGTTCCGAGATCGAGATCGACGACGTGTTCGTCGCCAGGATCGTCTCCTCGCCGCAGAAGAGATCCGCCTGCGCGAAGAGGTTCTTCTTGAGATCGGGATTCTCCGGCACAGCTTCGATGATCAGATCGGCCGCATGCACCGCCGGCTCGAGATCCGGCGACAGATGAATCCTTCCCCCCGCCTCGGACGCGGCATCGCGATCGATCTTTCCGCGTTCGACGCCTTTCGCGAGCGTCGAATCGATCGACGCCTTTGCCGCATCGAGCGCGCCGGGATCGGCATCGTGGATGACGGTCTCGTATCCCGCGACGGCCGCGAGATACGCAATCCCGCGCCCCATCGTGCCGGTACCGATCACTGCAACCTGCCGGATCATTGAGCGGCGGAGTTTACCTTGGCAGTTTCGCTCGCGCCATCTCGAAGCTCTGACGCCACGCCGCGCATTGCGCGTTCGAAGCCACGCCGGCGGTGATGGCCGCTACGCGCGTGCTCGTCCCTCGGCGAATGCTCAGGTGCACGACCGCCCCGCCACTGATGCGGCTCATTCGCTGGGGAAGCGAACCAGAAGCACAGCGCTCACTTCGAAGAGACCTCGGCGAGCAACGAAGGGAAATCGACGATCGTCTCCGTGCCGGGAGAAAACGTGCGCTGAACGCATTTCGACGGAGCGCTTGAATCTGGACAGAGGAGATAGTTTCCCGGATCGAGATCGAACTCGAGTCCGCGCGCGGTGCGATTCGCAGAGGAGCCGCCACCCATCGGTGCGCCAAGAAGTTCCCACAGGTAGTGAAGAGTGACATTGCCTTGAGCAGGCCGAAGGCCCGGCCACCGCGGTGTGGAACCGACTTTCGCAATCAGCAGCGCCGATGCTCCGCCGAGTTTCACCTGGGGATTCGGGTCCATGTCCGCGGCGATGGGGAAATTCATCATGCGGACCGGAAAACTGGCAGCCGCCACGATCACGTCGATCGAATCGTACCCACGCGCGATGGCGAAGCGGACGTCGCCGGCCGGTCCGCTGATCTGTTCGCGGGAGTAGGGACCTTCGCTGTAACGAACGACGGCGCCTGCGACGGGCTGTCCAGCCGGAGAAACGAGCCATAGCGTGAACTCAACCCGAGGATGAAGCGTCAGGTTGACGGGCTCCGAATCGCCATCGCTGACCGTATGCGGCGTCGGACCGCTCTCGCCGGCATCGCGGTCGCGCGCATTGAGAACGACTTCTCCGCTGTCAACGGCGATAAGGCGAAACGTGCCATCTTCCGCGGCCGTGGTGAACATCGGACGCCGTGAATTGCCGGGAAGAATCTGAACGGTGGCAGCGACCGGTTTGCCGGCTTCGTCGACCACCTTTCCGCGAATCACACCGCCCGGCAAATCGATGTCGAGGTTGACTACGCCTTCAGAGTTCGGCCGCACGTCAACCAGCCGGCGCAGTTTCTGGGCGCCCTCTTTCGGAGAGATGTCGACGCTGTATCGACCGGCGGCCGGGAACGTACCGGCGAACGCTCCACGATCATCCGTGACCAGATCGAGATCGCCCTGAGCCTCGCCGTTGATAAACCGCAGAGCGGATGGGAGCGGTTCCTTTCCGATGCGCACGATGCCGCGGACGACGAGAGCGACCATTCGAAAACGGATCGGCGGATCACCCGGCTGGATGTTGACCGTGAGCCGTTCGTAGGCCACGCCGCCGCCGTCGTAAACGTTGAGGCGATAGCGTCCGGCCATGACTCCCGCGACGCTCCACGTACCATCGAGGGTGGCCTGTTGATCGGCAATCGGCGGGAGCGGCTTCGGAATCGGCTCGCGTTCGAGGACCACACGCCAGCGTCTTCCTTTCGTGTCCAGCGCCGGATCGATGATGACTTCAGCCCGCGTGAGCGCCGGAAGGGTCAGGATGCCTGCATCGGTTTCCTTGCCGGCCCCGATGCGGACGCGCTTCGTGACCGTCGACCATCCCTTTTTCGCGATGATCAGGTCGTACGCGCCCTCTTCGACATGAGGGATCTGAAAGAAGCCGCGCGTACTCGTTCCTATTGTTCGCGATTGCTCTCCGGCGCGGCGCTCATCCGCGGGAGTCGCGGCAAAACCGGCTGGCCGCAGTTCGACGGTGATCCCGTCGAGTGGCGCGCGCCGGTCGCTCAGCGCGACTCGGCCGCTGACGGACGCGCCTCTGGAAAGCACGAGATCGATCGTCTTTTTTTCTCCTGCCGGAACCTTGAGTCCCCAGAGATACTGCGGCGCGTATCCATCGGCCTCAAGACGCAGGTCTACCGTGGTCGACGGAACCGTGCACCGCCATCGAGGAGTTTCGACGAAACAGTCGATCGCGGTCTGCGCAATCGAGGCGCTGAGAACGTCGGTTGAGCCGGTCTCCACCGTTGCGTGCAGTTCGGTTGGAGGCTGTTCGCCCTTCTTCGCCGGAAGGACGCCCCCGATCGTCGCCGACGGCCAGACAAAGGCCGTTCTCGTTTCACCGTTATTGCCCGCGGCGATGATCAAAGGCGCTGCCCAGCAGCCCTTCCCCTCGATGGCAATCTCCCACGGCACATCAGGCCGCAACGTCAACCCTGCTTCCGCCGCGCCGCGCTGAAAGGCCCACTCTGCGGTCAACGGTGCGAGATCGCCGCACGCGGAACCGCTGCAGCGAGGAACTGCGCGAAGCGTGCCCTTTCGGCAGACCGGCTGCGCAGATTGATCGACCGGGAAGAGCTGGATATTCGTGGTTTCCGCTTGGGATTCAAGCGCGGTCGCGAGGAGGACAAGACCGAGGAGCGTACGCATGATCCAACCCAACCGGAACGCCACGATCAGACCTTCGACGTGACATATCTCCTTCACGCCAAAATTTAGGCAGCGGAAGGGAGACTGTCAATAGGGACGGAAAGGCGTCTATACCGCACGCATGGCCAGCTTCAGGATCTCGCGGTGCGTGAAGTAGTTCACGGCGGGATCGTCGAGGTGGAAGCTGTAGGTGAAGCGCTCTTCGTTGTCGGCCACGAAGGTGAAGCGGTAGTAGCGGTTGTCGGAGCCGCCGAACTCCTTCACGCTCGCGGAGTAGCCGTCGTCCTGCTCGACCTTGATGACGCGATAGAGGCGGTGCGCGCTGATGGGGAGATCGTCGGGCGGATAGTGGATGAACTGGATCGCGTAGATCTGCTTCGGATCGATGTCGCGCTCCGGATAATCGTCCGCTTCCCCTTCCTCCCCTTCGCCGGTGAACCACGTCTCTTCCTCTTTGAAAAGCACGAGATTGGCCGAGCTCTCGGTCATCGGGCTAACGCCCTGATCGAGGTGGATGTGCTGCTCGGGATCACTCGAATCGCGAAGCTGGGTGAGGAGATCGATCATGTACTGGATGCCTTCGCGCGTGCCGGTGAAGGCGACCTCGTCGTCCTCATCGGAGATCCAGACGTCGAGCCAGGCGTTCTTCGGCAGCTTGACCCGGCTCTCCAGCGTATCGAAGGAGATGGCGGCAAATCCGAGGCGCTTGGCGGCGGCGTTGAGGAAATCGTTGCAGTGCGGATCCTCGACAAGGTTCTGCCGCGCATACTCGATGGCCGCCTCGTACGCGCGCTTGCGTCCGAAATCGTGCGTCAGATCGAATGGCTGGATGATTTGATCGAGGAGCTGGGCGTGGCGCTCGGCAGGTCGTGACATTGGCGTTTCGGGCAGCAACAACGGCGCGAAATTTATCACATTCCCATGTGCCGCTTCGCGCGGTTGCTAGGTTGCTGAGTTGCTAGGTTGCTGGGTTGCCAAGTTGCCAGGTTGCCGAAAAAAACTTGCGCGGCCCTACTTAGCAACTCAGCAACGTAGCAACCCAGCGACCACCTACCCCGTCGTCCGGTCCCGCGTCTTCCAATCCTTATCCAGATCCGCGAGAAAACTGGAGAGGTCGTCGGCGTGCTCTTCTTCGACGGCCAGGATTCCTTCCAGCATGCGGCGAGTGGTGTAGTCGTCGTCGCCGACGTAACGGATCATCTCCGTGTACGAGTCGATGGCCACGCGCTCGGCCACGAGATCTTCCTTGATCATGTCGACCAGGTTCTGTCCTTCCACGTATTCGGAGTGCGAGCGCATCAGCATCCCCTCGGGATTGAGATTCGGCGCGCCGCCGAGTTGCACGATGCGGCCGGCGATCTGGTCGGCGTGTCCCTGCTCTTCATTCGCGTGCTGGAGAAACTCCTGCGCGATCGGATCGGCGTGGATCCCCTGCGCCATGAAGTAGTGGCGCTTGTAGCGCAGCACGCAGACGATCTCCGTGGCCAGCGCCTCGTTGAGCAGCTTGATCACGGTCTCGCGGTCGGCGCGGTAGGCGTCCGTCACGGCTCCTTCTTCAATGTGCTGCCGGGCGCGCCGGCGGAGCTCCTGGACGTCGGTCAGAAACGGCTTGTCAGTCATCGAACATCTCCTTCTCCGGCGTCAAGTTGCAAGAATCATCGCCGGTCGGCGCCGAAGCGCGTCTGGCGGGCATCATACGTCCGCCCTCGCCAGAGAAGCTGGCGCCGGATTCCGGTCAGCCAGATCGAGCGGAGGAAGATCCACGTCCAGATCGCGGCCATGACCGGGTGCAGAAAGAGCGCGTTGTCGAGCCGGTAGCGCAGCGATCGAAAAAGGACGAGGCGCGTGACGCTGATGAGGATCACGGTAGCGATGCTGATCCGATCGCCGAGGAGAGCGAGTCCGTACGGCAGGATGTGGAAGATCACCGAGCCGATGGCGATGAGCAATCCCACGACGTAGTTGCGCCCGAAGACGGCGAACGCGTTCTTGGTGAACCCTTCCACCACCTCGGGCAGACCGTGATACATCCGCAACGCGATCAGCTCGTCCGCGCGAACGACTTCCGTCGTCTCGCCGCTGCGTCTCAGCAATCGGGCCAGCGCAACGTCGTCGACCACCGAATCCTTCAGCGCTTCATGACCGCCTGCGACGTCGTACGCGCGATGCAGGACGAGATTGCCGGTCCCGCCGCCGATGGCCAGCGCGGCAAAACGGGTACGGTTGGAGATCCAGGTCGGCATGAAGGAGAAGCAGAACATCGCCAGCATCGGCATGGCCGCGTTCTCGCCGAAGCCGCGCATCTCGAAGTGAGGAAGAAGAGAGAGGAGCGACGGATTGCGAAGTCCGCGATGAGCAACCGCGGCGCCGATTGCAGCAGGCGCGTACATCACATCGGCATCGACGAACAGCAACAGCTCGCCGCGGGCGAGAACGCTCCCCTGATGCAACGCCCACGGCTTGCCCAGCCAGCCGGGCGGCGGTTCTTCGCCGTCGATGACGGTCAACCGGCCGTCGTGAATGTCGCGGAGAATCTCGCCGGTCCCATCCGTCGAGCGGTCATTCACGACGATGACTTCGAGGCTCGGGTACGTCTGCGCAAGAAACGCGCGCACCGTCTGCTCGATAACGCGGGCTTCGTCGCGAGCCGGAATGATGATCGAGACGAACGGCTCCCGCTCCGGCATCGCATCGGCGCGCAGGCGAGGAATCAGGGCGAGATTGAGGATCGTGCGGACGAGGGCAAGTGCCCAGGCGGCCGCAATGATCAGCGTCAGAGACGTCAAAAGCGAATGTTGAATGTTGAATGTTAAATGTTCAATGTTGAATGAAAGCCGGTCCGCGATCTCATTCAACAATCAACATTGAACATTCAACATTCAACATTTCCGCTTTTTCCTCAACTGCCGCGAGACCGCGCAACCGCGCGACCTCGCAGCCGCGTCCTACGCCGGTCCGATCTTGCGCTGCGCTTCCAGCGCGTACGGCGAATCGGGGAACTCCGTCACGATGCGGCGATACGTCTCTTTCGTCTTCGCGGCGTTGCCCTGCACGTCGTACGCATGCGCCATGAGCGCGAGGATCGAATCCGCCGGCAGCGGAGGCTCCGGCTTATTCACCTCGGCCTGCAGCTCCATCGCCACCTGTGACGCCTCGCCGTTGTCGATGCGAAGCCGGTACAGACTGTAGCGCGCGCCGGCCACGAGCAGATGCTTCGGATGATCGCTGACGAACGCCTGCAGGCGGCTCTTCGCCGTCGTCAGATCGCCCTTGTCGGCAGCGATGCGGGCGAGGTAAAGCGACGCTACATCGGCGGCGTCCGAGCCGCTGTACTTGCTTTCGACATCCTTGAACTGCTTGTCGGCGGCGGCGCTGCGCTCGGCTTCCGTTTTGTACTTCGCACCCGGCACCGGCTGCGCGCCGGGAGCCGGCAGCAGCGGCGACTCGATCGTTTCAATCGCAGCGGCGAGGGCCTGCTGGGCCTTCTGCTCGCGATTGGAGCGATAGAAGTAGATTCCGTAGGCAAGCACGGCGATGAGGATGGCCGCGCCTGCGATGGTGAGAAGAAGGCGCTGGTTCTCCCGCGCCCGCGTCGACAGCGAGCCGACTTCGTCGACGAACTTGTCGTGTTTCAGGTCTCTGCGATGCTGACGATCCATGGACGAGAACTGCCTCCGTAAAAGTGCGTGACTCTAACCCGGGGTGGCGGAACGGTCAAATGAGTGCGTGGATTCCTGGGTGCGGTTGCAGGGTCTCGCGGTGGGGTTGCCGGGTTGCCAGGTTGCCGCGTTGCCGGCTGATGCGTAGCTCTCCGTTCCACGGCAAGCGGAACTTTCCTCCGCACCGACGGAATCAAAACTCGCGCGCGACGACAGGTCCTCGCGGCAACCGGGCAACCGGGCAACCTGGCAACCTGGCAACGCGGCAACCGCTACCGCGAGACCGCGAGACCGCGAAACCTCGCGACCGCGAGACCGCAATCGCGTACAATAACCAACGCTTCAGCATCCATCCATTCGGTATCTTTATTGCAGATGCAGACGAGCTTCATCGGGACCTTCACACATTCGGGAGCATCCATGGCCGCGCGGGCGTTGACGGCAGCACTCATTTCCATCCTTTTTTCCGGCATCGCTGCATCTGCTGCTGCTCCGGCGGCCGACATCGATCGCGGCGGCGCGACCGTCCTCTGCTACCACATCGTCGAGTCGCCGCAGGATCCGCGCATGGAAGTCTCGCGCGAGACATTCCGCCAGCAGATGCGCTACCTGGCGATGACTGGTTACAACGTCATCCCGCTGCGCGATCTCTACGACTACGTCACCGGAAAGCGCACCTCGCTGCCGAAGAACTCGATCGTCGTCACCATCGACGACGGCTGGCGCAGCACCTACACCGAAGTCTTTCCGGAGATGAAGCGCTACGGTTTCCCGTTCACGGTATTCATCTATCCGAAGATCATCGGACAGACGTCCCACGCACTGAACTGGAAGCAGATCAAAGAGATGTCCGACGCGGGCGTCGATTTCGAAAGCCATTCGCTGTCGCATCCGTTCCTCACCCGCCGCCGCCATCCGGAGATGGACCAGCGCGCGTACAACGCCTGGCTGGAGCGCGAGCTGATCGACAGCAAACGGATGATCGAGCATGCCACCGGCAAGCCGGTGCTCTTCATCGCCTATCCCTTCGGCGATTTCGATCACTACCTCGTCGACAGCGTCGGCCGCTCCGGCTACGGCGCCGCCCTCACCTGCGAATCGGGCAAAGTCCGCCGCGGCAGCGATCCGCTGCGCATGCGCCGCATGGTGGTCGAGAAGAAGATGGACTTCGTCGCCTTCCGCCACTACCTCGGCGCAGGCTCGATGCGTCTCGACGAGATGACCCCGCAGCCCGGCGTGATCTCCGATCCCGGCCAGACGCTGATGGTGTCGGCCAAGATCCCGAATCACGAACGCATCGATCCGAAGTCCGTCGGCATGGCCCTGCTCTCCGTCCCCGGTTCGCTACCGTTCTCGTACGACCCCAGCACCGGCGCGATCTCCGTCGCCGCCGTGAAAGACGCGCTCAAGGGAACCTATCAGCGCGCCCTGGTTTGGGCCACGGATCTGAAATCCGGCAAACGGATCGAGGCGAGCTGGATCTTCAAACTCCCCGCGCCGGTCCTGCCGGTCGCCCCAAGCCTGATCACCGATCCGCAGCGCGTCACCCCCGCCGAAACCGCGCCGCAGGTGCAGTCGGGCGTACCCGTCGTCGCGGGCGCGAGCGGCGGCGGACCGGCGTTGCCAAGCCGCGTACAACTCCAACACGCACCAAAGAAGTAGCCGGCACGGCCGGGCAGCGTTGGTTGCCCAAGGCTCGGCCAACGGTCTGACTCTAATTTTCAGAATCGCACGGTTCGCGAGAACCCTCTGCTACGATGCGCCGCGCATGCCGCTCACGTCGAAGCAACGTCAATTTCTCCGCGGCCTCGCGCATCCGCTCGAACCGGTCGTCCGCCTCGGCCGCGCCGGCATCACCCCCTCGGTCATCGAAGAGACGAAGCGCTCCCTCAACGCGCACGAGCTGATCAAAGTCCGCATCGAGAACGACGACTCCGCCGAACGGAAGTCGATCGCTGCAGACCTCGCCACCGCCTCCGGCGCTGAACTCGCCGGCACCATCGGCAAACTCGCCATCCTCTACCGCCCTCGGGACGAAGATCCCGAGATTGAGCTGCCGTAGCGGTTGCGCGGTCTCGGAGCGGGTTGCCAGGTTGCCAAGTTACCAGGTTGCCAAGTTGCCAGGTTGCCAAGTTGCCAAGTTGCCAGGTTACCCACGGGACTTCCGCTCGCTCTTGATTTTTTCTGTCGCGGTTGCCGCAGACGGAAAGCTACGCGCGTAGCTGGCAACCGGGCAACCGGGCAACCAACGTAACCGCGAGACCGCGCAACCAAAAAGAAAGGCAGCCTTGCGGCTGCCTTTCCAGTGACTGCTGTGGATGTTGATTACGGGAGCATGAGGCGAATCGTCACGCGGCGGTTGCGCAGGCGGCCTTCCGCGGTGGTGTTGTCGCCGATCGGCTCGCGGGCGTCGCGGCCTTCGACCGTGATGCGCGACGGGTCGATGCCGTGGCGGCTCACGAGGTAGTCACGGACCGCTTCGGCGCGGCGGCGATCGAGATCGTGATTCGGACCGGTGTTCTCTTTATCGTCGTTGTAGCCGATGACGATGGCCGTCGAAGTCGGCTCCTGCTTCATGCGCAGAGCGACGTCGTCGAGGATGGCCTTGGCGATGTTCGTCAGGCGCGCCGAACCGGACTCGAAGTGAATCTCGTCGGTGCGGAGCTCGGTCGGCACGTGCGGCGGCGTCACCGGAGGCGGCTCAGGAGGAGCAACCGGGGTCGGGGGCGGCGGCGGAGGCGGCGCTTCCGGCAGCGGAGCCGGGGGCGGCGGCGGGGGCGGCGCGACGGCGGCCAGATGAAGCGGCGTGAAGGTGACGCCGACCAGTCCGGAGAGTCCGCAGTCATCGAGCTCGGTTACGCGGCATTCTTTGTGATCGCGGCTGAACTTCGCCGCGTTCCAGCGGACGCCGCCGTTGAGCGACCAGCCGCTGTCTCCGAGCCAGTGGCGCAGCCCGGTGACCAGGAAGACCGGCGAGGGCGGCTTCACGTCGCCGCCGGTGTACATCGTCGAGCTGATCTCCGTGATCCAGTTCGTCGTGCGCCAGAAACCGATCGGATGGTTCCAGCCGACGTTGAGCAGCAGCTCGTTCGGCAGCTTCCGCGAGTCGGGCGCCAGGAACGGGAAGTTCGAGTCGCTCGCGCTGCGGTCGCCGACCATGGTGTACGAACCGCCGGCCGTGAACTGGCCGGCCGTGTAGGCCAGACCGGCGCCGAGGTTCGTGGCACCGCTCGAGATACCGCTGTTCGAGTCGCCGGTCGGAAGATCGGCGAAGAGATAGAGGGCAAGTCGCGAAGACGCCGACGATCCGAAGCCGAACTTGGTCGCGATATGCGCCGCGCCCATTCCGCTGTCGGAGAATCTGCCCTGGTAGTAGTAGCCGTTGATGAAGCCGTTGCGGTCGCCGCCATGGCCGGTGATGCGCTCATAGGGCAGCGAGGCGCTGACTTCCCAGTTGTCGGTGATGCCGTACCCGACCGAACCTTCGAGCTGGTACCGGTCGTAGCCCATGTTCTTGTGGGAGCGTGCCGACGGAATGTCAAACGGCGCGCGGGCAGCCTCGAGGTCCCAGTTGTTGTAGTAGACGCCGAACGACCAGTCGCCACGGCGGAGCGTGTCGGCCGTGATGACATTGAACAGTCCGGTTTGACCGGATGCGGTCGGCGCCACGAGGCGGGCCTGGTCGGGCATCGTAATCGACGCCAGGGACGAATACGTAACGCCCGTGGTCGTATCCGTCGTTTGGGCCAGAAGCGACGGGACGATGAGGAAACAAAGTAATGGGAGCAGGGAGCGAAGTCTCAAATGCAACAAGTAACACCTCCTAAATTTCACACGGGTCCGTAACACGATGTACGATCGGCGCGACCTACAAAAGGTGTGCCAGAGTCATGTGAATGCAACACGGTAAAGGCTTCAAGGGCAAGAGATTACCATAACTTGAGTGATGGAACCTCAGACCTTGCACCGCCACTTTGGTAGGATGCCGCCATGCGAATTCGCCCGCTCGCCGTGATTTTCGCAGCAATTCTTGCCGTCTCGACCGCTCCTGCCGTCTTTGCGCAGGAGCCTCCCGCTCCGGCAACGCAGACCTCTCCCCCGACTCCCGTTCCGACGACGCCGCCGCAGACTGCTCCGGCACCAGTTCCTGTCGCACCGCCACAGACGGCACCGGTTCCGCCCGCGCCGCCCGAGGCAGCGCCGACGCCGGTGCCGAGCCAGATCCCGCAGCCGACGCCGCCGCTCTCCCCCATTGCGGCCAGCGGCTACGACCGCCGCGACTCGCTGCCCAACATCTACCTTGCCGACGGCCGGGCCAGCATCCGCCTGCGCAAGCTGATCAAGAACGTGCTCTTCGAGAGTCAGATCGACTACAAGTTCATCACCGGCGACATCAGCACCTTTCTCCGCTACAAGTACTACGCGCACGATTTCACCTACAAGATCGGCGTCTTCGACACCATCTCGTTCGGCTCCATCGGCAGCCACGCCGACGAATTCGAACGCGTGCGCGGCGGCCTTCTGCTGCTCGAGTTCCCGCGCGACTACAACCACCGCTACTTCACCCTGCTGCAGGACGACCGCCTCACCTTCGGCGACGTCACCCGCGTCGACAACCGGAAGAACAACATCTACACGAAGCTCGGCTACCAGTACGGAACCGAGTTCGACGAAGAGCTGAACGCGATCGTCGGCGAGTTCCGCGGCCGCCTGATTCCTGTCCTCACCGTTTTCCGGGAGCTGGGACCGCAGAAGTTCAGCTACGCCGCGGCGATTACGCAGGGCGGCAAAATCTCCACCGGCGATTACAAGTACACAAAGTTCGAGAGCGAAGCCATTCGCAGATGGGACGTCACCCCGACGTCATTCGTCGTCACGCGCGGCCACGTCGGAACGTTTCTCAATAAAGAGTTTCTCTGTAAAGACACCCCAACCGTCCCTCTCTCCGAGTGCTATTCGATCCCCGGCTACGAGCTCTTCACCCTTGGCGGACGCGAGGCGCTGCGGTCGGTCAAGACGGCGAATGACGTTTCCACGGGGACGAACGAGCTTCACGTAACGAACGAGTATTTCGTCCCCATCTTCCGCAACCGCGACTTTCGCTTTCGCGCGCTGCACTTCAACACCGCCTATGCGATCGGCTACATGGGCGCGGGCAATGTCAGCTTCGAGTCCCGCGACCTTTTCCGCACCCGCGATTTCGCCGTCGACGCCGGCCTCGGCACGGAGATGGCGCTGACAGTCCGCGATTTCGAAGTGCTCCTCAGCGTGATCTACGCGCACACGTTCCACGGTCCCGAGGATCGGCGGGGGGACAGGGTCCAGTTCTCGATTCACACGGTGCGGTAGAAACGCGGTTGCGGGGTCTCGCGGTTGCGATGTCTCGCGGCCGATAGTTGCTGCGCTCCCCCCGCACTTCACAGCCGCGAGACCGCGAAACTGCGCGACCTCGCAACCGCAGATTACCGCTGCAGCGCGATCTGTACCGACCGCACGCCGTCGATGTTGCGGACCACGCTGGCGGCCATGTCCTTCTGCAGTTCGCTGGAAACCTTGCCGGTGAGCCGCAGCACGCCGTTCGTCGAGTCGACCGAGATCTGCGTTCCGTCGAGTCCGCGGAATCCTGCCAGCCGCCGCTCCGCCGCGCGTTCGATGCGCGCGTCGTCGGCCACCTCGACAACCTGAATCAGATTGGCCACGCGCGCGTAGCCGAGCGTCGCCGCGACTGTCGCTGCCTGCTGCGCCGCCGCCGGATCCGTTGTCCGTCCGCGCAGCACGACGATTCCGCCAACCTCAACCGCGCGGAGATCCTGAACCGTCACGCCTGCCGTCACGAACTGAGGCGTCAGATCCTGCGAAGCGGGCTGCAACGCCATCGCCGGAATCGCCGTCAGGATGAAGGCGAGTGCTACGCTGATCTTCAGGTTATTTGCTCTCATGACCATAAAGAAAAGCATCGGTCATGCCAACAACTTAGGCCTGTTTTTTCAGCAGTTTAGGCCGCGCGAGCAGAGAGCGAGACCAGCGCCGGCTCATCCACCGTCGACCCGTGCTCGTGATGCATTTCCACATGCCAGATGAGCAGCAGAAGCAGGCCGATGAGCGCAATCATGGCCAGCAGAGCAGTGATTCTTCGAAGCACGTTCAACATGGGAGGCAATCGCTGTGCCGGGCATCTTATCCCCTCTCGATTGAGATGTTCTGCTGCTCTTTCATCGAGAGCCCTTCTCCCCGCGCACGGGGAGAAGGTGCCGAAGGCGGATGAGGGGACCCTTGTGCCGAAGCACGCGGAGGACAACTCTTGCGAGCTATCATCCGCCGCGCATGAAGGCGATCCTGATCCGCGAGCACGGCGGTCTCGACAAGCTCGAGATCACCGACGTCCCCGACCCCACCGCCCGTCCCGGCGAAGCAGTCGTTCGCGTTCGCGCGGTCGCCCTCAACCACCTCGACATCTGGCTCCGTCGCGGAGTCCCCGGCCACAAGTTCCCGCTGCCGATGATTCCCGGTTCCGAGGTCGCGGGCGTTGTCGAAAGCGTCGACGATCCGCGGTGGAAAGTCGGCGATGAGGTCATCGTCGCCCCGAGCTACTCCTGCGGACTTTGCGTCGCCTGCCTCTCCGGCAACGATCCACTTTGCCGCAACTTCGGCCTTTTCGGCGAGACGGTCAGCGGCGGCGCGGCGGAAAAGATGGCCGTTCCGGTCCGCAATCTGATCCGCAAGCCGCCCGCACTTTCGTTCGCCGAGGCCGCCGCGATTCCGCTGGACATGCTGACGGCGTGGCACATGCTCATCGCGCGCGCCCAACTCCGTCCCGGCGAAACGGTGCTCGTGCAGGCCGGCGGATCGGGCGTCGGCAGCGCCGCGATTCAGATCGCGAAGTTGTGGGGCGCGACCGTCTACGCCACCGCGGGCACCGCTGCCAAAGCCGCCCGCGCCAAATCCCTCGGCGCGGACGAAACGATCGTCTACTCCGAGCACGATTTCGTCGAAGAAGTCCGCCGCCTCACCGCCAAACGCGGCGTCGACATCGTCTTCGAGCACGTCGGCGGCGAAACGTTCGAACGCTCGCTGCGCGCGCTCGCCAAAGGCGGCCGCCTCGTCACGTGCGGCTCAACCTCCGGCGGCGAAGTGACCATCAACCTCCGCCTGATCTTCTTCAAACTCCTCTCAATCCTCGGCTCGACGATGGGAAGCCTCGCTGAGCTCCACGAGATCATGAAATTCGTCGACTCCGGCAAACTGCACCCCGTCATCGACCGCATCCTGCCGATCTCCGACGTCGCCGAGGGACATCGGATTCTCGAAGCAAGAGAAGCGTTCGGAAAGGTCGTATTCGAGGGATTCTGATCCGCAGATGTCGCAGATGTTCACAGATAGAAAATCTGAGTACATCTGCGAAATCTGCGGATAATCAAAGCGTGCCCCGCATCCACCTCCTCCCCTCCGATCTCATCAACCAGATCGCTGCCGGCGAAGTCGTGGAACGCCCTGCCTCGGTGGTCAAAGAGCTCGTCGAAAACGCCATCGACGCCGGCGCGACGGTCATCGACGTCCTCCTCGAAAACGGTGGCAAGAAACTGATCGAGGTGCGCGACAACGGCTCCGGCATGAGCCACGACGATGCGCTCCTCGCCCTCGAACGCCACGCCACGTCGAAGATCGCCGGCTTCGACGATCTCGCGCAGGTACGCACCCTCGGCTTCCGCGGAGAAGCGCTGCCGTCGATCGCCAGCGTCTCGCGATTCACGCTGACGACATGCGATGGCAGCGCGGATGCGGCCATCGAGATCGAATGCGATCCGCTCACCGGCTCGCGCACGTCCCGCCCCGCCGCGCGCGACCGCGGCACGACCATCAGCGTGCGCGAGTTGTTCGAGAACGTCCCCGCGCGGCGCAAGTTTTTAAAGTCCGCCGACGCCGAGTTCCGCTCCATCGTCAGCATCGTTTCCTCGTACGCGCTGCCGCTGCCGTCGCGCGCCTTTCGCGTCGAACACAACGGCCGCACGGTCGTCGATCTCCCGCCCGCCGCAACGATGAAAGAACGCGTGACGCAGATCGTCGGCGATGAAGCGGAGAAGTATCTCGAAGAGATCGACATGACCATCGATCGCGTGCACGCCGCCGGCTACGTCACGCGCGGACTACGCTTCGGCAGCCGCCGCAATCAGTTCTTCTTCGTCAACGGCCGGCTAGTGAAGGACAAGGTCCTCACGCATGCCGCAAGCCGCGGCGCGGGTGCGTTCGACTTCGAAGGCCATCCAGCCATCGTGCTGTTCGTCGACATCGATCCGGAGCTGGTCGACGTGAACGTCCATCCTGCCAAGACCGAGGTGCGATTCCGCGATTCGGGCGCCGTGCACGTCGCCGTCGAGCAGGGCATCAAGCGCGCCCTCGGCGGCGCGGAAGAAGGCTCGCAACTCCTGCAACCGACCGCTGCTCCACCGACGCCCGCGACAGGACTCTTTCCACCGCGCCGTTTCGACTACGCACCGGGCGGATACCGTCCCGAGTTCACGCCCCTCTTTCAGCGGCAGAGTGTCGTCCAGCCGCCGCTGCGCGAACAGACGGCGACGATCGAGGCTCCGCTGACCGCAAATCACGATCCGCGGCTCGGCGATCTGCAGGGACGCGTCATCGGCCAATATCGAATGAGCTACATCGTCATCGATACGCCGACCGGTCTGCGCCTGATCGATCAACACGTCGCGCACGAGCGCGTTCTGTACGACCGCTACTTCGATCGCGCCGCCGGCCAGGCGCCGGTGACGCAACACCTCCTCACGCCGATCCTCTACGAAAGCGGCGCCGCCGAAAGCGCCGTACTCGAATCGCACCTCGGCGAGCTGCACGCCGTCGGCTTCGACATGGAACGCTTCTCCGGCAACGTCTTCGCCATCGCCGCCGTCCCGCCCGAGCTGGTGAAGAACGACGTCGACGCCTTCCTGCGCAAGCTGATCGACGCCTCGCTCGACGACCGCTCGCACGTTCTGCACGTCCGCGAAAAAGTCTGCGCCTCGCTGGCCTGCCAGGCCGCGATCAAAGTTCACCGCCCGTTGAGCGGCGAAGAGATGGCCCGTCTGACCGCCGAACTGCTCGACTCCTCCAACCCCTACGCCTGCCCCCACGGCCGCCCGATCATCGTCGACATCCGCCACCTCGACATCGAAAAGCACTTCCACAGGAAGTAGAGCGCACGACAGCACTCGTTAGTCGTAACACGACCATTTCGCATTGTGACGCAACCACGTCGCGCTGCTGCACGGTGGGCGTGCACGTGCGCACCCTCGATGTCGCAATGCTGCGCGGGCGGCGTACACGTGCGCACCACCTGTGTCGCAATGCTGCCCGGGCGGCGTACACGTGCGCACCACGCGTGTCGCAATGCTGCGCGGGCGGCGTACACATGCGCACACCCGGTGTGTCAGCGCTGCGCGGCCGGCGCACACGTGCGCACCCTCGGTGTCGCAGTGCGGCGCGGTCGGCGCACACGTGCGCACCCTCGGTGTCGCAGTGCGGGGCGGTCAGCGCACACGTACGCACCCTCGGTGTCGCAGTGCGGCGCGGCCGGCGCACAGGTACACACCCTCGGGGTCGCAGGTCGCGCGTAGTGCGGGCCGGAACGCTGGCGTCCTCGCCGGCTGGCTCGGCTGGGTCCTCGCTGCCGAATGGGGAGCTTGCACGGGTGTCTCGTTAACAAGCGACATTGGAGGCTTTTGCACGGCCGGCAGCGAGACGCAGCCGGGCCAGCCGGCGAGACGCCAGCGTTCCGTCTGTGACCGCGGCTTCGCCGCTACGGTATGTAGAACTTCGCGCCCTTTCGCTATTTCCGAGGGATCCTCGGCGGATGCGAATTGGGTCGCGAGAATTGGGACAACGCGGCGAACGGCGCGCGGCGTGGTTTTATCGATTGCGCGGCTACCGCATCGTCGCGCGCAACGTTCGGCTGCGCGGCGGCGAGATCGATCTCATCGTCCGCCGCGGACGGCTGCTCGTCTTCGCCGAGGTGAAAGCGCGCCAGAGCCTCACCGCCGGATATGGAGTCGACGCCGTCGATCGCCGCAAGAAACTGCAGCTCATCTCACTCGCCGATCAGTACCTCACGCGTCATCCACACACCGGCGAAGTGCGCCACGACATCGTTTCGCTCTTCTGGATCGGCTGGCGCTTCGTCGTCACGCATTTTCCGGACGCGTTTCGTCCGGTCAGCGATCCGAGGAAGCCTTGGAGGTGGACGGTGTGAGCGGCGCCAACTGATCTTTCTTCCGTGCCTCGGCGCCTGCCTTTGCGAGACGGAGGCAGAGGTTGCGAAGCTGCGACACGCGCCGAATGCGCAGGGTTACTGCGGCAGGCGACATGTCAATGCTCATCGCAACATCGTTTCACAAGTCAAATCACTGAATCTTGCCAAAGCACAGACAAGAGTGTCTGTGCCACATGGCTTCGTTGTACTTGGCCCCATGCGGATGCAAGGAGGAGTGCGTGTGGCACAGACACTCTTGTCTGTGCTGGTGAGGCTTGGGAGAGCTGATCAATTTAACGGCACTACCCTCCCAGCACCTCGCGCAGCGCTTGCGGGGCGTGGTCGATCGCTTCGTTCAGTTTGCCGGGATCTTTGCCGCCGGCCTGGGCGAGGTCGGGCTTGCCGCCGCCTTTGCCGCCGACGATCGGGGCGAGCTTGTTGATCAGCGCGTTGGCGTTGACGCGGTCGAGGAGGTCCTTTGTCACCGCGGTCAGCAGCGTGACCTTGCTGTCGGTGACAGAGCCGAGGACGACGACGCCTGATTTCAGTTTCGAGCGGAAGGTGTCGGCGAGATTGCGGAGATCGCCGCCGCTGATGTCATCGATACGGCGCGCGATGAGCCGTACGCCGTCGACGTCCTGCGATTCTTCAGAAGGCGATGACGATGTTGCGCCGCCCGCCGCTTTCAGCTTGAGCTGTTTGAGCTCCTTCTCCAGCGCCTTCTGCCGCTCCTGCATCGTGCGCAGTTGCGCGGGTACATCCTCAAGCCGCACGTTGAGTTGCTGCTGCAACTCGTGCGCGGCATCTTCGATCGTCTGAAAGTACGCGAGCGCGCCGCGGCCGGTGAGCGCTTCCATGCGGCGAACTCCGGCGGCAAGGGAGCGCTCGCTGGTGATCTTGAACAGACCGATGTCGCCAGTGCGGTTGACGTGGCAGCCGCCGCAGAACTCGCGCGAGAAATCGCCGGCGGTCACGATGCGTACGTTCTCGCCGTACTTCTCCCCAAACATTGCCACCGCCCCCGTCTTCTTCGCCTCGGCGATCGGCATGACGGTCTTGGTGACCTCGAGGTTCTCGCGAATCTTGTCGTTGACGATCTCCTCGACGCGGCGGAGTTGTTCGTCCGAGGGCGCCTGGTGATAGGTGTAATCGAAGCGCAGGCGATCGGGCGCGACGAGCGAGCCGGCCTGCTGAACGGTCTCGCCGAGGACGTCTTTGAGCGCTTTGTGAAGAAGGTGCGTGGCCGTGTGATTCGCGGTCGTGTCCAGGCGCGTCGGCACGGGCACCGACGCGCGGACTTGCGCGTTCAGCGTGAGGTGACCTTCGTCGACGCGGACGCGCGAGACGACGAGATCGCCGACCGGCTTCTGCGTGTCGAGCACAGTCGCACGTCCGCCGTCCCATTCCAGAGTTCCCTGATCGCCGATCTGGCCGCCTGACTCCGCGTAGAACGGCGTCGGCGAAAGAACGACTTCACCTTCGGAGCCGTGACGAATCGCGTCCTGCTCGTTGCCGGCGATGACGATCGCCTTCACCGTCGACGGAACGTCAACATATTGATCATAGCCAACGAACGCGATCGGTCCGGTTTTCTCGGCGACCTTCGCAAACGTCGCTGCATCGGTGGAGGACTGGAACTTCGACGACGCCTTCGCCTTTGCTTTCGCGCCGGCCATCATCGTCTCGAAGCCTTCGCGGTCGAGGGTGACGCCTTCCTCCTCCGCCATCTCGCCGATCAGATCGACCGGGATGCCGAACGTGTCGTAAAGGCGGAACAGCTCCTCCCCGCCGAGAACGCGTTCGCCGCGGGAGCGGACGGCGTCGAGGACCGCGCCGACGCGCTCCATCCCGGAGCTCAGCGTTCGCGAGAATCGCTCCTCCTCGGCACCCAGGGTCTGCAGCACCGCCTCGCGCCGCGCGCGCAGCTCGGGATACGCCTCGCCCATCGACGCGATGACCTCGTCGACGAGTTGCGATGGAACAACCGGAGTCGCGAACTTGCGCCCGAAACGAATTGCGCGGCGGATGATGCGACGCAGCACGTAGCCGCGGCCTTCGTTCGCAGGAATGACGCCGTCGCTGATCAGGAACGACGACGCGCGCGCGTGATCGCAAAGTACGCGCACGGCCGTATCGAGCTCGCTCTCCATGTCGCCCGCGTACTTGTGGCCGGTCGCGGCTTCGATCTTCTGCATGATCGGCTTGAACGAATCGATGTCGTAATTCGTGGCCGCGTTCTGCAGCACGCTCGTCACGCGCTCCAGCCCCATCCCCGTATCGACCGACGGCGCCGGCAGCGGCGTGAGCACGCCGTCCGCGCCGCGGTCGTATTGCATGAAGACCAGGTTCCAGATCTCCATCGTGTCGTCGCCTTCGCCGTTGACCAGCGCCGCCACGTTCTTCGACATGTCGTCGCCGCGGAAGTAGTGAATCTCGGAGCACGGACCGCAGGGACCGGTGTCGCCCATCGACCAGAAGTTGTCCTTCTTGCCGAAGCGAAGCACGCGGTCGGGCGATGCGCCCGCTTTCACCCACAGCGCTGCCGCTTCTTCATCCGCCGGAACGCCGTCGCCGCCTTCGAAGACGCTGAACCAGAGTCGCTCCACCTCCAGCTTCCAGACGTTGACGATGAGGTCCCAGGCGAATTTGATCGCGTCCTCTTTGAAGTAATCGCCGAAGGAGAAGTTGCCGAGCATCTCGAAGAAGGTGTGATGCCGCGCGGTGCGGCCGACGTTCTCCAGATCGTTGTGCTTGCCGCCGGCGCGGACGCACTTCTGCGACGTCGTGGCGCGGTTGTAGTCGCGCGGCTCGCGTCCGAGGAAGACGTCCTTGAACTGGTTCATCCCGGCGTTGGTGAAGAGCAGGGTCGGATCGCCCGCCGGAACGAGCGACGAGCTGGCCACGCGGCGGTGGCCGTTCTTCTCGAAGTACTCGAGAAACTGTTCGCGAATCTGATTGGTGGTCAGCAAGGACTCTCCTGAAATCGCGAGATCGTAACAGCGGGTGCCACGGGTGTCATCCCCGCGCGATTTTCTGGCATGACGGTTGATTCGATGCCGACGGGTGCTTCTTCTCATTCTCCTCATGGCGCTGGTGCGCCCGGCCGAATCCGCGCAGCCTCGGATCATCATTCTCGGATATCACGAGGTGGAGAAGGATGGTCTTCCTCCGCATGCAGTGATTCCGCGCGGCAGTGCCGTGTCAGCGACGGAGGATGAGATGGAACGCTACACCGTCAGCACCGAGGCGTTCCGGCAGCAGATGGATGCGCTCGAGGCGCACGGCTACGAGGTGATCGCGCTTGCGGACGTCGCCGACTATCTGAGCGGACGCCGCGCGACGCTGCCGGCGCGCTCGGCGGTGATCACGGTCGACGACGGCTGGCGGTCGACGGCGACCGAGATCGCTCCGGAGCTGAAGAAGCGCAACTGGCCGTTCACCGCGTTCATCTATCCGCGCGTGATCGAACAGCATGCGCATCATCCGTACAACCTGACGTGGTCCGCGGTCGATGCACTCTCGTCATCCGGAGTCGACGTCGAAAGCCACACGTATTCGCATCCGTTTCTCAGCCGCGCGCGCGAGTCCCTCGATGACGAATTGAGCTGCAGCCGCGCGGTGATCGCGATGCACATCAAGCAGCCGGTGCGATTCCTCGCCTATCCATACGGCGATTACGACGACGGCGTAATCGCTGCGGCGAAGGCTGCCGGATACGAGGCGGCAGTGACGGTGAAGCCGGGGCTGATCACGAAGCGATCGAATCCGTTCGCGCTCGGGCGGTATCTGCTCCACCACGACACGACGCTGACGGAGTTCGAAGAATGGTTGGAAGCGCCGCGTTAGCGGCGCCGGAGAATAGCCAGGGGTGCGAGCGTTTTTTTGCGAGCACCCCTGGGAAGGAAACGCGTGACGTTTGTGCCGCGTCAGCGGCACCGGAAGCGCGGCAGTTCCCGTGCCGCTGACGCGGCACAAAATCAAACACGCTCGTTTTCCAGGGGTGCGCGCTCCGCCGCACCCCTGGCTATCCTCTGAAGCCGCTAAAGCGGCGATCGGAAGACTCACCCCAGATATTTTTCGTGCAACGTGCGCAGATGGTGCAGCTCGTGGCCGGCGACGTGGAACGCGAGTCCGCGCACTGAGGCCTCGTAGCCGTTCACGTTGCCGCGTCGCGTCCACTCCTCGGCGGTCAGCGGCTCGAAGAGCGCGATCGTAGCAGCGCGGACGGCGCGGTAGGCAGCGATGAGATTCGTCAGCGATTGCGATTCGAAGTTCGTCGCGGCGACGTATTCGTTTTCGTCGAATCCCGGCAGCGAGCGCGTGTCGCCGCGGGCGACGCAGAGGGCGCGATAGGCGAAGATGCGCTCGTCGTCGATGAGGTGGCCGACGATCTCCTTCACCGTCCACTTGCAGGGCGCATATCGCCGTCCGCGAATCGATTCTTCGTCGAGCGACTGCAGAAGCGCACTGACTTCCCTCCCCTGCGACGCGAGCGTTTTGACCGCGTCGTCGCCGGCGACGTAATCGATGTCGGACTTCGCGTACGGCGCAAACTCGTCATCCGCCGGACGGCCGCTGATCATTTCGCGATCACCTCGCGCACCACGTCGCGCGCCAGCGTGCTGTCGTAGCCCTGCCGGAAGAGATACGCGACGAGCTTCTCGCGGATCACCTCGTCGTCGTTGCGGCGGCGAAGAATGGCCAGACGTTTCTTCGCGGAAACGACGGCGGCGGCGCGCTCATCGTGATCGGGGACGTCGAGAGCACGCGCGATCGCTGCGCTCTCCACGCCCGCGTTCATCAACTCGCGTTTGATCCGCGCACGGCCGATGCCTTTGCGGACGCGCGTGCGTACGTAGGCGGCGGCGTAACGATCGTCGTCCAGCCATTTCTCGCGGCGCAGGCGATCGATCGTGGTATCGATCACGTCGCGCGGAAACTCCTTGCGATCGAGTTTGGCGCGCAGCTCCGCCTCGCTGTTGAAGCGATAGTTGAGGATGCGCATGGCGGACACGTAGCAGCTCTCCGCGTCGGTCATTGCACCTCGATGACTTCCGCGAACTCGCTGGTGAAGAAGTATTCACCTGACAAGCCGAGGATCAGATCGCGGTGACCGGTGGCGGTGATGTAACGGCCTCGCAGATCGCCGCTCGCGGTAAACGTAAAGACGCCGTCCTTCGCCGTAGCCGTGCCGAGGAACACGTCGCCCTGCGCCTCGGGAAGTTCGTTGCTGAAGAGGGAGATCTCCCACGCGCCCCAGTGGTCGCGGGCATCGAAATACGTGCCGGTGATCGTCGTCGCATTCGTGGCGGCGTCGTACGTCGCGGAGGTGAAGCGCGGCGGCGGGATGCGCGTGTTGTGGAGATCGAAATCGTCGTAGTCGTATCCGGAAAATCCATCCAGTCCGACGTCGATCGCGCTGATCCGGTTACGCGCCATCGAATTCTCGCGGACGATGACGTCGTAGGCCGGCCGCGAGATCGCCACGCCGAAGTCGCCATTCCAGGCGATGCGGTTGCGCAGGATGTTGACGGCGCTCGCCTCCGGTCCCACGAAAACGCCGCTGGCGCGATTCGGCATCGCGTTGCCGGCGACGTCGACGCCGATACGGTTATCCACGACGTCGATGGCGTAATCGCCCGTGATGAAGACGCCGCTCCGCCCGTTGCCGCTGATCACGTTGCGCGCGATCTCCACGTAGGTCGTCGGACCGTCGATCGTGACGCCGCGGCTGCCATTCGCGGCGGCGTTGCGGCCGGAGGGATCGACGCCGATGTAGTTCTCCTCGATGCGCGCCGTCACCACTGGATCGTCGCCGTTACGATGGATCGCCGCGCGAATGCCATTCCCCCGGAAGCCGCCGATCGATAGATGATGCACCCGCATCACGGCGCGCTCGACGAACTCCAGACCGTTGCCGCTTTGCGTACGGCTCCCATCGAGCATGATCTCCGGCCCGTCCGGATTCGTATCGCCGCTCGTGGCGATCTGCGTGGCGCCGTCGATGATGAGATCGGCGCTGATCAGCGGCAGCGGGGTGGCCGGCGAAATCGTGTACCAACCTCTGTCAGGAACCGGCTCCGCAATCCGGAAGTCGATGCCGCACGGCACTACGGTGCGAGCGCAGACGGCGTTCGCGTCGAGCAGCGCCTGCCGGAAGGAGCCTTCCCCGGCGTCCTTTGTATTCGTTACGGGCACTTTCCGGTAAAAGGTCATGACGCGCGTCACTCCTCGGGAGCCCGGAAGCGAGGGCGGGGTGATGGTGAGAGCGAAACGCCCCTCGGCAACCTGATCGACGAAGAGCGTCAGCGGGACCGATTGCCGCGCGCGCAGGATGGCCACCGTGCAGACGACGCTCTGCAGCGTTCCGGCGTCATGACAGGACCAGATGTCGTCGCTCGCTCCGGCCAGGATCATGGCCGGAAGTGCGAACAGAGTGGCGCCTACGGAGACATTTTTCTGATCGAAATCCGTGACGTTCGTGACCGTCGCGGTGACCGCCGCGACCTTGACGTCAGCGGGCCTTTCAATCGGCGGCAGATCGATGGTGAGCTGCGCGGATGCGGCGACTGCGGAGAGGAAGAACGCTGCCGGGAAGACCAGGGACCATTTCATGGGCAGGACGGAATTATACGCAGGCGCACTCAGCGCGCGGCGCGCCGCCGCGGTGGCGACGTCACTTCCACGCGCAGAGTCGCCGACGCGGTGCCGTCGGTCGCTGTGATCATCGCCACGCCGATCTTCATCGGGATGAGGCGCACCGGTCCGGGGACGGATGCGGACGTATCGACTCGCACGATGTCGGGATCGGACGAGGTCAGCGTCACGCGCTCCGGAATCTGGGCGCCGAGGGAGACCGACTGGTCTGCTCCCGCCGTCAGTCGCAACGCCGGCGGATTGAACGATAGTAATTGCATCGGCCCAGCCGCTTCATCGTCATTGATCAACGTGGCGAGCGCCGTCCCCTTCTTCACCGTGACCGGCCCCTGCACCGGATCGGTCGACACGGTGAACGTCTTGGCCAGCTCCGCGATCGAATTGCCGATGACGGTCACCTGACAGGAGGCGCTCGTCTGCCCCGGCTCGAAGATGGCGGCGCTGCCGCGGTAGTAGAAATCGGTTCCGGCGCGCGCGCTGCCGTCGTGCGGGACGCACCAGACGTAGACGCGATCCGCGACGGCTTTGGAGAGATGCAGCGGGAAATCGATGGTGTGCTCGTCATTGCCTTCGGGAACGGTGACGTCGTCGATGGTGAACTCCGATCCCGCTTCGTCGTCGACGACATGAATCACCGCTGTCGTCACCGAGCCGCCGTCCATCACCGCGGCGCCGTCGCTGACAACTCCGATGGAGTGATCAGAATCGCCGTTGAACACGGCGTCGTCCTGCACGCGGTGCGTAATCGTCTTCGTGGTCTGGCCCGGCGCGAACGAAACCTTCGTCGCCAGCGGCTCGAGGTTTTTCACGAATTCGCCGGCCGGCCAGTTCGGAAACGTGGAGTAGTCGAGATCGAACGCGCGCGACAGATCGCCGCTCCGTTCCAGCGTCACCGTCACGCTGCCGCCGTTCTCCGGGGCGTTGTAAACCGGCTGCGAGAAACGGACGTACGCCGGCGGATCGGCGCAGACGTACGCAAACCCGCGAACCGTGCCCGCGCCGGCGCTGCCGCGGATCTCGACTTGAACGTTGAAGCTCCCCGCAATTGGAAAAACGTGATCGACCTCGCCGTTGCCATGAACGACCGCCGCCGGCGTTCCGTCGCCAAAGTCCCACGTCAGCGTGTCGCACGCATCGATCACGTACGGGGGCGGACACGCTCCGGGATTCAACGGCATGTAGCAGCCGCCAGACAGAGGACCGACCGAAAAGTGAATCGGCTTGTTCTGCACGCAGGGAGAGGCGGCGTTGCAAACCGGCGAATGAAAGTCGACGGCGTACGTCGACGCGGGATACGGAGCGCCGCAATCGCCGAATGTTCGGACGGCGATCAGGAGAAGAGCAGCAAGCAGAGCGCGTCGCATGCCGAAGATACGGATGTGGCGGCGCGAACGTCGAGCTCGCGACCGAAGCGCTGGCGTCACGCCGCCGAGTGGGAGGCTTGCGCCGGCGTCGCGTTACCAGCGAACGTTGAGCACTTGGCGGTTCGGCGGCGAGACGCCGCCGCGCCAGCCGGCGGGACGCCAGCGTTCCTCACACCGTATTCGAAAAATCGAACGGCGACTCGTCCGCGAAAGGATCGTTGTCGCCGGCCACCGTCAGGTTCTGCTCCATCTCTTCGCGGGCCATGTCCGAGGTCGACTGGATGCCCTGCAGCTTGAGGCGGAACTCGTCCGGATTCGAGGCGCGGCGCAGCGCTTCGTCGAGTGTGATCAGGCCGTTTTTGTACAGAACGTACAGCGACTGATCGAACGTCTGCATGCCGTACTGCGACGTGCCCTGTCCGATTGCGTCCTTGATCAGCTTCGTCTTTTCCTTATTCTCGATGCAATCCCGGATATACGCCGTCGAGATCATCACCTCGGCGGCCGGAACGCGGCCAAGCCCGTCGGCGCGCGGCAACAGCCGCAGCGAAACGACGGCCTTCAGCACCGCCGCGAGCTGCAAACGGATCTGCTTCTGCTGGTGCGGCGGGAAGACGGAGATGATGCGGTTGATGGTCTCGGTCGCATCCATCGTGTGCAGCGTCGAGAGCACAAGATGGCCCGTCTCCGCCGCCGTGAGCGCCGTTTCGATCGTCTCGTAGTCGCGCATTTCGCCGACCAGGATGACGTCCGGGTCCTGGCGCAGCGCGGAGCGCAGCGCCTGCGAGAACGACTTCGTATCGACTTCGATCTCGCGCTGATTGACGATCGATTTCTTGTCGCGGTGCAGGAACTCGATCGGATCCTCGACCGTCATGATGTGCTCGGTGCGATGCGCGTTGATGTAATCGATCATCGCGGCCAGCGTCGTCGACTTGCCCGATCCCGTCGTACCCGTGCAGAGAATCAGTCCGCGGCGCTCTTCCGCAATCTTTTCCAGGACCACCGGCAGCATCAGCTCGCGGATGGAGAGAATCTTGACCGGGATGACGCGCAGGACCATGCCCACCGTGCCGCGCTGCTGAAAGATGTTGCAGCGGAAGCGGCCGAGGCCGGGGACGGAGTAGGCGATGTCGATCTCGTAGTTGTTCTTGAACTTTTCCTTCTGCCGGGACGACATGATCGAGAAGGCCATGGCGATCGTGTCTTCCTGCATCAGCCGCTTGAGTTCCACGAGCGGCAGCAGTTCGCCGTCGACGCGGATGACGGGATGCGAGCCCACTTTGATGTGGAGATCCGACGCGCGGCGCTCAGCGGCAATTTTCAGCAGGTCATTGATATGCACGACGTTCTCCTTGGAAAACGCGCATTTTACGCCATCCCTTGCTTACAATCCGCCGCCTCATGACCCTGGCCCGCCACGCCGATCTTTCCCTCCCCTACGTGCTCAACGTTCCCAGCGGAAAACGCGACGACGAAGAGCTGCCGCTGGTGATCGTGATGCATGGCCGCGGGGCGGACGCGAACGATCTCGCGGACCTCGCGCCGATGGTCGACGACGGCTACCGCTTCGTCTTTCCCAACGCGGCAAAGAAGTTCGAGCCGATGCCGGGGTATTCGTTCGGATACTCGTGGTTCGACGGCTGGCCGCCGGAGGGCGACTCGATCCTGCAGTCGCGCGAGAAGCTATTGAGTCTGATCGATGAACTGGAGGAGCGCTATCCGACGCCGAAACTCGTGATCGCCGGCTTTTCGCAGGGCGGGATGATGGCCATCGACGTCGGCTTCCGCACGAAGCAGAACGTGGCCGGCATCGTCTGCATGAGCGGAGCGATTTACGAGGACGGCGCACCGCCGCTGCGCAAGCTGCCGGTGCTTCTCGTTCACGGTACCGACGACGACATGATCCCGATCTCGGCGGCGCGCCGGACGCGATTCATCCTCGAGGAGAACGGCGTCGATCCCGAGTACCAAGAGTTTCCGATGGGGCACCACGTGACGCCGGAGTCGATGGCGGTGGTTCGGGCGTTCCTGCGTCGCTGCATCGACTCAACAAAATAGCGGGTAAGTCGCGTCAAAAATGCCGATATCGCATACACTGACGCGATGCGAACAACTCGGCTGATCGTCGCTCTGTTACTTCTGACGATTGCGTCGAGCTCCGGCGCGGCGAAACTCGGTCCCCCACGGCGCGTTGCGGCGTTGGGCAAAGGGCCCGCGGAGGCACGCCTCGGCGCTGTCCTTCCGTTCGGCGACGGCCAAGTGGCATTTTCCTTACAGCGCGAACAAAGCGACCCGACGCGCCGGGACATCGTGGCCACTCCGATCGACCGGCTCGGCGTCCCACAATATGACCTCGCCAGAGCCATCGTCAGCGGCGCTCAATCCGTGCCGCTGGCCGCGCGAACAAGCGACGGCTATCTCCTGTGCTGGGTGTTCGAGCACGAGATCTACACGCTTGCGCTGTCGTCGTCGCTTAGCTTGAAGAGCACCAGCGCGAATGCGGTCCTTCAAGAAAACACTCCGGTGGACCTGGTCTGCAATGGCTCTCATTGCCTCTTGACGACAACGACGTCAGGGACGACGGCGGGCAGTAGTGCATCCATCCTCCTCCTCGGATCCGATGGCATCCCGGATTCTGCGTCGCCGGATCAGGCGGTGGCGAGCCATTCGTCAATCACCGCCGTGAATGGCGGATTCGCCTTTGCTGACGGACGTGGCGTCATCTGGACGGACAGCGCTGGCCGCATCACTGGCAAAACGACGGTGCCCAATCCATCCGCATTCAATTTCAACACACTCGTCGTCCCCTGCTCTGCGGGCGTTCTCGTGGTGGCTTCCTCGTCCGACGCGGTTCGGACATGGACCGTTTCCCAGACAGAGGGAGTGCTGAAGACGGCGAGTTACGCTCTACCGAAAAGTTCGCATGGAAACACGCCTGAGATTCCGCTCGTCGCCGCGAGCGGCAACGGCACCACTTTCGTCGTGGCCGCCTATACGAACTACGCGGGGGTTCACGACGGTGATCCGGAACCCCTCGGCGTCAGCGCCTTCATCATCAATGCAGACCTCGATCTCGTCCGCCCATGGTTCGAAATCGAAGACGCGTCGTTCCTTTTCGAGCCTGTCCTATCGGTATCCTCCAACGGTCCGGACTTCCTGATGGGCTGGAACGGCTCCGCGGGGCGGGTGCTCCGCGTCATGCCGGATGTTTCCGTCGAGGCTAATCAGGGGCTCCCGCTTGCCATTGGTCCAGTGGGACAGCAGGCGCTGGGACTGGCCGCTTCGCCCGATAGCACCCTGCCGGTCTGGCGCGACGTTGGTCAATATGCTCCGCCGACCAAAATCGAACGCATTCAAGCGGCGGGAAACGGTCTGGACGTTACGCCGCTGCCGATAGATACGAATTCGGTCCAGCCTGTTTGGGACGGGCAGACCTTCGCCATTTTTGGAAGTCTGTCCGCGACGCCGAAGGACTTCATCGGCGGTTCCATCGATGCCTCCGGCAGCCTGCACACCTCACTCATCCGACACGACACGTCCCTGCTCAACGTGTGGTGGGATGGATCTGCATATGTCGCTGCGACGGGGTCGTGGGGGTCAGCACGCGACTATCACCTACTCCGGATCGCGCCCGACATGACAGTCCTGTCCGACATTCCTCTTTCGGCTTCACTGCGTGCGGCCGCTGGACTGCCGGGTCGCACGCTGATCGTGACCGATCCTCCGGCTGTAACGATCCTCGATGATCGCGGCTCGATCATCACCACGTTCCCCATCGTTGCGCCCGCCAACACCGAAACCTATTTCCAAATCAACGTCGCTTCGAACGGACGGGACCAATTTCTTCTCGTCACAGTAGCAAACGGCATTGCTCGCGCGTCACGACTCACTCCCGACGGCCGACTGCTCGACGATATGACCATGCCGGTGCTCCAACAGGCCGATCCTTATTCAACACGAGGTGAAGCATTCGGCAACCGATGGATCATCTTCACGCCGCACGTTGCCATTGAGTACCCATCGCTTCAACCGATCGATCTGACCGGCGCGGGTCCGATCGCGGCGGCGGCGCGTGCTTCAAGCAATCGGATCGTGTTTCTCACCACCGAGACGACGAGCGTCAATGGACTGCTCTTCAACGTCCTGATGCTTCACGATCTCATCGATGACACGCAGAGACATCGCGCTGTCCGTTGAATCGGATATCCCCGGCATCGTCTGAACGGCACCGACTAGATCCACAACGCGCGCAGATCGCCGGTCGCAGCGCCAGTTCTGTCATTCGCGAAAATGATATCTCCGCGTCTCCGCGGCCCCGCGTGACAACGTTATGATTCGCGCCATGAACGATCGCTTCGCCGAGCTCTATCCGCAGCATCTTGAAACCGTGAAGGCGCGCCACGATAAGGCGCTGGCAGAAACCGGGTACGACCACATCATCATCTTTGGCGGCGAGATCCACATTCAGTTTCTCGACGATACCTACTATCCGTTCAAGGTCAATCCGCACTTCAAGTCGTGGCTGCCGGTGGTCGACAATCCGCATTGCTTCATCGTCTACACGCCGGGGCAGACGCCGCGGCTCGTCTACTACCAGCCGGTCGATTACTGGTACAAGCCGGCGTCCGCGCCGAGTGGATACTGGACCGAGCATTTCGACATCCGCGTCATCGATTCGCCGGAGAAAGCGAAAGAGCATTTTCCGATGGGCGGGCGCAGCGCGTTCGTCGGCGAGCCGAACGAGCTGCATGGCGGGGAAGTCAATCCCGAACCGCTGCTCAACGCGCTGCACTTCGAGCGTTCCTGGAAGACCGATTACGAGATCGCCTGCATCACCGAGGCGAATGTTCGCGGCGTGCGGGGACATCGCGCGGCGGCGAACGCGTTTCGTGAAGGGAAGTCAGAGTTCGAGATCCACATCGACTTCCTTCTCCACTCCAGCCAGGCCGAGGAAGAGCTGCCGTACGGCAACATCATCGCGCTGAATGAGAACGCGTCCGTGCTGCACTACCTCAACCACATCCGCGAGCAGCCGGGCGATCTTCGCTACTCGTTCCTCATCGATGCGGGCGCGCAGTACCACGGCTACGCCTCCGACATCACGCGGACGTATGCGCGCGACGAGCAGTCTGAGTTCGCGAAGTTGATCGACGCGATGGACGCCATGCAGCAGAACCTTTGCACGATGGCCAAGCCGGGCATCAACTACATCGACATCCACATGTCCGCGCACGACGGCGTGGCGAAGATACTTCGCGACTTCGATTTCGTGCGCGATCTCGATGCGGATGCAATCGTGGAGAAGCGCATCAGCTCCACCTTTTTCCCTCACGGCGTCGGCCACTTTCTCGGCCTGCAGGTTCACGACGTGGCCGGATTCCACCAGGACCGCGCCGGCTGCATCATCGCCAAACCGGAGGGGCATCCGTACCTGCGCCTGACGCGCATCATCGATCCGCGCATGGTCTTCACCGTCGAGCCGGGCTTCTACTTCATCGAGTCGCTGCTCGCGGATCTAAAAGCGAGTGCCAACGCAAAGTACGTGAACTGGACGAAGGTCGACGAGTTCCGCAAATTCGGCGGCATCCGGATCGAGGATGACGTGGTGGTGACGGATGACGGCCACGTAAATCTCACGCGGCAGGCGTTCGGAGAGGCGTAGCGTTGTTGAGAGCCCCTCGCCCCGCGCTTTTCAGCGGGGAGAGGGAGACACGAAGTGCGGGTGAGGGCGTAACCCACATCGCAGCGCGTGCAAAACCCCTCATCCGCCTTCGGCACCTTCTCCCCGCGGGGAGAAGGGCTCTCGATTGAGAGTCGGCGCGAGCAACGAAATTGCCACATCACTCCGCCAGCTTCTTGCGAGCTTCCGCCGCCCACGACGATGTTGCATCGATCGCCAGATAGTCGTTCCATGCTGACTTCGCGTGTTTGGAACCATTTAGCGATTCGATGGCCACGGCGCGATTCCAGGCGGATTGGGGCGTGCGTTCGAGGCGAAAGGCACGGTCGGCGCAGCGCACTGCTTCGGCGGCCGCGGCGACGTTGCGCTGCTGGACCGCGCGATTCGACAACGCGGCGGAGAGGTCGTTGAGGAGCGGCACGTCGTCCGACTCTTCGATTGCGCCGGCCAGCGTGCGTTGTTCCGTTTCCGTGAGCAGCGCCTCGTGCAGCAGATCGATGGCCGTCTTGTTGTCGCCGAGGAGAAGGTGCGCGACGCCGGAAGCGTGAAGGTTGCCGGGGGAGCGGCGCTTGATCACCGATCGCTCCACGCCCGCGGATGCCGTCAGCAGCGCCGCGTTCGCCGGATTCTTCATCGGGTCGGTGGTGGTACCGCGCATGACCGGCGTCATCGGTTGATAGGGAAAGCCCGAGATTCGGCCGGCGATGATGCGCTCCGGCGGCGCTGCTTTCGCCAGCGCCACCATGCCGGCATCGCCGCGCGGAAGGATGCGGTCGCGAACGGGCGTGACGAGAAAAATGACCGACATCGCCGCGGCAGTTGCGGCGATTGCAACCGCGAGCCATCCCGTTCGTGACGTTCGCCGCGACGATTCCGGCGCCGCCGCTGCCGTCATCTCCGTCGCATTCACGAAAACGGAATAGCACTCGGAGCAGGTAGTCATGTGGGCGATGACTTTTCCGCGTGTTTCCGGATCGAGCCGCCCGTCGATGAAAGCCGCCAGCGTCTCGTCCGAGGGAAAACCTGTGTGCTCCATCGCGGTCGGTTCCTCAGCTGCCTTTTGCCGCTCCCGCCACCTGCACCCGCTTAGAGTGACGGAATTCGGCTTTTCCCTCGGCAGCTGAGAAAGCGAAGGACAACTCGTGATCAGGATGGTCGAGCAACTCGCAGACAGCATCGCACGGGACGCCCGCCTGCTCCAGCGCGAACTTCAGTTGCGCCAGCAGTTTGTCGATCCGTTTGTACAGTTTCTTGTCGTCGAGATGGAGCGAGCGGCCGATGTCCGGAACTTTGCGTCCGTTCCAGAATCGCATGCGCAGAATCATCTGATCCTCGGCATCCATCGACGACATCGCCTCGTCGATGACCGCCGCCGCGCGCCGTGCCAGCGCCGCGCGCTCGGCGCTGAACAGCTCCTGCTCGACGACCGGACCGTTGTCGCCGTTTTCGATAGCCGGAACGAGCATCGGACGCGGCTGCCGCACCGGCAGGCGAAGGTACATCGCCTCGATCTCCGAAATGGTGAACGCCGGATTGCTGCCGCTGGTCAGAATGGCCACGGCCTCAGAATATGTGAAGCCGTCGCGCGAGAGGAGCCGTTCGAGCGTGATCCCTTTGTCGCCGATGCGCCTTGCCTCGGCGGAGGGACGCCACTTACCCCACATCTGCACGCGATACTGAAAAAACATCCGCTGGATGACCGTGGTCATGTACGTCGACAACGTGCTCCGGCCTTCGAACTTGCGGATGATCGCGTAGTTGCTCTCGATCAGCTTGAACTTGACGTACGAGCCGAATTCTTCGCCCTCATCGCGGTCGATGCGATTGCGGCGGCAAACGTAGCCGATGGCCCGGTCGATGAGACACAGGTTCGTGAGGAAAAGATCCTCGGCATCAATCGGTTTCACGGGATGCGGCGGAGTTTAGCAGCAAATACGGAACGCATGCGCGTCAAAAATACGGCAGTAATCGGTGAATCACAGAAGCCACCCTTCGCCTGGTGATATGACATGCCGATGACGTTCGTCTGCCCGATGCATCCCGAAGTGGTCAGCGACAAACCCGGCACCTGTCCGATCTGCCACATGACGTTGAAAGAGGCCGGCACGAGTGCGACCGAGACCTCGCACTGCTGTCATGAATCAGCTCCGGCCAAACCTCCGACTTCACCCTTCACCCTTCACTCTTCACACTTTACCTGCCCCATGCACCCCGAGGTCGTCAGCGAGAAGCCGGGGTTCTGCCCGATCTGCGGAATGGCGCTGGAGCCGGTGACCGCGTCGCTCGACGATGCGCCGAACGCCGAATTGCTCGACATGCGGCGGCGTTTCGTCATCAGCCTGATCTTCTCCATCCCGCTGCTCGTCCTCGGCATGTCGGAGATGTTGGGCTTGCACGAGCTGGCGACGAAGCCGTGGCTGCCGTGGCTGGAGCTCGCGTTGGCGACGCCGGTCGTCCTCTGGTGCGGCTGGCCGTTCTTCGTCCGCGCGGCAGCATCGATTGCGTCGCGCAACCTCAACATGTTCACGCTCATCGGCATGGGCACCGGCGCCGCGTACTTGTACAGCGTCGCGGCCACGCTCTTTCCGAACGCGTTCCCATCGTCGTTCAGAACGATGGGCGTACTGCCGCTCTACTACGAGCCGGCCGCCGTCATCATCACGCTAGTCCTCCTCGGCCAGGTGCTCGAGCTGCAGGCGCGCGACAAGACCTCCGGCGCGATTCGCGCGCTCCTCGGCCTAGCACCGAAAACCGCGCGCGTGGTGAAGGACGATGGCAGCGAGGTGGATGTCGACGTCGCCGCGATCGCCGTCGGCATGCGCATCCGCGTCCGTCCCGGCGAACGGATCGCCATCGACGGAAGCGTCGTCGAAGGCAGCGGAACGGTCGATGAGTCGATGATCAGCGGCGAGCCGATGCCGGTGGCGAAGAGCGCCGGCAGCAAGGTCACCGCCGGCACGGTGAACACCAACGGTGCGTTCGTAATCTCAGCGGAGCGCGTCGGCGCCGATACGCTGCTCGCGCAGATCGTGCGCATGGTGGGCGAAGCGCAACGCAGCCGCGCGCCGATTCAACGCCGGGCCGACGTCGTCGCCGGGTGGTTCGTCCCGATCGTGATCGCCGTCGCCGCGCTCACGTTCGTGATCTGGTCGCTCACCGGCCCGCAACCGCGCTTTGCGCACGCGCTCGTGAACGCCGTCTCTGTCCTCATCATCGCCTGCCCCTGCGCCCTCGGCCTGGCCACTCCGATGTCGGTCATGGTCGCCACCGGCCGCGGCGCCACCGCCGGCATCCTGGTGAAAAACGCCGAGGCGCTGGAGATGCTGTCGAAAGTCGACACGATCGTCATCGACAAAACCGGAACGCTGACGGAGGGGAAACCGAAGGTCATTGAGGTGGCACAGACACTCCTGTCTGTGCTCCCGATGGTCGCCGCCGTCGAACGCGCCAGCGAACATCCGCTGGCCAACGCCATCGTCGCCGCGGCGACGGAGATCAAATCTGCCACCGACGTCGAGACGATCGCCGGCCAAGGCGTTCGCGGAAAAGTCGACGGACATCTCATCGCCATCGGCAACGCCGGCTTCATCGGCGACGTCAGCGCCTTCGAACCAAAAGCAGACGAACATCGCGCGAACGGAGCGACCGTCGTCTTCGTCTCCATCGACGGCAAACCCGCTGGCTACATCGCCATCGCCGATCCGATCAAAGCGACGACAGCGGATGCGTTGCGCGAACTGCGCGGGAAGGGCATTGCCATCACCATGCTCACCGGCGACGCGCGCGCGACTTCCGAGGCGGTCGCGCGTCAACTCGGAATCGACGAGGTGGCCGCCGAGGTGCTGCCGGCGGATAAGGAAAAAGTCGTGCGCGAATTGCAGTCGCGCGGCAAACGCGTCGCCATGGCCGGCGACGGCGTGAACGACGCCCCCGCCCTCTCCCGCGCCGACGTCGGCATCGCCATGGGCACCGGCACCGACGTCGCCATCGAAAGCGCGCACCTGACACTGGTCAAAGGTGACCTCCGCGGCATCGTCCGCGCCCGCAATTTGTCCGAAGCGATGATGCGCAACATCAAACAAAACCTCTTCTTCGCCTTCATCTACAACATCCTCGGCGTCCCGATCGCGGCCGGCGTCCTCTACCCCTTCTTCGGATTGCTCCTAAGCCCCATGATCGCCAGCGCCGCGATGACGTTCAGTTCGGTGACCGTAATTGGGAACGCGTTGAGACTGCGAAACGGGAAGGTCGTATCGCACCCAGCGGTTGCGGAATCTATGGCCAAGAACTATTGGACGACGATAAGCGGGTGTCTTGGGGTTATCGCATTCGTTTATTCAACAATTCAGTTTTTCACCGGCAGAATCGACAGAACGCGTGAGTTTCCACGGATCGTCGTACAAGCACCGACCACGGCTCATAATAGAAGGCCCGACAGCGAGATCACGTTCAGTATCGTAGGTCGGCAACTCAACCCTAAATCCCAGGTCACATGGAACTTCTCAGAGAAGCCGCTCAGAGGTCACGCGACTGTCGATGGCGAAGCGGCTAACATCGTAGCGATGATTGATGGGGAGTGGTTCAATTTTAATCGGCCTCTTTCGATGACCGCAATAGCTACCAATCGAGGGGCACGACCGCTTCGATTTGTAAGCGCTACCGCTACTTACGGAGATCCGAACGGCACCCTTCACCAAGCGACCAAACGCATCGACGTGGTTGTCGACGAACATCGTCGCCGCGCTGTTGTTGAAATCGCTCCAGATGACGCCGAGTTCCAAACTGTGCCTCTAGCCGTTGGTCTGCTGGATGAACTGGGCGAGTGTCACTCGACCTTGATCGAGGGAGCTGGAGCCATAGCGTTTCGCAAGCCATTGAGCCTAAAAAAGGGGGACTACTTCTGCACTGACCCCGATCTACCACGCGTAATTAAGTTGCCATGACCGCCGTAACCAAACCGCGGACTGTTCGAGAGTCTTGTAAACCTCGGTGACGAATCGATCGGCTACACCAGGATTTCTCTCGCGATACCAGTCAGCAGTTTCGTGAAGCTCTTGACGCGCGGCGGCCTAGATCAGTACCGGTTTCAACGGGAGAGAACGCCGGCACGAATCTCGTCGAGGACCACGCGCCAGTTCTCGCCTCTCTCTTCCGCTGCGTGACGCGATCTCCGATCGATCTCAGCGGCCCAGGAACGCGCCCGCGCCGCCCCTTCCATAATCATCATGATCCCAACGATTTCGGCAGACGCTTGCTCACGCGTTCCAGAGCTTCCTGCTCGGTCAGGGCGTCTCCGGATCCGATCGCAAACGAGAAGTTTGCATCGCGGGATCCAGGCGGAATCCGCACTTCTCCGATCGGCTTCCCTTTCCCGCTTGCTTTGAGCACGACAGGAACGTTTTTCGCGGGATTGACCATGATCTTCCCGGAGAGGGTGTTCGCGGTTGTGGTGACGAGGAGGGCGTATGCGTGCACGTCTCCCGCCGCCGCGCGGATGGCCAACGCCAGCGGGAAGGAGTCGACGGACGCCTCGTCGACAGTACCGGTTGCTCTGGTTCTCACCGTCGTGCCGAAGGTGGCGAGGTCGCCGTTCTGGTCGACGTCCAGAAAGTAGTGTCCGTCGCTGCTCGCTCCCTCGGCGTCGAGATTCAACTCGTAATAGCGTTTGCCATTCGACATGCCGCAACCTCCGTTTGTATAGAGGGGGGGGCAGTTTAGCATTTATGGCAATTCGGACCCAGCGCTCCCAGCATCACGCGCGTCACTTCGTACGCTCGTATCCAATCCCAAGCCGCAACGTGCCCCAGGCGCTTCTGCGTACCCAGCTCGCCGACGCTTCGATTGCGTGCTCGCGATCTAAGGGGCCGGATACATCCTGCCGCCCTGTCCGAAAACGGGCGTCGAATTCAAGGCGCGAATTGCCGAGATTGCGGGTGTAGCCGGCCTGCGCGATCTCGTATGTCGGATGACGGTCCGTGCGCGGAGGGATGGGAGGCGGATGGATGCGGTCTTCGGCCGTTGCCCATCCCGCGATGACGCCCGCGGATACGGAGCTGACGTCGGACAGTGGCCAGTAGTGCAGCGCGGCGAAATCGACGCCGTTCGTATTGAGGTGCTCCGCGTACGCCGCGAAGTTCGTGCTGCGAGGGATCGAGTTGAAGTCGGCGCGGTCGGTCATCTGATGGATCGGCGCCACGCGCACCAGCGTCCCGCGCAACGGCGCGAACGGGTGGTCGGTCGTGTCGTACGTCCACGCCAGGGAGATCACCCGCTCCTCCTGCAGTTCATTGAGCTGGGTGCCGAAGAGGTTCAGCGTGTCGCGGATGAAGGACGCGTCGTGGTACTCGACGCTCACGGTCTGGCTCGGCGTCAACGGAAGTCCGGCGGCGAGCTGTGGCGAGAACCGTTTCTCGTTGACTGAATCGACAGGCGTGCGAATGTTGACCGTGACGAAGGCTCCCGTCCCGAGCACGTCGAAGCGCGTGTAGCCGATCTCCCACGCGGTGTACCTGGCCGTGAACGACTGCCTGCCTCGGCGCACGGCCATGGTGAAGTGCAGCATGCCGCGATCGCCGGCAAACCAGCGCGCCGAGGCCGCGTCGTTCGATTCGCCGGGACGATCGAAGTCGTAATCGAGGGTGCGATGACTCTCGTTGCCGAGCAAACCGCGCGCGTCGACGAGGAACGACAGGCGCCTCATCTCCGTGACGTTGATGACCAGGACGCGCCGTCCTTCGTCCGTTCCCTTCTCCAGCGCGAAGCCGGCCGAGACGACGAACGGCAGACGATTGACGCGCGCTACGCCGACGCGCACATCCTCCTCCGAGTACTCCTTCCCTACCATCAGCGTCGTCTCGTCAATGATGACGTGCGGCGAAACGCGGTGCGCATTGCGAACGTCGATGCGCTCGATGAAGAACCGCTGCTGCCCGGATGCGCAGAGTGCGATCGAAACAAAGGTCAACGCGGCCAGGATTCGTCCAGCCATTTGTCAGTCTCCAGATGGGAAGCATACGCGTGCTCGATACACTAGGCCGATGGCTGCCTCTTACGACTTCGTGGCGCTGCCTGAGGATTTCGCGCTGCTCGTGACGTGGCTATACGAACATGGGGCCGTTCGCCATGGCAGTAACCCGGCCGACGGTAAAATCGTGATGCATTTTCCTGAGTTCGGTCCGATCTCGTTGTGGCCGGAAAAGCCCGACCTCGATCGCTACGAGCCTGGCGGGCCGGAGTGGAAGGCAGCCGTGATCTCCAGGATCGAACGCGCGGAAGACCTTACGCCGCGCGTGAATCAGTTGGAGAGCCCGGTCGCCGGTCTTCTGCCGCCGGTGTCCGATCCACGCGGTTTCTGGCGCTCCGCCGACATCTGGTTTCCAACGCCCGCGCTCGGCAAGAGGTTCCCCGGCCTGGCGGCGATCAATGCTCAGTTGGAGCGATGGTTCCGAGCGCATGCGACCATCTTCGACAACCGGCGAAAGGGGGAACCGATCGACGAGTTCCCGCTCACGCTTGGCGGGTTCCACGGCTTCATCACCCGGGTCTACGCTCTTCCAGGAGCCTACCGTTTCCTCACTTCCGGCGGAAGCTTCGTGCACCACCTCGCCAGCGCAAAAACGGTCGATGAATTCTTGCGCTCGAGAAGTCTGCGCAGCGAGCCAGTTACCGAAACGTCAACGCAGAGTTAGCGACACCAACTCGCCGGACGGATGACTGATCTCCTTCATCACGATCTCTTTATCCGTGATGACCACCACTGTTGATGATCGCGTGCCGTAGCCGCGGTGCGGCAACGAGACGAAGACTTCTTCCTCGATCGGGCCGCCGCGCGGAGTGGTCAGGAAGCGGAGGAGATCGTCGACGACATCGCCTTCCAGCGCGCGGGACATCGCTTCGCGCGCGAGGATGATCTTCGGCCAGTCGATCGATCCTGGGGCATTGCTGACGGCGAAGATGCCGTCATCGAGCAGGTGTGCGGGGATGTCGGTGGCGACGTGGGCGACCGATTCGCGGTCGCCGGCGAGGAGATGGAATCCGGCGTAGTCGTTGGGGCGAATGCTCTCCGCGTACGCGAGCGGCGACATATTCGAGCGAACGAAATCGCCGACCAGAGCGCCGCGCGAGCGGGGGTTCGGCGGACCGTCGTTGCCGCGGATGTTGGTCACGGCAGCGAAGCGGCCGTCGCGCGTGACGGCCAGCCACGTTCCGCCGGCGCGGAGATCGCGGCCGCCGGCGATGTTCGGATCGTCATCCCAGATGTGCAGCGGGCGCGTGGGGCGGCCGTAGAACTCGTCGCGATTCGCGGCGACGACGATCGGGTATCGCGGCGAGGCGTGGACGGCGATGGCGATCAGGCACAAGCGTTTGATACTAACGCCGCCGTTGATCGTAGCGCCGCCGGCTCGGCGGCTGGACCGCCGGCGGCTCGCCGGCGATTTCGTTTCCATCCTGCCGAGTCATGTGCCGGCGAGCCGCCGGCGCTACGTGCGCGGCAGCAGATGCTTCTGCACTTTCCCCAATGCGGTTCGCGGGATCGACTCCACCTGCACGAAACGGCGCGGGGTTTTGAATGAGGCGAGTTGCTCGCGGCAGGATCGTTCGAGCGCGCCGGCGTCGAAGTCCGTTGCCACGACGAAGGCGGCAGGGACTTCGCCGCGCAGAGGGTCGGCGACGCCGATTACCGCCGCTTCCGTCACGCCCGGTTGTTCGAGCAGCAGCTCTTCGATTTCGCGCGGATAGATGTTGAAGCCGCCGGAGATGATCAGGTCGAACTTGCGGCCGAGGAGGGTGTAGTAGCCGTCATCCGAACGAGACGCCAGATCGCCGGTGCGGAACCAGCCGTTTTCGAATGGATCGGGGCGGCGCCAGTAGCCGGCGAAAACGTTCGGGCCGCGGACGAATAGTTCGCCGTCGTCGATGCGCACCGAAATGCCGGGCAGCGGGAAGCCGACCGTTCCCGCGCGGCGCTCGCCGGTGTACGGATTGCTCATCGTCATGAACGTCTCCGTCATCCCGTAGCGCTCGAGGATGGTGTGGTTGAACAGCTCGCGGAAGCGTTCGAAGACGTGGACCGGCAGCGGCGCAGAGCCGGAGACGAAGAGTCGCATTCGCTGGCCGATTTCCTGCGCCGCATCCGCCTGGGTATCGAGAAGCCGGACGTAGATCGTCGGGATGCCGAAGAAGAGCGACGGACGGAAATCGCGGAACTCATCGATCGCCGTCCGATGATCAAAGCGCTCCAGTAGGCGCATGCGGCAGCCGCTGGCCAGCCAGCAGTGCAGGCCGTTGCCGAGGGCGTGGATGTGGAAGAGCGGGAGCGCGAGGAGGAAGCGGTCGCGGTCCGTGATCTGCCACATGGTCAACAGGTTGACGGTATTGGCGGCGAAGTTGTTGTGCGTCAGGACGGCGCCTTTCGACGCGCCGGTCGTCCCCGAGGTGTAGATGATCGCGGCGGGCGTATCCCCGTCGAGATCTTCGATCAGCCGATCGTCACGATCGCTGACGAACTGCGGCAACTCCGCTTCGGTGATCGTCATCCGCGGCTCGGCGTCACTCGTGATGTGGGCGATCTCGCGATCGCGGTAGAGAATGTTGATCGGAACGAAGATGACGCCGAGCTTGACGCAGGCGAGATAGATGTCGATCAGCTCGATGCGGTTGCCGAGGTAGACGCAGAGGCGATCGCCCTTGACGAATCCGCGGGCGCGCAGAGCGTGAGCGACGCGGTTGCTGCGGCGTTCGACGTCGGCGAAGGTGTACTCGGCGCCATCCCACTCGAGCGCGATGTCATCGCCTCGCGCGATGAGGGAGAGATCGAAGAGGTGCAGCAGGTTCACGGCGGCCATCGTAGCGCCGACGGCTCGTCGGCTGGACCGCCGGCGGCTCGCCGGCGCGTGAAGAAACGAGAAGCGCCGCCGAGCCGGCGGCGGTCCAGCCGGCCAGCGGCCGGCGCTACGAGCGTCCGCACGTTGCTTGCAGGTTGCGTCTGCAATGATCAAGAGGAAACGTCCGGTCGGTGCGGAGATCGTGGCAGACGGCGTCGACTTCCGCGTCTGGGCTCCCGATCATCGCAATGTCTACGTCGTGATCGATGGCGAGGAGCATCCGCTCGAAGCGGAACCGGACGGATATTTTCGCGGTGTCGTCCACGGTGCGGGCGCCGGAACGCGTTACCGGTTTCGTCTCGACGAAGACGAGCAGACGTATCCCGATCCTGCCTCGCGATTTCAGCCGGATGGGCCGCATGGCGACTCCGAAGTGGTCGATCCGGGCGCGTATCGATGGAGCGATGGCGCGTGGCGTTTCGACAAGCGCGGGCTCGTCATCTACGAGATGCACATCGGGACGTTTACGCGCGAAGGCACCTGGCGCGCGGCGATCGAACAGCTCGGCGCGTTGCGCGACGCCGGCATCACGCTTCTTGAGGTCATGCCGGTGCACGAGTTTCCCGGCCGCTTCGGATGGGGATACGACGGCGTCGATCTCTGGGCGCCGACGCGGCTCTACGGCCATCCCGATGGCTTTCGCGCCTTCGTCGATGCCGCCCATGCCCACAACCTCGGCGTGATCCTCGACGTCGTCTACAACCACCTCGGGCCGGACGGCTGCTACCTGCGCCAATTCACGCCGGCGTACTTTACGAAAAAGTACGTGACCGATTGGGGCGAAGCGATCAACTTCGATGGCGAGGGCGCCGCGGGAGTGCGCGAGTTTTTTGCGGAGAACGCGGGGTACTGGATCGACGAGTTCCATCTCGATGGTCTTCGCCTCGATGCCACGCAATCGATCTTTGACGATTCGGAGGAGAACGTCCTTTCGCTGATCGTCCGCCGCGCACGCGAGGCAGCGAAGGGCAGGCCGATCTTCATCGTCGGCGAGAACGAGCCGCAGGAAACGAAGCTCATCGACGACTACGGTCTCGACGCGCTCTGGAATGACGACTGGCACCACGCGGTGATGGTGGCGGCCACCGGACAACGCGAGGCGTATTACACCGACTACCGCGGCACGCCGCAGGAGTTCGTGTCGATGGCGCAGTTCGGGTTTTTGTATCAAGGCCAGTACTACTCCTGGCAGAAGAACGTGCGCGGAACGCCGTCAGGACATCTGCCGCCGGAGAGTCTCGTTTGCTTTTTACAAAACCACGATCAGCTCGCGAACTCGGCGCGCGGCGAACGCCTGCAGTACGTGACCAGCCCCGGCGTCTATCGCGCGCTGACCGCGCTGCTGCTCCTCGGCCCGAACACGCCGATGCTGTTTCAGGGACAGGAGTTCGGCGCGTCGGCGCCGTTCCTCTTCTTCGCGGATCACAAACCGGAGCTGGCGACTCTGGTGGCGGAGGGACGCCGCATATTTCTCGAACAGTTCCCGTCGATCAAATCGCTGCACGGGAAACTTGACCGCCCTGACGACCTGGCTACATTCGAACGATGCAAGCTCGATCACCGCGAACGGGAGGCGCATGCCGAGGTGGTGACGATGCATCGCGAGCTGCTGCGGCTGCGGCGCGAATTGATCGGACACGTTCGCGGCGCGGTCATCGGTCCGGATGCGTTCGTTCTTCGCTACGACAACGCGCTGCTCATCATCAACCTCGGCGACGAAGTTCGGATGGATGTGGTGGATGAGCCGCTACTCGCTGTGCCGCGGAAATGGGAAGTGCGGTGGTCGAGCGAAAACACGCTTATCGAGATAGAGACAACGTGGAGAGTGCCGGCGCGATACGCGGTGTTGCTGATGTAGTGCAGGCATCCCCGCCTGCTGCCGCCGGGCGTCTCGCCCGTCGGTGTGTCGTGAGTCAACACTCATCCTGCGATTGAATCCCAGAAACCACCGCCGGGCGAGACGCCCGGCGGCAGCAGACGAGGACGTCCGCGCTACGCCGTGAGCAGCTTGCCGGGCCAGGCGTCTTTTGCCTGGCGGATCCAGTGGCCGCTGCGGATGTCGGCGAGTCGTTCGGCCATCGTGTCGAAGACAGTGGTGTGCAGATCGCCGCGAGCACGGAAGTCGGCGCGGCTTAGCGCTTCGACGCGGCCGTCGGCATGGCGGACGAAGACGCGGTTGGCGTCGAGGATGGAGACGCCGAGGCCGTTCTCGAACTGGCGGAGGAGTCCGAACATGCGGTCGATCGAGCAGCCGGAGGTCTCGCTGCGCTCATCGACGGCGATGGCGAGGAAACTGTTTTCCAGCAGCGCGCGCGCCGAGGTGACGGGAGCGCCGTGCGCGGCCCACTCGTCGAGGAAGGCATCGACCTGTCGCAGCACTTCACGGCTCTGCGTTTCGTCGAGCGATGGCGAGATGCCGAACAGCCAGGTCTTTGAGGTATCGGGGAGCGAAGTGATGTCAACTCTCATGAGGGTTAGTAGATTAGTAGAATCCACTACGCATGTCTTTCGCAAAACTGATGCAGCGCTTCAAAGGCGGCGTCTGCACGGACGACCGGCCGCCGCAGCAGCAGGACCCGCTCCGCCTGGCCACGGCCGCGGTGCTGCTCGACATCGGCTATGCCGACGGCACGCTGAGCCGCGAAGAGGATGAGGACCTGGTCAGCTATCTCAAGCGCACGTTCGCGCTCGACGACACGATGGCGCAGGAGCTGGTCAAAGCAGCGGGCGAGATCCGCGCGCAGACGATCGACCACTTCGCGCTGACGCATTTCATCCGCCGCAACGCCACGCTGAACGACCGCATCGAAATCGTGAAGACGATGTGGCGCATGGCGTACGCAGACGGACGTCTGACCGAATATGAAAACTACCTCGTCCGCAAACTGGCCGACCTCCTCGGGCTGGAGCATCACGTGATGATCGATGCGAAGGTGAGCGTGCTGCAGGAGCTGGGGCTGGCGACCAGCTGACCGCCGAAGGATAGAGTTGGAACAATGACAGTCGCCATCATCGGCGCGGGCCCGATCGGACTCGAGCTTGCGGTCGCGTTCAAGCAGTTCGGTATCGACTACATCCAGTTCGATGCGGGTCAGATCGGGACGACGATCGCGTGGTATCCGATCGACATGCTCTTTCATTCGAGCTCCGACCGGCTCGGACTGGCGGGCGTTCCGATCCAGACGGCGACGCAGCAGAAGATCACGCGCGAGGAGTACCTCGCCTACCTGCGCTCGATCGTGATGCAGTTCGGACTGGAGATCCGGTCGTACGAACGCGTGGTGAACGCGTCGCGAATCGCGGGCGGATTCGAGCTCGTCACGCAGGCGATCGACGGCGAGCATCGCTATCGTGCCGACCACGTCGTCCTCGCCATCGGCGCGTTTCATGCGCCGCGCATGCTGGACATTCCGGGCGAAGAGCTGCCGCACGTCAGCCACTACTTCCACGATCCGCATGCGTACTTTCAGAAGAAGCTGCTGATCGTGGGCGGTCGCAATTCATCGGTCGAAGCCGCCGTGCGATGCCACCGCGCCGGCGCCGACGTCACGCTCAGTTATCGCCGCGACGACTTCGATCCGAAGGTGGTGAAGTTCTGGCTGCTGCCGGAAGTGCGCGCGCTGATTCGCGACAACCGCATCCGCTACCTGCCGCGCACGACGCCGCTGGAGATCGGCAACGGGACGGTGCGGCTCGGATCGGTCGACGGCGGCGAACCGTTCGAGATCGATGCCGACTTCGTCCTCCTCCTCACCGGATACCGGCAGGACCCGACGCTCTTCGAGCAGCTCGGCGTGGCCATGCACGGCGACGATCGTCAACCTGTTTACGATCCCGAGACGATGGAGACGAACGTCCCCGGCGTCTTCGTGGCCGGCACCGCCGTCGCCGGAACGCCGCCGCGCAAGGTGACGGTGATCGTGGAGACGTGCCACGTTCACGTGCCGCGAATTCTGGCCGCGATTCAAGGCGCGCGCGTGGCTCTGCCGGATGGGGCGATCGACGAATAGTCCTCTCGGGTTATCAGATCCAGTTCTGCATCTTGCAAAAGCACAGACAAGAGTGTCTGTGCCACATTGGCTCTCGCGCAAACGAAACCGCTCAGGTACGGCAGGATCTGTGTGGCAGACCCTCTTGATCCAGCTCTGCATCTTGCAAAAGCACTGACAAGAGTGTCTGTGCCAATTGGCTCTCGCGCAAACGAAACCGCTCAGGTACGGCAGAATCTGTGTGGCACAGACACTCTTGTCTGTGCTGGTGAGGCTCGGCACTATTTCGGGTAGTACCCGCTCGTCGCCCGAACCGTGAACCCGCGCCGCGGCACCTCCACGCTGATCTTGCGCAGGTCGCGGTTCGACTTATCCGCGGGCGAAACGTACGTCAGCAGGTACTGGCCGCGCGTGTCGTCGCGGATCTGCGAAAAAATGTGAGGGAGGTCCTTCTTGCCGACGTAGTGGAAGAACGCGCCGCCGGTGGCGCGGGTCAGGCTCTCGATCGCGTTGATGTCGAACGACAGCTGCACGTCGCGTTGCGTGTCGGTGAAGATCTGGACGACGTAGATCGGCACGCCGATCTCCCGTGCGTACTGCAGCACTCCTTGTGCAGTGGCCAGTCCCGCGTTGTTGGCGGCGTCGGTGAAGACGACGAGCGCGCGTTTGCCCGGGACGCCGCGAAATTGCTGCAGCGAATAAAGCACCCCATCCCAGATCGCCGTTCCGCCGTTCGCGCTGAGATTGAAGATCGCGGCGCTGAGCTCCTTCCGATTGCGCGTCAGCGGCTGGACGAGCCGCGGCTCCTCATCGAATGCGACGACGAAGGTCTGGTCGGCATCGCCCAGCGCATGCGTCACGAACTCATTCGCGTAGTCGATCACCTCGGTCATCGCGATGCGCATGCTCGATGAGGTGTCGAGCGCCATGCCGATGGAGATGGGATCCTCGCTCGCGCTCTGCAACCGCGGGCTGACGACTTTGCCGTCTTCCTTCACCACAAAATCGTCCGCCTTGAGGCCGCCGATGTAATGGCCGGAACGGTCCTGAACGATGGCGTAGACCTGCACCGCGTCGACGCTCACCTGCTCCGCGAGGCCGGGAGAGTTGATCAGTTTCACGTCCTCCGCGGTCGTTCCTTCGGTGGTACGCGCAACCGCGCGGATGAATCCAGTTGCAGCACGCGACGGCAACGTCAGTTCGTGCCGGAACGGCGGCGTTGTCATCGTGGCCACTTTCGTGTCGTTCCAGTACAGGTCGATGCCGGCGAGGCGGCTGCCCTGCGGAAGACGCGGCTTCACCTCGACCGTGGTCCGCATGTCGACCTTGTCGTTTTTCGGCGCGACGATGTTGATGCCCAGCGAAACGGCGCGATCGTTGATCGTGATGCTCTCCTCGCCGAGCGTGCGGCCCTGCGCGTCGAAGGCGACGGCGCGCACGCTGCGCACGTGTGGGGTCGGCCCGAGGTTGACGCGCGTGCGGAACGGGCGCCGGGTCAGCTCGACCACCCGGACACCGTCGAGATAAAAATCGACGCGCGCGGCATCGTCCGAGGTGGCGACGCCGAACGTTACGGCGCCGACGAGCACCTCGCGATGCGGGTAGAGCAGCCGGACGTTGCCCGCTGCCACTTCCGCGAGCAACACCGACGGCGGCTCCGCGCCAAGCGTTTCCAGATGGCGCCGCGCCGACTCTGCGAGCGCCGACGGCTTCGGCGCCGCCTCATACGCCTTTTGATACGCGTCGATCGTCCCGCGCGCGTCATTCCAGATGCGGCGATCGAGTGCCAGGAGCATCCACGCGCGCGACGCCATCTCCGCCGTTACCGGATGCGCCACGATCTCCTGCAGCATGTTCACCGCCGTCACGCGGGCCCGCGGTACCTGAAGATCGAGCGCGGCGAGGCCGAGATGGACGGCCTGAATCGTGGCGGCGTCGCCGTCGCGTATGGCCACCGATTCCGCAAGCGCAAACGCGGCGCGCGCTTCCGCAGCCGCACCCGCATCCAGCAATCCGCCGGCCCAGGTCAGCAGCGATTCGGCGATCTTCCCTTCGCGTCGCAACGCACCGGCGCGGACGAACGCCGGCGTCTGTTGCCGCAGCGCGTTGATGGCGAGCGCGAACCTGGTGACGTCGTGAAATCCTTCGGCCAGATCGAGGACCATTCCTCCCCACGGATCGAGCACGATCAGATGGCGCTCTTCTCCCTGATACACCGCGAGATCAGGAAGGTCCTTCACGATCGGTGAGCGGATGCCGGCGAAGGCCAGCACCATTTCGTTCATGACCCGAGCGGCCGCGGTATCCGCCTCGGCGGACGCAATCCACCGATCGCCTTTTTTATCCAGGAACGCGGTGGATCGAAGATCCAGCAGGATGAGCGATTGCTTCGCCTGTGCCGCGGGAAGCGCATCGGCCAGCTTCATCCATCGAAGCGGCTCCGTCTGTGCGAAAAGTGATGCGGCGAAAAGAAGCGAGGCCAGCGCCGGCGCAAGCAAGCGAATGTGCAACGGGGTCTCCTTGGGTGCTACCGGCGGCGCGCATTGTAAATGAAACAACTGTCATCCTGAGCCGCCGCAGGACGGTCGAAGGACCCCCTCCCTGCTAACCAGGTCGGGGCGGCGGATTTGCGCCGGGCAAGTACGCGGGGGGTCCTTCGACCGTCCTTCGGCGGCTCAGGATGACAGGGGGGCGCTAGATCCCCGTAACCCGCACCACTTCTTCGAAGCTCGTCACGCCTTCGGCGAGTTTGCGCAGGGCGGATTGACGCAACGTGCGCATGCCGCGCTTCACCGCCATCTCCTTGATCTTGAGGAAGTCCTCGGAGCGGTCGATGAGGTCGCGGATGGCGTTGTCGATGGGAAGGATTTCGAAGATGCCGGTGCGGCCGAAGTAGCCGGTGTTACGGCAGCGGATGCAGCCGGCGCCTTCCTTCACGATGATCCGTTTTCCGGGCGGCGCCTGCAGGTTCAGCATCCCTGCTTCTTCCATGCTCAGCGGGCGGTTGCGTTTGCAGTCTTCGCAGATGCGGCGCATCAGGCGCTGGGCCATCGTTCCGACGAGCGTCGATGAAATGAGGAACGGTTGGATGCCGAGGTCGATCAGACGCGTGACCGAGGTCGCGGAATCGTTCGTGTGCAGCGTGGAGAAAACGAGATGGCCAGTCAGCGCGGCCTGCACGGCGTTCTCCGCGGTTTCCTGATCGCGGATCTCGCCGACCATGATGATGTCGGGATCCTGGCGAAGGATCGTGCGCAGCGCGGCGGGAAAGGTGATGCCGATTTTGGGCTGAACGGTGGTCTGGTTGAAATCGTCCCACACCATCTCGATCGGATCTTCGATGGTGGTGATGTTGATCTCCGGCGACGCCAGCGACTTCAGCGCCGAATAGAGCGTGACGGTCTTGCCCGATCCGGTCGGTCCGGTGACCAGGATGATGCCGTGCGGACGCTTGATCCATTCGCCGAAGGTGTGCAGCTCGTCTTCGTAGAAGCCGAGGCCGGAAAGATCGCGCAGAAGGACGTCGGGATCGAAGATGCGCATGACCAGCTTCTCGCCGAACGCGGTCGGAAGCGTCGAGACGCGCAGCTCGACTTCTTTCCCTTCGCGCTCGGTCTTGATGCGGCCGTCCTGCGGGCGGCGCTTTTCGGCGATGTCCATGCGGCACATCGTCTTGATGCGCGACGTGATGGCGAGGTTGACCAGCTTCGGCACGCGCTGGATCTCGTGCAGCACGCCGTCGATGCGGAAGCGGATCATGGCCGCCTCGCGCTTCGGCTCGATGTGAATGTCGCTGGCGCGCGAGTCGAAGGCGTGCTGCAGGAGAAAGTCGACCGCGTTGACGATGTGCGCGTCGCTGGTCTCGATTTCGTTGCCCGACTTCAGCTTGACGTACTGCTCGAGGTTGGAGAGATCGATTGCGCCGCGGCCGAGATCGCGTCCGGCTTTCGTCACCGAGGCGCGGAAGCCGTACTGCTCGGTAATCACGCCCATCACGTCGCTCTCCGAGGAGACGACGATCTCGATGTCCTGCTTCACCATCTGCTGGTAGGTATCGAGCGCGACGGTGTCGAACGGATTGACGACGGCGACGATCAGCTTCCCGTCGCGAACCGCCACCGGCGTCATGCGGTGCTTGCGCGCGAAGGGGCGGGAGATCTTCGACTCGATCATCTCCACGTCGAGCTTGAGCGGATCGATCTTGAAAAACTTGAGGTGCGCGTCTTCGGCGATCAGGCGCGCCAGCAGGAAGTCGTCGATGCGCATGCCGCTGCTGCTGGCGTCCGTCAGGTTCATGGCCATGAGCGCCTTGAACGGACTCGCTTCCTCCTCGCCGCGCGCGCGGGCGGAACGCGACTGCGCGCGAAGCTGGCGATCGAGATTGTCGATTTCGACCTTCTGCTTGTCGTCGACGAAGCCGGCGCTGAGCAGCAGCTCGCCGAGGTAGGAAAGCGTGACCTCGCGAGACTTGCGGCCGGCGAACGGTGCGGTGGCGGTCATGAAGGCTGAATGATGTCCTATTTCGCCTGTTTCGTCAGGCGGACGTTGCGGACGACCTGTCCGTCGGGCTGCTTGAACGTCCCCGTGATGGTGTCGCCCGACCAGGCAAGCGTAATGGGCCAGCGTTGATTGTTCCGGTCCAGGACGCAGGTCAGCGTCTGCTTCGCAAAATCGATCTGGAAATCGTACACGCCCATCGACTCGTCTTTGCCGTCGACGATCTTGCAAGCATCGATCGTCACGACGTCGGCTGACGGCCCGGGCTTGAGGTAGTACGACGCGATCTCGTCGTGGCAGGCGGGACGGACGGCGGTACAGATCGAGGTGCCGGTCCAGTGTCCGAGGAGCGGCGCGCGGCGATCGGCGGCGGCGAGGAAGAGGAGCGCGGTCAGAGCGAGCGTTCGTTTCATAACAACCTCCGCACGATTGTACGCAGGTAGGGATTTGGAGGTTCGCGGCCTCTCCTTATTTATGCAAACCGATCCGAGCAAAATCTTTCCGCCCATTCCAGAAGGCTTCTCACTCCCCTTCTACTACGCGTCAGCGAACGCGATCTGGGTCTACTACAAGGTGAATCCGGAGAAGGTAGCGCCGTATCTCGACGACATCGCGCTCGATCCGGCGCTCTTCGATGGCCAAGCCGTCGTGCTGCTGCATTTCCAGCGCTACACGGGATTTCTCAATTTCGGATTGTCGGTGGTGAACGAGGTGCAGCTGAACATCGTCGCGTATCCGACCGTGCTCGCTGCGCAGGCGCCGGCGATCTCGTTCGCCGATTACCTGGCCGGCGGCGAGACGACGAAGACGCTCGGCGTGTACCGGCTGTACGTCCCCGCGGACAATCCATTCGCGGTGAAGGCCGGCAACGAGCTGTTCAACGAGCCGACGTTCCTGACCACGTTCACCTACGCGATCCCCGACGTGAACGATCCGACGGTGAAGAGCTGGACGGTAACGACGAATGATCCGGCCGATGCGACGAAATCGATCTTCACGCTGACCATCGACGCCAATCCGCCGGGAGTCGCGCTGAGCGCGATGTCGCCGATCATGCAGTACACGCGCGATCCGCAGGGTCGTGTGTTCGCCTACGAGTGGAACGTGTTCGGCGCGATGCAGAGCGCGCAACTCGATTGCGGTCCGACGCTGGCGTTCGGCGAGAGCACGCATCCGATGCGCGCGGTGATGCAGGGACTGCTGGACGGCGTTCCCGCCGCGGCAATGCAGACGTTCGAGACGCCGCCGGTGGGGACGAGCACGCGCGGGTATTTGATCCCGTAACTTCGCTTCGCGCGTGCCTGGGAGCGCGGGCGTCTCGCCCGCCGTACTCGGCAGAATCCTGCTCAACGGCGGGCGGGACGCCCGCGCTCCCAGGGCGACTGCGCGCGCGAAGCGCGAAGCGGGTACACAAGATGCAGAGGCTGGCATCGGAGGGATGTTTCGATGCTGCTCATACTTGCCATCATTCTGTTAATCGCCTGGCTCTGCGGGTTCCTCGTGTTTCATGTCACCAGCGGACTGATTCACATCATCGTCGTGGTCGCCATCATTCTCTTCATCCTGCACTTCGTGCGCGGCCGACGAACCATTTAGCGCACTTCGAGCAGGAATCCCTTGAGGTACTCGCCTTCGGGACAGAAGAGCGAGACCGGATGATCGGGGGCGGCGGTGAGGCGTCGGAGGAACGACACCCGCCGCCCTGCGTCCTGCGCGGCGGCGAAGATCACTTTCTGGAAGAGGTCGAGCGGCATGTGGCCGCTGCAGGAGAAGGTGAGCATGTGCGCGCCCGGGTCGAGCAGCTTCATCGCGAAGAGGTTGATGTCCTTGTAGCCGCGCGCGGCGCGATCGACGTCACCGCGTGACTTCGCGAACGCGGGCGGATCGCAGATCAGCAGGTCGAATCGCGATGCCGTCTTGCGCACGTAATCGAAGGCATCGGCGACGACGAAGCTGGCGTCAAAGTCATTGAGCGCGTGATTGGTGCGGGCCATCTCGATCGCCGGCGCGGAGATGTCGACGTTTTCCACCGAGGTTGCGCCGCCGGCAGCGGCGTAAACGCCGAAGCCGCCGCTGTAGGAGAAAAGGTTCAGCACGCGGCGTCCCTGCGCGAGCGTGCGCGCGAGCTGGCGGTTCTCGCGCTGATCGAGAAAGAATCCGGTCTTCTGCCCCGAGGGGGGATCGACGCGGAAGCGAAGTCCGTTTTCGACGATCTCCGTCGACGGCTCCCCCTCTCCGATCCATTCGGGCGTCATCGATAGTTCCTCGATCTTTCGCGGTGGGATGTCGTTCTTGAACCAGATGCCGCGCGGTTTCAGCTCGCGCTGCAGGACGTCGATGATGAGCGGCCGGAGTTGCTCGACGCCGGCGTTGGCGATCTCGATGACGAGGCTGTCGTTGTAGCGGTCGATGACGATGCCGGAGAGGTCGTCGCCTTCGGCGTTGACGAGGCGGGCGGCGTTGGTCTCCAATTTATCCTGAGCGAAGCGAAGGATCTGGCCAGCATTGCCGCGAGCGTCACTATTCGCGGATTCAACCGCCAGATCCCTCGCTTCGCTCGGGATAAAGTGGCGACGACGACGTGCAACGGCCGCAGTCAGGCGATCGACGATCGTGTCAGACGTCAGCACCTCGTCCCCGAACGTCAGCGCGCGCAGACGGATCTGCGAATGCCGCGAGTGGAATCCGGAGGCGATGCGGCGGCCGCGCGGATCGACGAGATCGGCGATCGCGGCATCCTCCGGTCCGCTCTCGCGCGCGATCGCGCCGGCGAAAATCCACGGATGGCGATTGGCGACCAGGCGTTCCTTGCCCGGTTTCAGCGTGAGAATGCGGCGGTTGGCTGGTTCGAAAGGGTCCACGGCGGAACTTTATCCGCAGATTACGCAGATGTGCCGCAGATCAAGGCTGTACCTTGGTTCCTCATCTGGGTAAATCTGCGTCCATCTGCGGATAGTCAGTTAAATTGACACATGCACGACGAACAGATCGTATGGTTGGTTTTCGGCGGGATCATCGTGTTCACCGTGGCGATCCTCGCGTTCGCGGCGAAACGAACGACTACGCTTTCGGAGTTGCTGATGCGGCTGGCCACCTCCTTTGGATGGGAAGCGCCGCGTCGCGTGTGGTGGAACGGTGCGATTCGCGGACGATGGCGCGGGATCGCCGTCGAGCTGCGGCACATGGCGCGGTACAAAGGAGTTCCGGAGCGGCTTCTGATGACGGTGAACGTCGGATCGCAGGCGCGGGTCATCATCAAACATCGTGGCGGATTTCTGTCCAAGCCGTTGACGATGTTCGGGCCGCCGATCGTAGAGCCGATGAACGTCGCCGACCGCGAGCAGTACTGGGTTCGGTCGGATGAGCTTGCGTACGTCGAGCGGCTCTTCGCGCGCGCGGAAGTCGCGCCGGCGCTGGAGCCCAACCTGATCGCGCGGTTCGACGTCATCGATCTGCGGCCGAAACAGCTGCGCATCCTGCGTGCGGTCGACGACAGCGTGGTGAAGAAGCGCTTCGGCCGGCCGTTCCTGAAGTTCGGGCGCGATTACGAGCTCATCGAGACGATCGCGACCGAGGAGTGGCGGCTGGCGGCGGTGATCGTCGAGGCATTGGGGCTGAGGAGCGAAGAGGCGGCATAAACCGCAGTCATTGTTGTTCCATCCGTAACCGATTTATTGTAAATTGCCGCAACGGCTCGTCCGACGAGCCGATCTCAACCACAACTGAGCCGATCGACCTGCCCCGGGAGAGTGTGTACGTGTGTGGCGCTGCGTCGTGATGGTTTCGCAGGAGAGCCATGCGTCTACGCAGTCGTTTCTCACTTACTGTTGCGTTCCTCCTCACCATCATCTCCGCACATGGCGCATTTGCGCAGTGCGTGAGTCTCACGACGCTCGGTTCGGCGTACACGCAGAACTTCGACACGTTGTCGAACACTGCCGGTTCGACGACCAACAACCTCACGATTCCCGGCTGGTTCCTGACCGAGTCGGGAGGCGGCGCCCGCGACAACGAGCAGTACGCGGTCGATACCGGCGGCAGCACGACCGGCGACATGTACAGCTACGGCGCGGCAGCGTCGACGGAACGCGCGCTCGGTCAGCTGCGCAGCGGGACCCTGATCCCGCTCTTCGGCGCCTGCTTCACCAACAACACCGGTGCGACGGTCACGAGCCTCGCGGTCGCTTACAACGGTGAGGAGTGGCGCCTCGGTACGGCAGGCCGTACCGATCAGATGAACTTCGAGTACAGCACGAACGCCACCGACCTCGTGACCGGCACCTGGACGAATGCCGCCGCGCTGAACTTCGTAACTCCCGACACCGCCACCACCGGTGCCAAGAACGGCAACGCCGCAGCCGACCGCACGGCGCTCTCCTCGACAGTCAGTTCGCTCAACATCGCCAACGGAGCGACTTTCTGGATCCGCTGGAACGACGCCGACGCTACCGGCGCCGATGACGGTCTCGCCATCGACGACTTCTCTCTCACGCCGCAGGGCGCCGCGCCCAACACCGCCCCCACCATCACGCCGCCCGCGAACCCAGCCGCGACCGTCGCGCAGAATGCGGCGCCGTTCACCGTCGGCCTCACCGGCAGTGACGACGGCGGAATCTACAACTGGTCGGCCACGCCGGGAACCGGTGTCGCCTCGGTCAACGCGACCAGCGGCGCCACATCGGCGAACGTCACCTACACCGTCACGCTGACCGCTGGCTACAGCGGCACCGCCACCTTCACCGCGACGCTCACAGACAACGTCAACACGCCTGTCAATCAGCTGGTCAACATCAGCGTCGTCGCACCGCCCGCCGCGCCGACCGGATTGGCGGCGACGGCAGGGACGAGCCACATCGCGCTGACGTGGGGCAACGTCTCCGGCGCGACGTCGTACAACGTCAAGCGGTCGACGATTACCGGCACGGAGACGACCATCGCCTCCCCCGGCACCAACAGCTACAACGACACCACCACCGTCGACGGCACGCCGTACTTTTACGTCGTCAGCGCCGTCGGCTTCGCCGGCGAAGGCGCGAATTCATCGGAAGTCACCGCGACGTCGATGGCCGCGCCGGCCGGATTGGTGGCGACGCCGGGCAATGCGCACGTGGTGCTGAACTGGAACACCGTCGCCGGCGCCACCGGCTACAACGTGAAGCGCTCGACGACGACCGGGACGGAGACGTCCATCGCCACACCGGCCACGAATACGTACGACGACACGACCGCCGCCAACGGCACTCAGTATTTCTACGTCGTCACCGCGACGAATGCGAGCGGCGAGAGCCTCGCCAGCAGCGAGGTCAACGCCACACCGGCATTGCCGGGCATTCTCGTCCTCAGCCAGATCTACGGCGGCGCCGGTTGCGGCACCGTCGGCTGCTCGACGTACAAGAACGATTACATCGAGATCTTCAACCGAGGCGGCAGCCCTGTCTCCGTGAATGGCTGGTCCGTCCAGTACGCCTCCGCCACCGGCACCACCACGTGGACGGTAACGAGTCTCCCCAACGTCTCGATCCAGCCGGGCCAGTACTTCCTGGTCGCCGAAGGCGCCGGCGCGAACGGCGTGAACAACGTGCCGACTCCCGACGCCACCGGCACAATCGCCATGTCCGCCACGGCGGGCAAAGTGGCGCTGGTCAGCAGCACGACCGCGCTTAACGGCACATGCCCGTCGACCAACGTCATCGATGAAGTCGGTTACGGTGCGACGGCAAACTGTTCGGAGACCGCGCCAGCCCCCGCGCCATCGACCGCGAACGCGATCTTCCGCGCTTCGAGCGGCTGCACCGACGCCGGCAATAACAGCACCGACTTTACCGCCGCCGCGGCCGCACCGCGCAATACGGCAACCGCAACACACAACTGCACCGGCGGCACGAACAACCCGCCCACCATTACCGCTCCTGCCAATCCGATCGCCACCGTCGCGCAGAATGCCGCGCCGTTTACCGTGAACGTCTCCGGCAGCGATGACGGCGGCATCTACAACTGGTCGGCCACGCCGGGCACCGGCGTCTCCACCGTCGTCGTCTCCAACGGTCAGGGGACCGCGACCGTCACCTACACCGTGACGCTGACCGGCGGCTACAGCGGCACGGCTACCTTCACCGCAATCCTCACCGACAACGTCAATCCAGCCGCGAACCAGGCGGTCAATATCAACGTCGTGGTCCCGCCCGCCGCGCCCACCGGTGTCAACGCGACGGCCGGCAACGCGCACGTCGCGCTTACATGGAACGCGGTCGGCGGCGCGACGTCGTACAACGTCAAGCGATCGACGACGAGCGGTTCCGGCTACGCCACGATCGCATCGCCCGCCGGCCCGTCTTACGACGACACGTCGGCAGCCAACGGAACGACGTACTACTACGTCATCTCGGCGGTAAGCAGCGTCGAAGGCGCGAACTCTTCGGAAGTCTCCGGCACGCCAGTTGGCGCGCCTGGCGCGCCCACGGGAGTCGCGGCCACAGCCGGCGACACGCAGATCTCGCTCACGTGGAACAGCGTCGCGGGGGCGACGTCCTACAACGTCAAGCGCTCGACGGTCAGCGGCAGCGGCTATTCGACGATCGCCAGTCCGGCGACGAACTCGTACACCAATACGGGTCTGACGAACGGCACCACTTATTACTACGTCATCACGGCGGTCGGTGTCGGCGGCGAAGGCGCGAATTCGTCCGAGGTTTCGGCAACGCCCGCGGTACCACCGGCGGCACCGACGGGACTCACCCTTTCGGTTGGCGACGGGAAGGTCTACCTCACCTGGAACGCCGTCGGCGGCGCTACCTCGTACAACGTCAAGCGCGGCACGTCGACTGGAACGTACACCACGACCACGTCCGCGCCCTCAGCCAGTTTCACCGACAGCACCGTCTCGAATGGAACGACCTATTACTACGTCGTCAGGGCGGTGAACGGCTCTGAGAGCGCAAACTCTTCGGAAGTCAGTGGCACGCCCAACACGGCGTCGAACCTCGGCATCGTCTTCAGCCAGGTGTACGGCGGCGGCGGCAACTCCGGCGCGACGCTCAAAAACGATTTCTTCGAGCTCTTCAACCGCGGATCGCAGACCGTCAATCTGAGCGGCTGGTACGTGCACTACGCGACGGCGACGCAGACGACTGCCTGGAATTCGCCGCCTGCCGCCGGAACAACTCCGACGGCGCTGTCCGGAACGATCGCGCCGGGCCACTACTACCTCATTCAGGAATCCGCCGGCGCGGGCGGCACCGTAGACCTGCCGACGCCGGATGCCATCGGCACGCTGGCACTCGGCGCAGGAGCGGGGAAGGTCGCGCTGGCTTCCGTCGCGACGATCTCCGTCTCGTGTCCAACCGATCCATCGATCGCCGATCTGGTCGGCTACGGTCCCACCGCGAACTGCTTCGAAGGTGCGGCGCCCACGGCCGCTCCGGGCAACAACACCGCCGTCATCCGCATCAACAACGGCTGCACCGACACGAACAACAACGGCAGCGACTTCACGGTCACGGCGAGCACTCCGGTCGCGCGCAACAGCGCAACGGCAGCGGTTTCCTGCGGCGCGCTGTCGAACAATCCGCCGTCGATCAACGCGCCGGCCAATCCGGCCGCAACCGTCCTGCAGAACGCAGCACCGTTCGGTGTGAACGTTTCCGGCAATGACGACGGCGGCGTTTACAACTGGTCGGCCACTCCGGGCAGCGGCATCGCGTCGGTGACCGTTTCGGGCGGCCAGAGCACGAGCAGCGTGACGTACAGCGTGACGCTGCAGACCAACTTCACCGGCACCGCCTCATTCACGGCCACGCTGTCCGACAACGTCAATCCCCCGGTCAGCCGCACCGTAAACATTCAGGTCAACGCGCCGGCGGGAACGGACAACGCCCCGACGATCAACGCGCCTGCCAATCCGATCACGACCGTCGCGCAGGAAGCGCCGCCGTTCACCGTCGGTCTCGTAGGCAACGACGATCACGGCGTCTATAACTGGTCGGCGACGCCCGGAACCGGTGTGGCATCGGTGAACGTCACCGGCGGCCAGGGCACCGGGACCGTCACGTACACCGTCCTCGTGCAGAGCGGCTTCAACGGCACTGCGACGTTCACGGCCACGCTCAGCGACAACGTCAATCCGCCGGCGAATCAGACAGTCAACATCACCGTCAACCCGAACGTCCCGCCCAGTCACCTCGTCATCAGCCAGGTGTACGGCGGCGGCGGCAACAGCGGCGCGACGTACCAGAACGACTTCGTCGAAATCTATAACCCGAGCGGTTCTCCGGTTTCGACGACGGGATGGTCGATCCAGTACGGCGCGGCGACCGGCACGACGTGGCAGGTGCAGCCGCTCGGCGGCATCATCGGACCGGGCGAGTACTACCTCGTGCAGCTCGGAACGGGCGGCGCGGTCGGCTCGGTGAATCCCGATCCGAACATCTACGGCAGCATCAACCTGAGCGCCACCGCCGGCAAGGTAGCGCTCTCCAATTCGGGCGCGCCGCTGGGTAGCTGCAGCGACGCCTCCATCGTCGACCTCGTCGGCTTCGGCGCCACTTCCAACTGTCACGAAGGGTCGGCGAACGCGCCGGCGCCGAGCAACACGACCGCGGACTTCCGCAAGAACGGCGGCGCGACCGACAGCGATCAGAACGGCAACGACTTCCTCACCGGGACGCCGAATCCGCGCCGCACCACGCCGATCCAGGAAGTCGGACCGTCGATCCTCAACATCGACGGCACCGATTCCAACGCCGGCTCGACCACCGCGCCGCGCGACGGCAGCGTCACGGTGAACTTCAGCGAAGCGGTCGACGTCGACCCGAACTGGTTCACGATCACGTGCGTCACCAGCGGCGCGCACACGAACGCGACGTACGCGAGCAACAACAACAAGACCACATGGGTCATCACGCCGAACGACAACTACGTTCCCGGCGAGCAGTGCACGGCGACCGTCTTCGCCGCGGCGATCCACGACAGCGACACCGACGACAGCACGCCCGGCACCGACACGCCGCCCGCGGACAGCTCGCGGACGTTCACCGTCACATCCGACGGCGCCGGTACGACGCCGGAGAGTGCGTCCATTCATCTGGCCATGGGCAATCCGTCCAACGCCACCACCGACGCAGTCGTTCAGCCGAACAACTACCTGATCTCCAAGCCCGAGTACGCCGAGTCGTACAGCCGCGACCTCGGACGTCCGAACTGGGTGAGCTGGCATCTCACCAGCGCCTGGACCACCGGCGTCGGTCCGCGCACCGACACCTTCCGTCCCGATCCGCTCCTCCCTCTCGGCTGGTACCGGGTGCAGGCGTTCGACTTCTCATCCAGCGGCTTCGACCGAGGCCACATGGATCCGAGCGCGGACCGCAGCTCGTCCGAGCCGGTCAACGAGGCCACGTTCACGATGACGAACATGGTCGCGCAGGCGCCCGGCAACAATCAGGGTCCGTGGGAAAACCTCGAGTCGTATCTGCGCACGCTCCTTCCGGCAGATGAGATCTTCATCGTCTCCGGTCCGAACGGCGTCGGCGGCACCGGCAGCAACGGCGGCGTCACGAACACCCTCGCGAACGGCCACGTCACGGTTCCCGCGAGCACCTGGAAGTGCGCTCTCATCCTCCCGACCGCAGGCGGCGACCCGGTGTCCCGCGTGACCGCGTCCACGCAGACGCTGTGCGTGATCATGCCGAATCTCGACTCCATCCGCCCAGACGACTGGCACATCTATCTGAAGAGCGTCGACCAGGTCGAAGCGCTGACCGGATACAACCTCTTCTCGAATGTCCCGGCGGCGATTCAGAACTCCATCGAGGCCGGCACGTACGGCGGCGGTACGAACCCGCCCGGCGCTGCCGATCAGTCGGTGACGACGAACGAAGATGCACCGAAGTCGTTCACGCTCGACACCGCGAACGCGACGGCGAACCCGCTGACGTACACGATTCTCTCCGGTCCTTCACACGGCTCGCTCGGCGGATCGAACGGCTCCGAGACGTACACCCCGGTGCCCGACTTCAACGGCACGGACACCTTCACCTACAAAGTCAACGACGGTTCGCATGATTCGAACACCGCGACGGTGACGATCACCGTTCTCGAGGTGAACGACCCGCCAACCGCGACGAACGACTCGAAGACGGCTACCTCCGGCGCGCAGTTGTCCTTCGCGGCATCGGATCTCACCGCGAACGACGCCGCTGGCCCGGCCAACGAGTCGACGCAGACGCTTGCCGTCACCGCGGTCACTGCGACGGCGACCACCCACGGCGTTGTCTCGCTTTCGAGCGGAACGGTGTCGTACACGTCGACCGCGGGCTACAGCGGTCCGGCGAGCTTCACCTACACCGTCTGCGACAACGGCGTCACCGCCGGCCTGTCCGATCCGCGCTGCGCCGACGGCACAGTCAACGTCACCGTCAATGCGCCCGTAGCGACGCACTTCAGCGTCACGGCTCCGGCGAACGTGACCAGCGGTACGCCATTCAACGTGACGGTCACCGCTCTCGACGCATCGAACGCCACCGTCACCGGCTACACCGGCACGGTCCACTTCACGAGTTCCTCGGCGGGAACGCTCCCGTCGGATTACACCTTCGTCGGAGGTGATGCCGGCACGCATACGTTCAGCGTCACGCTGACGTCGACCGGCTCGCAGAGCATCACGGCGACCGACACCGTCACTGCCTCGATCACCGGCACCGCGAACACCACCGTCGCCGCGCCGCCCGCCACGCACTTCAGCGTCACCGCGCCAGCCAATGTCACCAGCGGCGTTGCCTTCAACGTCACGGTCACCGCACTCGACGCGTCGAACGCGACGGTCGCGGGCTTTACCGGCACGGTTCACTTCACCAGTTCCTCGGCGGGAACGCTGCCGTCGGACTACACCTTCACCGGCGGCGACAGCGGATCGCACACGTTCAGCGTCACTCTGACCAGCACCGGCGCGCAGAGCATCACAGCGACCGACACCGTCACTGCCTCCATCACCGGAACGGCGAACACTACGGTCGCCGCGCCGCCCGCCACGCACTTCAGTGTCACCGCGCCGGCGAACGTCACCAGCGGCGTTGCCTTCAACGTCACGGTCACCGCACTCGACGCTTCGAACGCGACTGTCGCGGGCTATACCGGCACGGTTCACTTCACCAGTTCCTCGGCCGGAACGCTCCCGTCGGATTACACCTTCGTCGGCGGCGACAGCGGATCGCACACGTTCAGCGTCACGCTGACCACGACCGGCGCGCAGAGCATCACGGCGACCGACACCGTCACTGCCTCGATCACCGGCATCGCGAACACCACCGTCGCCGCGCCGCCCGCCACGCACTTCAGCGTCACCGCGCCGGCGAACGTCACCAGCGGCGTTGCCTTCAACGTGACGGTCACCGCACTCGACGCGTCGAACGCGACGGTCATCGGCTACACCGGCACCGTCCACTTCACCAGCTCCTCGGCCGGAACGCTCCCGGCGGATTACACCTTCGTCGGCGGCGATAACGGATCGCACACGTTCAGCGTCACGCTGACCACGACTGGATCGCAGAGCGTCACGGCGACCGACACCGTCACTGCCTCGATCACCGGAACGGCGAACACTACGGTCGCCGCGCCGCCCGCCACGCACTTCAGCGTCACCGCGCCGGCGAACGTCACCAGCGGCGTTGCCTTCAACGTCACCGTCACCGCGCTCGATGCGTCGAACGCGACGGTCGCCGGTTATCTCGGCACCGTCCACTTCACCAGCTCATCGGCGGGAACGCTCCCGTCGAATTACACCTTCGTCGGCGGCGACAACGGCACGCATACGTTCAGCGTCACGCTGACCAGCACCGGCGCGCAGAGCATCACAGCGACCGACACCGTCACTGCCTCGATCACCGGCACCGCGAACACCAACGTCGCCGCGCCAGCGCAGGTGGCGACGCACTACAGCGTCACCGCGCCGGCCAGCGTCAACACCGGCGTTCCGTTCAACGTCACCGTCACCGCGCTCGACGCATCGAACGCCACCGTCACCGGCTACACCGGCACCGTCCACTTCACCAGCTCCTCGGCCGGAACGCTCCCCGCGAACTACACGTTCGTCGCCGGCGACAACGGCACGCACACCTTCAGCGTGACGTTGACCACGACCGGCTCGCAAACGATTACCGCTACCGATACCGTCACGGCATCGATCGCCGGCACAGCCTCGACAACAGTGATCTTCCTCTGTCCTCCGGGACCGGCGCCTACCGCGAACGCAACGAACAGCGGTCCGGCCTGCGACGGCTCGACCGTGAACCTCTTCGCAACCGGCAACGGATCGGTCTACTCCTGGACCGGTCCGGGCGGCTTCACCTCCACGCAGCAGAACCCGACCGGCATCACCGTGGCCGGCACCTACACCGTGACGGTCACCAATCCCAATCCATGCGGCGGCAGTGCCTCCGCTTCGACGACGGTCGTCTTCAATCCGATCCCCTCGGCCGTGATCACCACCGGCGGCACCGCTTGTCCGCTGTCGATCGGAAACGCCGCCAGCGTGCCTGACGCCGGCGCCGGCGCCACGTACACGTGGACGATCACCAACGGCGCGATCACGGCCGGAGCCGGAACGCGCGGCATCACCTTCAGCGCCGGCCCGAGCGGCAGCGTTCATCTCACCGTCACCGTCGCGGCGAGCGGTTGTGGCGCGAGCGGCACGGCCGACGTGGCCATTACGTCCGGTCCGACCATTACGCTTCCGGCCGCACTCACCTCCTGCGGTACGTCGACGGTGACCGTGCCGTTCACGCTCACAGGCGCCGGGCCGTGGAGCGTTCAGTGGTCAGACGGCCTGACGCAGCCGGTCAACTCCGCATCTTCGTCACGCACGATCACCGTCGCCTCGACGACGACGCTCAGCGTCGTCAGCGTGAGCAGCGCCGGCGGTTGCACGAACTTCAGCCCCAATGCATCGGTCGTGATCACCGTCGGCACGGCGCCGTCGATTACGACGCAGCCGGCCGGTCAGATCGTGAGCCCGGGCTCAGACGCCACGTTCACCGTCACCGCCACCGGCGCAAACCTTCACTACCAGTGGTTCGTGAAACATCCGAGCGGAGTCACGCAGGCGGTCGGCACCGATTCGCCAACGTTCACCACGCATCCGGAAGGGAACGCGATGTGGTTCGTACGCGTCACGAACACGTGCGGCAGCGTCGATTCCAACAGCGTCAACGTCGAGATCATGACGCCGCGCCATCACGCGGCACGTTAGTCACCCATCGTCGGGGAGCCGGAGCTCATCGCGCTCCGGTTCCCCGCAACGACTGCCGGAAGAGCCACTCCCAAAGTTCTGCATCGCCGTATGCGCGGTCCCACGCGTTGTGACCGACGCCGGGGAACTCGACGTAGCGCACGTCGGCGCCTTCGCTCTTCAACGCCTCCGCCATCTTCCGCGACTCGCTCACCGGGATGACCGGGTCAGCATCGCCGTGAAAGATTCGAATCGGAAGATGCCGCAGCGCGTGCGCCGTGAATGCGTACGGATCGGCCGCTCCCGCGTTCAGCGGCGACTGGCGAACAGCGGTCGTCGTTTCGTGCGGCAGCAATCCTCCACAGACGACGACCAGCGCAGCGAAGGTCTCGGGATGGGCCATGGCGAGGTGGTACGTTCCATATCCGCCCATCGACAATCCGGTGAGATAAATGCGGCTCCGATCGCCATGAAACTCGGAGATGCTTTTCTCCAGCGCCGCCATCGCCGCATCGGCCGGCTCACCAATCCAGCGCGAATCGGCCGGCGCCTGCGGGAAGACGACGATCGCAGGCACGCGATCAGGATGGGCGCGAATCGCCGCTCCGACGCCAATCTGCGTGGAGCGCAGACCATCACTCCCCCGCTCGCCCGACCCATGCAGAAAGAGAATCACCGGCCAGCGCTTCGATGCATCGAAGTTACGCGGCACGTAGATCGAGTACGGATACGCCGTCCCGCGAACGTTCACGGATCGAATCAGAAACCCACTCTCGCGTGGCGTCATCGTGCGGCAGGAGAGTAATGCGGCGCCGGCGATCAGCAACAGCACACCACTCCGGATCATCCTCACGGCCGGCGAGAATACACCGGCAGCTCCGAGCTCGTCCTCAGTCGCTCAGCGCGATCGACATCCACTTCCCGTTCACGCGAAAGTATCCGTTGCTCCAGCTATCGCACGACGACATGGTGACGCCGAACGCGGAACTGGTGACGGAGGGCGCCTTTCCTTTGTGAGGAATCGCATCGGTTTCCGTGTACGTGCCCGGACGGATCGCGCCGATGACGAAGTGATTCACGTTCGTGATCGTGCCGATGCGCAACTCTTCGAGGCGCCAGCGTCTGCCGCGAGCCAGTACGACGATCAGCTTCGGCACTCTCTTCGCGTGCCGGCTCGGCAGCAACACCGCGACGTCTTCGCTCCCGTCGCCGTCAAAATCGGCGCGCGCGACGAGCAGGCAGACATTGCCGTGTGCCCGTCTGCGGTCCTCCACGCACGTCGAGGTTGAGTCGCTCTGCCGCGGAAGGCGATACGCAGGAAAGTCGGCCGCGACCGCACGAGCGAGCGACGCCGGCAACTGCGCACCGCAATCATCGTGAGACGCAGCGCGAAGTGGCGCCGACATCGTCAAGAGGATGAACCAAACGATCGTTACGGATCGAGTGCGTTTCATGACGATGATGATAGTTCGCCGCGCGCACGCGCGACTCCTTTGCTTTACAATCAGCGCCCGATGGTTTCGAAGCGCGAGAAAGCATTCAACACCGCCTGCCAGGAAGAGGTCTACCGGCAGGTGAAGGCGTATCTCGACGAGCTCGTGGACGAGCACTTCGATGATGCCGAACATTGCGACTTCTATCTGAAGTACGGCTCGACCGTGCTCGAAATCTCCATCGAGCCGTATCAGGAAGACGACGCCGTCATCGAAGTCCTCGCCTTCTGCGTGCAGGGCGTCGAGCCGACGTTCGAGTTGATGCAGGAGTTGATGAAGGTGAATGCGGAGGTGCCGCTCGGCGCCTTCAGCATGGTCGGCGACCACGTTTTCTTCTCCCACTCCTTCCTCGGGCGCCGTCTCCGTCCTGAGCAGCTCATCGCCTCGCTCGACATCGTCGCCAACGTCTCCGACGAGTACGACGAGAAGCTCGTGGCGAAGTATGGTGGTGAGACTGCCATCGACTGTCTGCGCGGCGGCGGCCTTCAGCCTCCTGTCCAGCTCGCCGCACGAAGGGCGGACCGTAATTGATTCGTGCGGCATACCGCTTGCTGTTTGATGGCGATATGACGACCCGACTCAGCACCGCAGCCGCGACGGTTTTCCTGTGCGGCGCACTGCTGACGCATTGCACCGGCGGGCAGGAAAGCAAAGCAGCAGAAGAGCAGGCGCCGAAGAAAAACGGCATTCCGCAGGCCACCACCGCGCCGCCGGCAACACCGCAGATCGATCCGAAGGCGACGCTCAAATCGATCAGCCCCGCCATTCCGATCTACGCCGGCGCGCGGTATCGCGATGACCTCACCCGCCGCGACTCGGTGATGATCCGGAATCAGTACGGCCCGAACGCCGAGGTCTACACGCTGGCCACGGACGACTCGTTCCCGCAGGTCTACCACTACTACACCACCTACCTCGCGCAGTTCCGCGCCTTCCCCGCGCAGTCGCCGTATCCCGCTCCGCAGACGTGGCGCACGCTCGAAGTGCAGCTCAATCAGGCCATGCAGGATCCGTTCATCCCGGGCGACATGCTCAAGCCGGGCGACAAACAGATCACGCTGCAGGTTGCGGAAACCGAGGCGGAGCCGAAGACCGTGATCCGCTACGTCATCACGCCGCAGCCGATCGCAACCAGCGAGCTCAAGGCGCCGAAACCGGCTCCGGCGCCGAACGCATTCGACAGAGAGTGACGTCCGTCGTAGTGCATTCGGACGTTTGACGACGTATGTACCCGTGGCGCCGCATCGTAATCCCCACCGACTTTTCGACGGCCGCTGAGTGGTCGTTCGATTCCGCGGTACAACTGGCCGGCTCGACCGGCGCGGAGCTGATCATCCTGCACGTCCGCTCTACCTGGACTTCGAATCCGAAAGAGCTCCGCTTTCCTGCCGATGACGCGCTCTACGAATATGCCGAGCGCACCGAGTTGGAAAAACTGCGCGACCACGCCCGCCGCGCCAACGCCACCGTGCCGACGCGCCTCGTCATCCAGCGCGCGCCCGATCCGGGCGCTGCAATCTGCCGGACCGCGATCGAGGAAGACGCGGACCTGATCGTTATCTCCACGCACGCGCGGCACCACGTTGCCCACCTGCTCATCGGCTCGACCACGATGAGCGTCCTTTCCGGCGCGCCGGTTCCGGTGCTGGCGATCCGCTACGGCATCAAGCGCCGACGTGGCTTCGGGCGAATCCTCGTTCCCGTTCACCTCAAGCAGCACTCGACGGACGCCGCCTCGCTGGCTGCCTCGATCGCCAAACGCGAGAAGTCGGAAGTCCGGCTCCTTATCGTCTGCGACGACGCCGATCATTCCGCGGCCCAGACGCTCGTCAATGAGATGACCGGGGACTTGTTCGCGGGCGTGAACGTGACGCCGATCATCCTGGAAGGAAAGGACATCGACGCCGAGCTGGTCCGCTACGCGCGCGGCGCCGAGGCCGATGCCCTCTTCCTGAACGCGCCAGCCAGCGAGATCAGCGCGCGAAAGAAAGACATCATCAGGCAGGTGGACACGCCGGTGATGCTCGTGCCGACCGCCTCATCAGCCCCTCTGGCCTGACCTCAAAAAAACTTTTTGGGGAGGGGGGGTAGGGATTTCCCGGTCCGGGGACACTCCTACTAACGGAACCGGTTATGAAATTCTCCTCGATGAACGGAAGTGTCGCCGGGCAGGACCCGGCGACAGAGACCATTTTCCTCTCGCAGCGGCATGCTTCGTTTCTGGCGAAGATGTCGGACGAGATCAACCCCGCGATGCCAAAGGCATTCGGGTGGCCCCATGCGATCCGCACGATTCTCGACCGCATCGAGGAGAGCAAGATCGACCTCACTGTTGCAAGCAGTGAGCATGAGATCGCTCAACTCGCGGCAGGCGAACTGCGCGCGAAAGGCCGGAGGCGTACAGCATCCCGCGGTTAGCGGGTTTTCCGATTCTTCATCGGCGATCCGGTCAGAAGCTCGACGAGCGATCCGATCGAATCCGCCTGTGAAAGATCGACGTTGCTCTGGAAAGCAGCTTCGATCAATCCTCGGATGATTTCGGCGCGACTGATTGCCTTGCCATGCTTCAGACGGATGTCGATGGCCAGACGATCAAGGTACGCGACATGCCGATCCAACAGGACGACGGTGATCTTCGCCCAGGGCTCGGTGTGGACAATGGGTCTCCCGCGATTGCTTTTTGCTGGTGTCACTAGTTCTCCTCTCAACTGCGGTTTTGGATGGACAAACCGTACACAGTGTAATGCCGTCCGGGCATCCGCGTCCATCAGTATTTAAAGACTGAACAGCTTAATTGAACGATTCTGGCGCGGAGGGGAGCCGCCCGGAAATCTTACGCGCTGCCAGCCCGCGGCGCAAAGGAAAACCGCGCACTGTCATCCTGAGTCGCCGGAGGCGCGGAGCGCCGCAGGACGATCGAAGGACCTCCTCCCTGCAACCCGGGTTATCAGTCACGGGGTCCTTCGACCGTCCTTCGGCGGCTCAGGATGACAGTCCCGCTCAGCTCATCGCCCGCTTGTCGAACGCCCTCAGCCCCACCCACATGAAGAACACCGTCAGCACGACCAGTGCTGCCAGAAGCGCGGGAATCGGCATGTGGGGCAGCCCGGGAGTCAGCGCCGCGCGCATCCCTTCCGACACGTAAACGAGTGGGTTGATCAGCACCAGCCACTTCATCACCGGCACGTGATCGAGCCCCGCCCACGGGTAGTACGTGCAGCCGAACATGATCATTGGCGCCACGATCACGCTGAACATCAGGCCGATCTGCTGCGGCGCGATGCCAGTGCCGAGGTAGAGGCCCATGGCGGAGAAGGCCGCGCCGCCGAGGACCGTCACCGCGAGCAGGAGCGGTGCGTTGGCGAAGCTGAGGCCGGCGATCGGTCCCATGATCAGCCGCGCCACCGGCAGGACGAAAAGTGCTGCCACGACTCCCTGCAGAACGCCGGACACGACTTTCTCCACCGCCACGAGGTGAATCGGAACGGGTGACAGCAGTCTGTCTTCGATCTCTTTCGTGAAGCCGAAGTCCTGCATCATCGGCAACGCTACAGACTGGATCGCGGACAAGGTCAGACTCAGCGCAACCACACCGGGCAGCATCGTGGTCGAGTAGCCGCGCGGAATCATCCCCATCTTCGGCAGCAGAAACCCGAAGACGACGACGAAGAGAATCGGCTGCAGCGCCGTGCGCACGAGGAAGTACGGCAGCTCGCGGCGGGCCACGGTCAGATCGCGCAGCAGGATGGCGGCGAAGACGCGCGATGGGGCGACGGGGGCGAGCGATTCCGCGGTCATGTCAGTTTCCTTCCGGTGAGTGAGATGAAGAGCGTCTCCAGGCTGGGGCGGGAGAGGTGGATGTCGCGGACGATCCGGCCGTGCGCTTCGCCGGCGTCGATGAGGACGGGGATGATCTCGCCGCCGCGCCTGCTGAAAACGCGCAGCAGCGGACCCCGGGCTTCTGCGTTCGAGACGCCGTCCATCGCCCGCGCCGCATCGGCCGCGATCGACGCATCGCCGTCGAACGTCACCTCGACGAGCGTGTCGCCCGGCGCTTTCGCTTTCAACGCCGCGGGCGTATCGAGCGCGAGCAGCTTCCCCTGATCGATGATGGCCAGCCGGTCGCAGAGCTGATCCGCCTCCTCCATGTAATGCGTCGACATCACGATCGTCCTCCCCTGCCCGTGCAGCTCGCGCAGGATTTCCCACAACGAGAGCCGCGCTTGCGGATCGAGACCGACGGTCGGCTCATCGAGGAAGACGACGCGCGGATCGTGGGTCAGCGCGCGGGCGATCATCAGCCGCTGCTGCTGGCCGCCGGAGAGCTGGTCGACTTTCGCGTTCGCCTTATCAGCGATGCCGAGCCGTTCGAGGAGTTCCTGACCGCGCCGCGCCGCCTCCGCGCGTGCAATCCCAAAGTACGTCGCGTGAAAGACGAGATTCTCGATGACACTGAGGCTGCGATCGGGATTCGGACGCTGCGGTACGACGCCGATCCGCCTGCGCACCGCGGCCGGCTCGCTCGCCACATTCGCGCCAGCCACCATCGCCTCGCCGGCGGTGATGCGCACGCGCGTGGTGAGGATCCCGATCAGCGTCGTCTTCCCCGCTCCGTTCGGTCCAAGGACGCCGAAAAACTCGCCGTCGTTCACGGTCAGATCGAGCGAATCGATGGCCACGATGCCGCCCGACGGCGGCGCGGGAGGCGCGGGCGCGCCGCGCCGTTTCTTCACCGCCGGCGCGGGATAAACCTTGCGCAGACTGCGCGTTTCGATGGCGTTCATTTGTGAGGCGGAAGGATACCCGAACCAATCTGTAACGTTTCGCCGCTCGTAGTCACTACGAAAGTGAGGTGAGTGAGATGTTCGCCCAACTGCAATGGAACTTCGCGATCGATGACTCAGGCTGTGCGCGCCTGGCCCAGGCCAGCTCTCCGGCAGCCGTCGAAACGATTACGCCGGGTGAGTACCTCGTCACCCTGCCGATGATCGCGGGCTTCGCCGCCGACGTCGAAGGCGCATCGGGATTCATCGCCGCAACGCCCGGCGACGACGAGGGAAACAAGCCGAACACGGTCCGCGTGCTGACCGTGCGCCCGGACAACACCTTCGGCCCGAACCCCTTCCGGCTGGTGATGCGCACCGCATAGCTCGTAGCGCCGGCGGCTCGCCGGCTGGCGCTACGATCGAATCACTTCACCGAGGCCATGTAACGTTCGATATCGTCCGATTTCCGCGGCGAGCCGGACGACAACAGCTTCGCGCCGCTCTCCGTGATCATCACGTTGTCTTCGATGCGCACGCCGATGCCGTCGTAGCGCTCGAGCGCTTTCGCGATCGACGCCTGCTCCTCTTTCGGCAGCTTTGCGTAAGTCGGATTGGCTAGGACGTCGTTCTTGCGCACGTAAATCCCCGGCTCGACGGCGAAGACCATGTTCGTTTCGATCTTCCGATCCCGATCCGCGACGTCGTGCGTATCGAGTCCGAGGTGATGGCCGGGGACGTGGCGGAAGTACATGAAAACCTGTCGCGGCTCATCCTTCGAGATCAGTCCGAGACGCAGCAGTTCGCGTCCGATGACGGCGATCGATGCGTGATCCGCGTCGCGAAAATGTCCGCCCGGTTTCAATGCCGCGATGGCTGCTTCCTGCGCCGCGAAGACCGCATCGTGGATGGCGCGCTGGTCGGCGGTGAACTTTCCGCTCGCCGGATACGTCCGTGTCACGTCGGCGGAGTAGCCCATGTACTCCGCGCCGAGATCGGTGAGAAACAAGCCGGCGCGATCGACCGGACCGTTGTTCGACATGTAGTGCAGAGTCGTCGTGTTCGTGCCCGATGCGGCGATCGACGGGAACGCCCAGCAGCAGGTGCCGAGGTCCTTGTACGTGAAGTCGATGACGGCATCGACCTGGTTCTCGCTCGTCGCCGTCAGCACCCGTTTCATCGCCGCCTTCTGCGCGGCCTCGGTGATGTCGATCGCATGCTGGATGATCGCGATCTCCGCCGGACTCTTTACCTCGCGCATGTGCACGAGCAGCGGCTGCGCATCACGAAAACGGAGCGAAGGATAGCGGTCACGCAGATCGCGAACGAACAGTTGCTCCTGCGTGGCCGGTGCCGTCGCATCGGGGATGCGCGCCTCGTTCACGGTCCAGATCTCAGCGGTCGCGTTCAGCATCGCATCATAGAAATGCGGCAGCGAGCGAGCAGGCAACCGCTCCGTCATCGCGTCGAAGTTCGTGATCCATGGCCAGCCGGTGAGCGCGGTATTCACGAAATTGCGCGCGCCGCGCGACGATTCGACGCGCTTGATGCCGCTGATCTTCGTGATCTCCTCGTGCGTCGGAATCCGCCCCGTCCACACCTCCTGCTGCGGGTTCCGATCGCGCACAAACAGCACCTCGGCGAACTCGGGATCGCCCGGCACCAGCACCAGCGTGGTCTCCTCCTCGTCAATGCCGGTGAGGTAGAGAAGATCGTCGCTCTGCCGGAACGGCCACTCCTGATCGCCGCTGCGAATCTGCAGCTTCGGCGAAAAGAGGACGAGCATTCCGTTCGGACCGATCTCTTTCGCCACGCGCGCACGGCGAGCCGCATACTCGGCGGCATCGACAGCCGGCTTCTGTGCGAGTAGCGGAGCAGCGGCGAGAAGTGCGAGGAGAACCGTAATCATTCTGCGCATGCCGTTATCGTAGCCGTGTGAATTACCTGGCGCATCTATTTCTCGCCGGAAACAGCGCCGAGTCGCTGATCGGCAATCTGGCCGGTGATTTCGTGAAAGGCCGGATCGGCGACGATCTTCCTCTCCCCATCGCGGACGGAATCCGCCACCATCGCCGCGTCGATGCCTTCACCGACTCCCATCCCTCGGTATCCGCATTCCGCCGGGTGCTGATCCCCGAGCACGGTCACTACGCGCGAGTCATCGCTGACGTTTTCTTCGACCATTTCCTCGCCGGTGACTTCAGTCGCTACTCTTCGGAATCGCTGGATGATTTCCTGCGCCGCGTCTACGCGACCATCGATCCGCATATCGATGAACTGCCGGGACGCCTGCGGTTCGTCTATCCGCGAATGCGCGATGAAGGCTGGCTGAAGTCGTACCAATCGATCGACGGCATCCGCCTCGCCCTCGGCGGTATCTCGCATCGCCTGTCGCGCCGTCCGCAACTCGCGCCGGCCGTGCATTTCCTCGAAGACACACGTCGCGAAACGCTCGAACACCTCTTCCACGAATTCTTCCCCGATGTGATGGCGCTGTGAACCGATTTTCACCACAGAGACACAGAGGACACTGAAAATCCTTCTCTGTGTCCTCTGTGTCTCTGTGGTTCAATCCGCGCCGTGACCGAAAAGAGCATCCAGGAAACCTACGCGCCACAAAACCGCTGCTTCGGCTGCGGTCCCGCCAATGACAAAGGGCTGCGCATCCGCAGCTTCCGCGAAGGCGACGAGTTCGTGTGCGACTGGACTCCGGAACCTCACCACGCTGCGTTCGACAACGTCCTGAACGGCGGCATCATCGGCGCGCTACTCGACTGCCACAGCAACTGGGCGGCGACGATGGTGCTGATGGAGCGCAACGGTTCCGCGACGCCGCCATGCACCGTCACGTCCGATTTTCACGTCTTCCTGAAACGCCCCACGCCGATGGCGCCGCTGCGCATCCGCGCCCACGTCGTCGAAGCAACCGACGATCGCGCCATCGTCGAAGCATCGATCGAGTCGAATGGCAAGATCACCGACACCTGCCGCGGCACCTTCGTGGCGGTGAAGGAAGGGCACCCGGCGTACCATCGCTGGTGAAGCGATGACCGCCGAACGCGATCGCCTGACCGGCGCTCCGCACGACCTCGCCCGCTGGCGCAAGTGGGGGCCGTATCTCGCGGACCGCGCGTGGGGAACGGTGCGCGAGGACTACAGCGCGAACGGCGATGCGTGGTCGTACTTTCCGCACGATCTGGCGCGGTCGAAGGCGTTCCGCTGGGGCGAAGACGGCATCGCCGGTTTCTGCGATCGCTACCAGATCCTCTGCTGGTCGCTGGCTCTCTGGAACGAGCAGGACGCGATTCTCAAGGAGCGTTACTTCGGTCTCGTGCCGGGCGAGGCGAATCACGGCGAAGACGTCAAAGAGTGCTACTTCCATCTCGACGCGCTGCCGAGCCACGCCTATCAACGCCTGCTCTACAAATATCCGCAGCGGGCGTTTCCGTACAGTCAACTAGTTGACGAGAATCGCCGCCGCGGCGCACACGATCCGGAGTTCGAGCTGATCGATACCGGCATCTTCGACGACGGCCGCTACTTCGACGTCGTCATCGAGATCGCGAAAGAGGACGCCGACTCGCTCGTCTTCCGCATCACCGCGCACAACCGCGGTCCCGAGCGCGCGCCGCTGCATCTCATCCCGCAGCTCTGGTTCCGCAACACCTGGAGCTGGAGCGGCGAGCCGGTGCCGCCGCCGTCGATCCGCGCGATCGAGATCGACGGCCGCCCCGCGCTGCTCGCCGACGACACGAGCACTCCCCCACTCGCGGGCCTGCTCCACAACGCGCACCTCGGGCCGCACGTGCTGGAGTTTCCGTCAGGCACGGAGCTGCTCTTCACCGACAACGAAACGAACGGACCTCGGGTATGGGGAGCGCCTTCGCGCAGCCGTTACGTCAAGGACGCGTTTCATCGCCGCATCATTAATGGTGAGCACGATGCGGTGAATCCCGCGCGCGTCGGAACGAAAGCGTGCGGCTGGCAGCGCGTCGAGATCGACGCCGGCGCGGCGTACAGCATGACGATGCGCCTCGCGCCGAGCGGCGATCAGGCGCGTGTCGACGACGCCATCGAGCTTCGCCGCGCCGAGGCGGACAAGTTTTACGCGTCGATCCATCCGCCGAAGGCGTCCGCGGAGGAGAGGAACGTGCAGCGGCAGGCATTCGCGGGGTTGCTCTGGTCGAAGCAGAGCTACCTGCTCGACGTCGACATCTGGCTCGACGGCGACGATCCCAACTTGCCGCCGCCGGCCGAGCGTCAGCACGGACGCAACGCGCGCTGGCGCCACCTCAACTCCATGCGCATCCTGTCGATGCCGGACAAGTGGGAGTACCCGTGGTTCGCGGCGTGGGATCTCGCTTTCCACACTGTCGTCCTCGCGCTGATCGACGCGCACTTCGCAAAAGAGCAGCTCTGGCTGATGCTGTTCGAGCAGTTCCAGCATCCGAACGGACAGATTCCGGCGTACGAGTGGGAGTTCTCCGATCTCAATCCGCCGGTGCATGCGTGGGCGGTCTGGCGCGTCTACAACATGGACCGCATCCGTAACGGCGCCGACCGGCCGTTCCTCGAAAAGTGCTTTCACAAGCTGATGCTGAATTTCACCTGGTGGGTGAACAAGGTCGACCGCGAAGGCAACAACGTTTTCGAGGGCGGGTTCCTCGGCCTGGACAACATTACGGTCTTCGATCGCAGCGAAACGCTTCCTGGCGGCGCATCGATCGAACAGAGCGACGCCACCGGCTGGATGGGAATGTTCTGCCTGGTGATGATGCGCATGGCGCTGGAGCTGGCGCGGGAGAACGAGGCGTACGAGGGGTTGGCCACGAAATTTTTCGAGCACTACGTCTACATCGGCGCGGCGATGAAGATGATGCGCGGCGACCGGACCTTGTGGGATGACGCGGACGGCTTTTTCTACGACCTATTGCGCTTCCCCGACGGCAGAAACGTTCCCTTCCGCGTCCGCTCGCTCGTCGGACTGATTCCGCTCTACGCGATCGAACGCCTGGAACGGAAGTGGATCGAGCCGTTCGAAGTCTTCCGCGAGAACTTCGACTGGTTCATGAAACATCGCGCCGACATCGTGGAGCACTGCGTCACGACGGTGCATCAGGATGGCGAGACGACGCACGTTCTGGCGGTCGTCGATCAGAATCAGCTCCAGCATCTGCTGGCGCGCGTCGCCGATCAGGAGGAGTTTCTCTCACCGTTCGGACTTCGCAGTCTGAGTAAGGCGCATCAGCAGCAGCCGTTCATCTTCGGCAATGCGTCGGTCAGCTACGAGCCTGCCGAGGCGGCGACGAAACTGAAGGGCGGCAACAGCAACTGGCGCGGGCCGGTCTGGTTCCCGACGACGTTCCTGATGATCGAGACGCTGCGCAAACTGGAGAAGGCGTACAGCGGAAACGTTCGCGTGGAACTGCGCAACGGACACGATTTCCAGGCCCGCCACGATCCCGATTCCTCCCTCGCCGATACGCGCGCCGACGAAGGCCTCGGCGCCGGCACGACCCGTCCCCGCCGCCGCGGCATGACGCTGACGAACGTCCCCGTTCCGCCTCCGGAAAATACGACCACGCTCACCGGCCTCGCCGCCGATCTCGCCCGCCGCATGACGAACATCTTCCTCCCCGACGCAGACGGCTACCGCCCCGCCCACGGCCCCCGCGGCCACCGCCAGGCCGAGCTCTTCGCCCACGACCCGCACTGGAAGGACCTCATTTGGTTCTTCGAGTACTTCAACGGAGACACGGGCGAAGGCTTAGGCGCATCGCATCAAACAGGATGGACGGCGCTGGTGGCGAGCTTGATCGATGAGTGGAGGGTGTGATTGGCGGCCTCACGACCGTGGCACCTGATGATGACGTGCCTCGATTGCCGATGTGGACGATCGGAAGGTCAGGCGTTGTTCAATCCGACGCTGACCCTGACGTTGTACTGATCGCTAGACCTCCATCGCGGCGAGAGTAATTGCTCGTTCAGCGTCGCCTGACCGCAACCAGCTTCGCAATCGGCACACCGCGGCGCGTGATGATCACTTCCTCACCTTCTTCAACTTTTTTCAGGAGGCGGGAGAACTGAATCTTTGCTTCAGTGATGGTAACTGTGATCATGAGCGTCAGACTGCTACGATTCGTCACGAAGCCGATTGACGATTTCCATCGTCAACGGCGAACTTCCCTTCGGCCGTCGCGGCATCAGCGGCACGCCATTACGAATTTCGGGGAATCCCAGCGATTGTCGTGCGAGGTCTGACAGGACACGTCCGACGGACATCTTCTGACTCACCGCGATGTCCATTACGGCCTGCAGCAGGTCGTCGTCGATTTGAATTGTCGTTCTCATGTTCAGAATGATCCCTCGGTGACCGACGCAGTTCAATACAAACGCGCCGCCAAGAACGGCACCGCCGTCTCCACCCGCAGAATCCGTTCGCCGATCGAGACTGGAGTGAAGCCTACCCGTTCCAGCGACGCGATCTCGGTGTCGATGAAGCCGCCCTCGGGGCCGATGATCAGCGTCACCGGCTCGCGCACGTCGCGCGGGCACGGAACCGAGGCGTGCGGATGCGCCACGAGTGCGCGCGTGCCGCGGGCGACGAACGGCAGTTCGTCTTCGACGAACGGGCGGAAGAGGCGGCGGGTCTCGATCGTCGGCAGGACCGTGTCGCGCGCTTGTTCGAGGCCGAGGATTGATTGCGCGCGCAGGTTCTCGGGGGCGAGTCGGGGCGAGCTCCAATAGCTTTTCTCCACGCGCCAGGCGTTGATCAGCACGATGCGTTTGATGCCGAGCGACGACGCGCCGGCGATGACGCGGTTCAGGACTTTCGGACGCGGAAGCGCGAGGATCAGGGTCAGCGGGATAGGCGGCGACGGATCGCGGTCGAGCATCACGTCCATCTCGAGCGCGTCGTCCGCGAGGAGCGTGATCGTGCCGTGGCCGATGCGGCCGTTTGCAACGCCAACGACCAGCGACTCCCCTGCCGACGCGCGATGAACGTCGCGCACGTGTTGCAGGCGGCGGCCGGTCAGGCGCACGCGCGAGGCGTCGAGAAAGTCGTCGTCGAAGAGAAGGATGAGGTTCACGGGATTGCAACGATAATCCCGTCCGCATGAAGTCAGACGCCCAGTGGAATGCGTTCGCCGCGCGCGAGCCGTACTTCGCCGTCTTCACCGATCCGAAGTTTCTGAGCGCGAACAGGACGGCGAATAACGAGCGCGAGTTTTTTGACAGCGGCTATCTGCTGGTCGATTCAATCTTTCACACGATCAAGCGGCGCATCGATTACGACTTCGCGCCGGAGTCGATCCTCGAGTACGGCTGCGGTCCGGGACGGCTGGCGATTCCGTTCGCGCAAAGAGCCGGTTCGGTCACCGCCGTCGATCATTCGCCGGCCATGCTCGAGACGGCGCGACGCGAAGCGGCGAAGCAAAATGCCGCCAACATTCACTTCAAGACCGTTTCCGAGCTCGCAGGCACGAGGCGAAAGTTCGATCTCGTCAACTGCTACCTGCTCTTCCAGCGCCTGCCGCCAAACGAAGGTCTGGCCCTCTTTCGCCAGCTCCTCGGCTGCATCGGATCGGGCGGCATCGGCGTCTTTCAGTTTCTGTATCGCGGAGAGACTTCGCCGCTCGTCGCGATGACGCGTGCCATGCGCGAGCGAGTTGGCGTCGTCAACGGCATCGCCAACCGGTTGCGCGGGAAGGCGTTCGACGAGCCGTTCATCCCCAGTCACACCTACAACCTCGACGACGTCTTCCGCATCCTCGTCGAGAACCGTTTCGAGATGAGCCACGTCACGTTTGAACATCGCGACGAGATGAGCAGCGCCCTCGTTTTCGTGCAGGCGCCGATCTCGTTTTCGCCGACGGTTGCTGTCAATGAAAGCGAACCCGTTCCGATCGAAACGCCTGCGGGGGCGATGATCGATGTTCGCGAGCTGATCGCGCGCACTTCGATCGACGATCTCAATCGGACGGCAGAAGAGTACTTCTCGTCGCTGAAGGAGTGGGAGCACCACCTCGCCAAGCCGTTCGCCAAACCGGACGAGGCGCCGCCGATTCTGATCAATCTCGCCACGCTGCTGCAGGGGCTGCGGCTTACGCCCGGCATGACCGTGCTGGAATTCGGCGCGGGGACCGGCTGGCTGTCGCGTTTCCTCACACAGCTCGGCTGCCGCGTCATCCTCCTCGACGTTTCCGCGACCGCGTTGCGCATCGCGAAGAACTTGTACGAGCGGCAGCCGCCGATCGGCGAGCGGCCGGCGCCGAAGTTTCTCCAGTTCGACGGCCGGCGGATCGATCTGGCCGATGCAAGCGTCGAACGGATCATCTGCTTTGACGCCTTTCATCACGCGCCGAATCCCGGCGACGTCCTGCGCGAATTCGGGCGCGTGCTGAAGCCGGGCGGCATCGCCGGATTCGCCGAGCCGGGACCGCGGCATTCGCGTACGCCGCTGTCGCAATTCGAGATGCGCACCTACGGCGTGATCGAGAACGACGTCGACATCCACGCCATCTGGCGTACGGCGCGTACATGCGGCTTCCGCGATCTGCAGCTCGCGGTGTTTCACATTCCGCCGTTTCATGTCTCGCTCGACGATTACGAAGATCTGCTCGCCGGCGGTCCGACGACCGTGAGATGGGTCGCGCACACGCGCGACTTCCTCCGGGCCGTGCGCAACTTTTTTCTTTTCAAAGAAGGAACGGAGCGGATCGACAGCCGCAGCGCCGCGGGTCTGTCATCCGAGGTCATTGCGAAGATCACGTCACCAACTGTCGAAGGGCAGCCGATCATCGTCGAAGCAACGGTTACGAACCGCGGCGACGCCATCTGGCTGCCGTCGGATGCGCGGCAGGGCGGCGTCGCAGTCGGTGCGCATCTTCACGATGCGGACGGAAAACTGATCACGTTCGACCTGCATTGGGAGCGCCTCACCGATCCTCCGCGCGAGATCGCGCCCGGCGAAACGGTGACCGTGCGCATGTCGCTGCCGCCGCAGACCGCCGGTCGCTACATGCTCGAAATCGATTGCGTCGCGGCGGGCGTGGCGTGGTTCGCGCAGCTCGGATCGCAGCCGGCGCAACTCCCGCTGGAGGTCATTCGCGCCGATGTATGATGCGCCCGCATGAACATCGAGACCCGCAAAAAAGGTGACGTCGTTATCGTTGATTTTCAGGGGCGCCTCGCGGTCGGCGTCGGCGACGATCTCCTTCCGCGCCTCATCGAGCAGCTCCTCGGCGAAGGCAACCGCAAGATCCTTCTCAACCTCTCCGACATGGACTACATCGACAGCAACGGCCTCGGCGAGTTGGTGCAGAGCCTCAAGGTCTCGGGCCGCCACGGCGCGTCGCTTCGGCTTCTCAAGCCGCAGGATCGCGTGAAGAAAACGCTGAAGCTGACCAATCTGCTGCCGATGTTTACGGTGTACGACACCGAAGCCGATGCGCTCAAAGCGTTCGACTCCTAGCGTTTGACTCCAATCGGCGTCGCTTTCGCGCAAAACAGTCACGCATCCGCGTCGCCCGTTCGATTCTCCTTTTGAATTCGCGTTCCTTCGCTCTATCCTTCGGCTGTGTTCGCGGGTCCGGCATTCCACCCATCGTCTGAGGCGCAGCCTCCGATCGCGCCTCCGTGCGTGATTGACGAGTCCGATTTCGGCGAGCTCTATTCGGACAACCTGCGCCTGCTCGTCGCCATCGCCGTGCGAAAGTTTCAGGTGCCCGAGGTCGATGCCGAGGCGCTCGCGCATGAAGTCTTTCTCTCGTATCTGAAGCGTAAGAATGAAATCCGCGATCTGAATCCGTGGCTGATCGGCGCGATCTGTCACGCCTCGCGCTACTTCTGGCGGCAGCGCGGCCATCGCACCGACCAACTCGATCAGGAGAAGGCGGTGCTTCGTCCCGATCCGGCGTCGGCGGAAATCTTCGACGTGCTGCCGTCGCAGCTTGCGGTGCGCGAAATCCTCGAACTGCTGCCGCAGCGCTATCAGGAGATCCTGCGACTCCGCTACTTCGAGGGTTATAGCATCCGCGAGATCGCCGACTACCTCGGCGTCACGGCGAAGTACGCGCAAAAGCTGGTCGGCAAATGTCTGCGGCTGGCGGAAGAGACGTTCAACGCGCGAGCGAGGAACAAGCGATGAAGCATTCCGACGATCTGCGGCACATCGCCGATTGTGCCGAGTGCCGTGAGCGGTTCACGGCGAACGTGCTGCCATTCGACAGCGCGCGCAGACGCGAACGCGCGAACGAATTCGCGGCGACGGCGGCGCAGCTGCAACGCGAGCGCCACGGCGCTGCCGACGTGGTGACGAACGAACTGCGCGACACGCCGATCGATGACTGGCCGCGTCTGGCGGAGTCTCCCGCGCTGCGCAACAACGCGGCGCTCGAACAGTTGAGCGAGGAAGTGCGGAAGCGGCTGGAACGCAATCCGGCCGAAGCGCTGGCCATCGCGAACGTCGCCACCTCGATCGCCGAATCGATCTCCGGCTATCCGCCGATGGTCATCGCACAACTTCGCGCCACCGCCCTTCGCGATCGCGCGAACGCGCTCCGCTATCTCGGCCGGCTGGACGAAGCATTTGATTCGATCGAAACAGCCGAGGCTCGGCTCAGCGATTTTGCCGGCGCCGCGCACGACCGCGCCATCGTCTGGCTGATCAAAGCGATGATCCTGGCGCAGATGGATCTCTTCGCCGAGGCGGAAGAGATGATTACCGCGGCCAGCGTCGTATTTGCCGACGTCAACGATCCGCCGCGATTTCTTCAGGCGGGTCTCGTCTACGGAAACCTGCTCGGGCGGCAAAAACGTTATGCCGAGGCGCAAAACGTCTTCCGCGATCTTCTCAAGGTGGCCATCAGCAGCCGCGACGTCGAAACCCAAGCGCGTCTGCATAACAACCTCGGTCATTGCGCGGTCTATGTGGACGACTACAGCGGTGCGAATATTCATTTTTCGGAGTCGATTGCCCGATTCACGGATCTCGGACTTCGCGCCGAGGTTCCCCGCACGCATCTGGGCGCCGCGCAGGTCCTTATCGGCAAAGGTCAGATCGAGTCGGGTCTTAGTCGTCTTGAAGACGCGCGCCGCTCGTTCCTCGACCTCAATCTGTTCAGAGAAGCCGGTCTTTGTGCTTTGCGCATCATCGAAGTGCATATCGACCGCGGCGAAACCGCGCGAGCAAGCGATCTCGCTCGTGTTGTGATCGGCGAATTCGAGGCCGCCGGCATCGACACACGCGCCGTTCAGGCAATTGAGAATCTTGAATCCTCAATCAATGCGGACGGTGCGACGGGAGAAACCGTGCGCACCGTCCACGAGTTTGTGCAGAGACTCGCCGCCGAAGAAGCTCAGGCAAGCTGAGTAATTCTTATGGCTTCGGCCACGACCATTCGTCCAATCCGATGATCTGCCGGATGATCTTCGAGATTTTTGAGCCGATGGATGGTTGCGAGCCGCCCTTTGACGAAATCGCATAGATATTCGAGGCGGCGAGAACGGCGATAAGCGATGCAGCAGCAAGACCCCTGGATACACGACGCATAAGCCCTCCGGTTGTGCCCGGCGACGCGCCGGAGCGATGTTTTTCGGGAGGGCGCCCTCACTTCTAGCGTGACGAAAGTGCTGTTTTTGCTACCCCGCTGGTGAGAAATATTTTGCACACGGCGTAGCGTGCCGGACCGGAGTTACAGACTCCTTTTCCGCCGACTTTTGCGGCGTGTTATCGTCTAGGCATTCCTGATAGTCCGAAGCTTCCCGATGCGCCGCTGCCCGCGGCTTTCTCGCCTCCGCCGATGATGTCCGAGGCGATCAGCGATCCACCGCCTGCTCCCCCGCGCGGCGAGATCGACGAGGAAGAGTTCGCCCAGCTGTATGAGCAGAATTGCGGCGTGCTCATCGCGCTGGCGGTGCGCAAGTTTCGCGTTCCGCTCGACGATGCCGAAGCGCTTGCACACGAGGTGTTTCTTTCGTATCTGAAACGCAAGGACGACATCCGCGATCTGCACCACTGGCTCGTCGGCGCGATCTGCAACGCCAGCCGCTATTACTGGCGCCAGCACGGGCGCAACGTGGAGCAGCTCGACACGGAAGTGGCTGACATGCGTCCCGATCCGGCGTCCGCCAACATCGTCGAGATGATGATGGCGCGCATTGCGAGCGGCGAAGCGATGGCGGGCCTCTCGCCGCGCTATCAGCACATCCTCAGGCTCCGCTACTTCGAAGGCTACAGCATCAAAGAAATCGCCGACCACCTCGGCGTGACGTCGAAATACACGCAGAAACTCGTAGCGAAATGCCTGCGCCGCGCCGAGGAGATTTTCAACCGCTCGCAGCCGAGGAAGAAAGAATGAAGCACTCGGACGATGTGGACCATCTCGCCGAATGTCCCGCTTGCCGCCAGCGGTTTGCCGCGAACGTGGTGACGTTCGATCCCGCCGCGCGACGCAATCGCGAACGCGAGTTCTCGTCGACGGCCGCGCGCCTGGAGCGCGAACGCGACGCCGCCACCGATGTCGTGTCCCGCTACCTGCGCGATACGCCGCCCGAGGAGTGGTCGCGCCTCGCGGAGATGCCGGACCTGCGCAATAACGCGGCGCTCGAGCAGATGAGCGATGAGGTGCGGCAGAGGCTGCATCGCAAACCGCGCGAAGCGCTGGCCATCGCCAATCTCTCCGCGTCGATCGCCGAGTCGCTGTCGCCGAGCCAGTACCCGGCGGTGGTGCTGGCGCAACTCCGCGCCACCGCGTGGAAAGACCGCGCCAGCACGCTTCGCTATTTGGCCCGTTACGACGAAGCGATCGAAGCGGCGGACCGAGGCGAGGAAGCGCTGGCGCCGTTCGCCAGTCTCGAATTCGATCGGGCGATCGTCCGGCTGGTCAAAGGGATGATCCTGGCGCAGCAGGAACGGTTCGATGACGCGCAGGCGATTTTGTCGGAGTGCAGGCGAGTGTTTCGGGAGTTTGGGGATACGACAAAGTACGTACAGTCCGGCCGAGCTGAAGCCAATGTCCTCTACAGAGCCTCACGGCACGAGGAAGCTAAGCTTTTACTTCATGAGCTGCTTCGCGATGCTGCCGAAGCGGGAGATGTCGAGTCTCAGGCTGGCATTCACAACAACCTCGGCTACTGTGCGACACACTTAAGTGACTTCGCTGCGGCGAATATCCATTTCTCAGAGGCAGTGGCTAAATTTACAGACTTGGGATTTACCGCGGAGGTGCCACGCACCGAGCGCGGTGCCGGCCTTGTGCTTATTGCCCGCGGTCAAATCACTAACGGCCTGGCTCGCCTTCGCGCCGCACGCAGCGCGTTCCTTAACGCAGGGATGATTGAAGAAGCCGGCTTATGTGCGCTCAATATCGTCGAGGTATTAATTGACCGCGGCCAAAACGCCGACGCACGAGAACTTGCGCAGAATGTGATCAGTGAATTCACCGCTGCAGGCTTGGACGACCGCGCGATTGCCGCGGTCGTCCGTCTATCCGACGCGATTGATGCGGAGGGTGCGACGGCCGAAACCGTGCGCACCACCCACACCATTCTCTCTGCTCTGCAAAATGAGATTCGCGATATAGCGCAGTAATTCAGGGATGTGGCCAATTGAGATCGTCCAGTCCGACGATCTGCCGGATGATCCTGACGATCTTCGATCCGAGTGATGGCTGCGATCCGCCTTTCGATGGGACGGCGTAAATATTCGAGGTGGTGAGCGCGACAAGAAGTGAAGCGACAGCTACGGCTTTGGAGACACGACGCATGAAGCCCTCCGGCGAGTGGCCCGGCGACGCGCCGGGCGGTTTTTCGGGAGGGCGCCCTCTCTCCTAGCGTGACGAAAGGACTGTGCGTGCTACCCCACAATGGGAAATATTTTGCGCACGGAAAATGAGACGGATTGTCCGTCTATGGACCTGATGAGCGTCATTCGCTGCTATTGGCTCAGAAGGCGGCGAAAGAGGATTCCGCCGAGGAGGTCATCGCCCGCGTGGCGATACGGCGCGAGCAGATCGAGGACAATGGCGCGCGTCTCCGCACTCTCCTGCGCTTCGCCAATCAGCGACGCCACGACGCCACCCATCGATCCGTTGAGCAGAGCATCGAACGCCTGCACAAGGTCGTCGCCCTCCGGCGCCGGCACTTCACGCCGAACGATCTCCGCCGCCAGCGCCGCCTTCGACGACCAGCGGCGATAGATCGACGACTTCGCCGTCCCCGCCCGCCGCGCCACCTCGTCTAGACTCAACTCGCGATATCCACCCGCCCGCAGCATCGCCAGCGCCGCTTGGAGAATCTCGGCGTCCGCTTCGGCGCGCCTGGGACGTCCTCTGGTCGCCATTCGCGTCATTCTAAAGGGGACGAGTTCACGCGGAGGCGCGGTGCACGCGGAGAGGAGACGCGACTAGATGCTCTGCCCGCTCGCGGGCGGGTAGTCGTCCGCGCGGACGAGGATCTCGCGCGGCTTGGAGCCTTGCGAGGGGCCGACGATACCGTTGGCTTCCATGATCTCGACGAGGCGAGCGGCGCGGGAGTAGCCGAGTTTGAGGCGCCGCTGCAGATACGAGGCGCTGGCCTGGCCGGTGGAAAGGACCACGCGCACGGCGTCGTCGTACTTCGGATCGTCGAGATACTCGATCCCGTCCGCGCCGCTCTTCTCCTCGGTGATCTTCGTGATCTCTTCGAGGAACTGCGGCTCGCCCTGATTCGCTTTGACGAAGTCGACGATCTTCACGATCTCTTTTTCCGAGACGTACGCGCCGTGAATGCGGCGGATGCGCGCGGTGCCGGGCGGAAGGAAAAGCATGTCGCCATTGCCGAGGAGTTTTTCCGCGCCCTGCGTGTCGAGGATGGTGCGCGAATCGATCTTCGACGCGACCTGGTAGCTGATGCGCGACGGGAAGTTGGCCTTGATCACGCCGGTGATGACGTCGACCGATGGCCGCTGCGTGGCGATGATGAGATGGATGCCGACCGCGCGCGCCTTCTGCGCGAGACGCGTCACGGAGTCTTCGACGTCCTTCGACGCCACCATCATCAGGTCGGCGAACTCGTCGATGATGATGACGATATAGACGAGCGGCTCCGGCATCTTCACCGGTTGCCCTTCCGGCAGCTTCATCGCGCGGCGATAACCGTCGACGTCTTTGAGCAGACTGTTGTACTGATCGATGTTGCGCACGCCGCACTCGGCGAGGCAGCGGTAGCGGTTTTCCATCTCGTTGACCGCCCAGATCAGCGCGACGGAGGCGAGCTTCGGGTCGGTGACGATCGGATGCAAAAGATGCGGGATGTCTTCATACATCTTCAGCTCGACCATCTTCGGATCGATCATCAGCATGCGCAGCTGCTTCGGCAGTGCTTTGTAGAGCAGCGAGACGATCATCGAATTGAGGCCGACGGATTTGCCCGCGCCGGTGGCGCCGGCCACGAGCAGGTGGGGCATGCGCGCGAGGTCGGTAACGATGGCGTCGCCGTGGATGTCTTTGCCTAGCGCGAGCGTCAGCATCGACTGCTGCTGCGTGAAGGCGTCGGTGTCGATGATGTCGCGCAGCGTGATCAGCTCGCGGCGTTTGTTCGGGACTTCGATGCCGACGGTCGATGAGCCGCTGATGCGCTCGATGCGGATCGATTCGGCTTTGAGCGCGAGCGCAAGATCGTCACCGAGGTTGACCACTTTCGCGTACTTCACGCCAGCGGAGGGCTTGAACTCGAACGTGGTGACGACCGGACCCGGGTGATACGCGGTGACTTCACCATCGACGGAGAATTCGCGGCAACGCTCTTCGATGAGGTGACCGATGTCGAGGAAACGCTTGTGGACGTCGTCGTTGATCGTGTCCTGCTTCGGACCGGCCGTAAGCAGATCGACCGGCGGCAGGAGATCGTGCGTGAGGCGCGTCTCGCGTTTTGACGGCGGCGTCTCTTTCTGTTTGCGCTGCGCGGGCCGCGGAATCTGCGGCTTGGGACGCGGCGCGCGGACGGCGGGCGGATCGTCGAGGTAGAGCGGATCTTCGAACTCGCCGTCATCCTCGACCGCGATCGGACGCGAGAGCTCCGCCGCTTCGACCGTGTCCGCTTTCGCTGCCGCCCACAACGCAAACGGGTCTGGCGTCTCCTGCTTCGCCAACTCCTCGGCTGCCTTCCTCAAATCCGCCTTCGTGACTTTGCGAATCTGGAAGCGTCCCGCACCGCGTACTTCGCGCACGATCGGCCCGGCAGTCGGGAGCGGCGCATCGTCATCCTTCGGCACGAGACGCAGCGACGGTCCGTCGAGATGTTTGCGCACGATGGCGGTCTTCATCTTTTCCTTGCGACGGCGTTCGGTGAAGCGCGCCCACTGCAGCGAGAAGGCGCGGCCGAGGGCGATGAGCTTGCGATGCAGGGCGACGAAGATCGCGGCCAGGCTGATGCGCGTGGCGAGCAGCAGACCGATGAGCATCGTCGTGACGAGCACGATCGCGGCGCCGATGCCGTTCAAATTCTTCGATGCGACGCGATTGAGCTCCTGCCCGAGATAGCCGCCGGACGGGATTTGTGCGGCGCGAAGCCACACTTTGCCGAATGCGAGATCGAAGAGCGGCGGCGCGGCCATCACCAGAATCACGAAGCCGATGGCTTTCGTCTGCAGGTACTCGATCTCTTTCGCACAGAAGCGGTTCCAGCCGATGACGAGCAGCGCGGCCGGAAAAAGCAGCGACGCGAAGCCGAAGAAGCCGACGAAAATCCAGGCGACGGTGGCGCCGTAATAGCCGATCCAGTTGGCGACGACACTGTTGGTGGAGGTGTAAAACGCGGAGGAGTCGTCGGAGTGGTAGGTGAGGAGCGCGAGGGAAAGACAAATGCCGGCCGCCAGGATGACGATCCCGATCAGCTCCCCTCCCCGTCTGCTCCTGGCAAATTGCAGAAGTTCCATCTCACACCCTACACGTTATCTGCAATTGCGAAGAGTAACAGAAAACGCGGTTGCGAGGTCGCGGGGGTTCGCGGTTGCTGGGTTGCTGGGTTGCTGGGTTGCTGGGTTGCTGGGTTGCTGGGTTGCTGGGTTGCTGGGTTGCTGGGTTGCTGGGTTGCTGGGTTGCTGGGTTGCTGGGTTGCCGGGTTTTAGTCTTTACTCAGCAACTCAGCAACCTAGCAACTCAGCAACCCGTTCACCGCGGAACCGCTTCGTCAATACCCCGGCCGCGGATTCTTATCCGGGTCGCCGACGGGGAAACTGCCTTGCATGTTCAAGTGGCCGGTGCTGCACGTCGTGATCGTGCAGAAGTAGAGGTACGTTCCTTCGGCGTCGAGCGTGACGGTCTTCTCAATGACCGGCGCATCCGGCGGCACGGTCAGGTCAAGGACGATGCCGCCTTCTGCGTCGACAAGCCGGAATCCATGCGTGGTGTCGTGGCCGCTGACGCGGAATGTGACCGTGTCACCCGGCTTGAGCATGCCCTGCACAATCGCGGGCGAGATGGTGATCGTGGAGCTCCGCTCCGTCACATTGAACGTATTGCCCTGCGCCGGCGGGGTCACCGTTACGCCCGTATCCTCGGCTGCAGGAATGTATGTGGGGTCGGTCGTGCCGCCGTCGATCACAGATCCGTAGGCGACGATCGGCTGATCGGAGGAGTAGCTGAGCCATGCGTCGCTCAGATCGGCGTTGCCCGGAACCGAGTCCGCATAACCGATCAGACCTCCCGGCGCGATGACGCCGTACGGCGGCATCACGATCGTTTTCGGATTGCCAACCAGCGCGTTGTTCTTGTCGTAGAGGCGGAAGGTGACGTTCGCGGTGAGGGCGTTCGGATTCGCCGCTCCGACGTTCGTACGGAACGCTCCGCCTGCCTGCAGCTGGATGATCACGCCCTTCGCTTTCGCGGCCGAAGCATCGACGCCGGCGACGAATTGGCCGAGCGTGCCGGAACTGGAGACGGCGTAGATACGCTGCGTGGCGACGAAGTCATCGTCGGACTTGAGACGGATCGCTCCGAGTCCGCTGCTGTGGAAGAGCGACGCCACGACGTCGTTGTAGACGACTTGCTGGCGCTTGAGAACCGTGATCGGCGCGAGCGGCTGGACGCTGGAGTTGTCGACGTTACCGACCGGCAGGTAGTACGCCTGAATCTGAATGTCCTTCGTCGTCGACGGATTGAAGATGCGCGCGTCGGTGCGGAAGGTGCCGCCGGCAGTCGTGCCGCCGATGCTGAGCCAGACTTCCTTCGCCGAGGCGGCAGTGGTGATGAGCAGGATGGTGGTCAGTGCGAGAAGTCGCAGGCGCATGGTGAATCCTCCGTGATGGTTGAAGATTCTACATTGGCAAACTTGTGAAAGTGAGCGCCATCACGTCCGTCACCGTTTCGTTTCGCGCACCGTAGCGCCGTCGGCTCGACGGCTGGACCGCCAGCGGCTCGCTGGCAATACACGCGCGCCGCCGAGCCGGCGGCGGTCCAGCCGGCGGGCCGCCAGCGCTACGAATCGCGCCGATAATGCGCGTCCGATGAACTACCCGCTCGAACCTGACTCTACCGAAATGCATCGACTCGTCGACGGCGCCATGCGGCGCATCGTCGCGCACATCGAGTCGCTGCCGTCGCAGCCGGCGTCGAACGTCGACGGCGCGGTGGAGCTCGCGCGAACGTTGATCGAGCCGTTGCCGAAGCGCGGCATCGCGTACGAAGAGCTGCTCGACTTTTTGTTCGATGAAGCGATCCCGCGCTCCTTCAACGCTGCCGGTCCGGGCTATCTCGCCTACATCCCGGGCGGTGGCATCTTCCACGCCGCGGTGGCGGACCTGATCGCCGATGCGGTGAACCGCTACGTCGGCGTCTGCGCGCCGGCGCCGCTGCTGGTGCAACTTGAGGCGAACGTGGTGCGCTGGTTCTGCGAGATCGTCGGTTTCGGAGCCGGAAGCGGCGGCACTCTGACCAGCGGCGGATCGCTGGCCAACCTCACCGCGATCATCGCCGCGCGGCGCACTGTTCTCGGCGACGACTTCTCACGCGCAACGCTGTACTGCGGCGATCAGACGCATCACGCGTTTCAGAAGGCGGCGGTGCTGGCCGGATTTCCGGCGGCGAACATCCGCGAGATTCCGAGCGACGCGAAGTTTCGCGTCCGCGTCGATCAGATGGCGGAGCGAATCGCCCGCGACCGCGCGAACGGCTTCACGCCGTTCATGCTCTGCGGCAGCGCGGGAACGACGGCGACCGGCGCGGTCGACGATCTCGCCGAGCTGGCACAACTCGCGCGCGCAGAGTCGCTCTGGTTCCACGCGGACGGCGCGTACGGCGCGTTCTTCATGCTCACCGATCGTGGACGCGCCGCGATGCGCGGGATCGAGCAGGCGGATTCGATCATCCTCGATCCGCACAAGACGCTCTTCCTCCCCTTCGGCACCGGCGCGCTGGTTGTGCGCGATGCGTCCGTGCTCCGCCGCGCGTACAGCTTTCACGCGGAGATCCTTCCGCAATTTCAGGAAGGGGCGGAGCTGATCGATTTCTGCGAGATCTCGCCGGAGCTCTCTCGCGACTTCCGCGGACTGCGCGTCTGGCTTCCGCTGAAGCTATTCGGCATCGAACCGTTCCGCCAGCAGCTCGAGGAGAAGCTCGACCTCGCCGCGTGGGCCGCCGCGGAGCTGCACAAGATCGAGGGCATCGAAGTGACCGCCGAGCCGCAATTGTCGATCGTCGGATTTCGCTTGGTTCGTCCGGGCGCCGATCTCGACGCGCTCAATCACGAACTGATGGCGCGGATCAACGCGCGCCAGCGGGTGATGCTGACCGGCGCGGTGGTGGACGGCAAGTTCGTCATCCGCATCTGCGTGGTGTCGCATCGCACGCATCGCGATCGGATGGAGATGTGCCTCGAAGACATCCGCGGTGCGGTGGAATCCTTGAATTGATTCACCACAGAGACACTGAGGACACAGAGGCCTCTGCGCACTCTGTGTCTCTGTGGTGAAAAGTTAAGTCACCAGATCGAGCACCGTTTCGCAGCGTCGCGGACCATCTTGTCGCCGTCGGTGCAGTGGTACGCCTTCCAGAACTCGGGCATGTTCTGCACGGTGCCGTTGACGCGGAACGGGCCCTGCGCGTGCGGGTCGGTCAGGGCGCGGCGCGTCGCTTCCTGCGGCGACATGTTCTCGCCCCACACCTGCGCGAATCCGAGGAAGAAGCGCTGCTCGGGGGTGAAGCCGTCGATCGTCTGACGCTGCTTCCCTTCCAGCGACTTCTCATATGCGCGAAGAGCGATCGTGGCGCCGCCTAGGTCGGCGACCGATTCGCCGTTCACCAGCTTGCCGTTGATGTTGATCCCCGGCGCGACGTTGAACTCGCTGTACTCATTGGCCACGCAATCCGTTCGCGCCTGAAAATTCTTCAGATCCTCCGGCGTGAACCAGTTGCGCAGATTGCCCTGCGCGTCGTACTTCGCGCCCTGATCGTCGAAGCCGTGCGTCATCTCGTGACCGATGACCGTGCCGATGCCGCCGTAGTTGTACGCGTCGTCCGCATTCGGATCGAAAAACGGCGGCTGCAGGATGCCGGCCGGGAAGGTGATGTTGTTCTGCGGCGGGTTGTAGCTGGCGTTGACCGTGGGCGGCGTGAAGAAGCCCCATTCGTTCGGATCGTCGGGATGACCGATGCGCTCGATGTTGTGGTGATACGCCCACGCCCGCGCTGCCTGCGCGTTGGCGGCGTACGAGGCGCGGCTGATGTTCAGCGCCGAGTAATCGCGCCATTTGTCGGGGTAGCCGATGCGGCGCTGGAAGGCGTTCAGCTTGGCCAGTGCGTTGGCTTTCGTCTCCGGCCCCATCCACGTGAGGGTCGGGATGTCCTCGCGCAACGCGCCGACGAGGTTGTCGATCAGCGAGCTCATTTTCGCTTTTGCTTCGGGCGTGAAGTTGCGGCGGACGTACTCCTGTCCGAGCAGCTGGCCGATGCTGGCGTCGGCGGCGCGCACGCAGCGCTTCCACCGCTCCTGCTGTTCCTTCGTGCCCGACAGCGTGCGGCCGCTGAAGTTGAAATCCTCGTTCACGAACGCGCTGGAGAGATACGGCGCGGCGCTGTCGACGACCTGCCAGCGCAGCAGAGCTTTCCAATCCTCGAGAGGAACGTCGTTGAGAAGCTGGCTGACGGTCTGGATGTACTTCGGCTGCGAGACGTTCACGGTCGTCGTGTTGACGCCGAGGTTCTGGAGATAGGTCGGCCAGTCGACGGCGGGAGCCATCGAAGCGAGCTCCGTGACCGCGGTCGGATGATAGGTGTTCTCGGGGACGCGCTGCTCGACGCGGGTGAGCTGCGAGGAGGCCAGCTTCGTTTCGAGATCGAGGATGCGCTTGGCGTCGGAGTTTGCCTGATCGGCGCTCTCTCCCGACAACGCCAGCATCTTGGTGACGTGATCGATGTACTGGTTGCGAATGGTCTTGAAACGATCGTCGTCGCGCAGGTAGTAGTCGCGGTCGGGCAACCCGAGCGCGCCGGTACCGAGCGAGGCGATGATCATCTTGCTGTTCTTCTGATCGTTCGTGCCGCCGATGCGGAAGAGCGGTCCGTAGCCTTCGGTGTGAAGCTGATTGAGCTCGCTGAGCAGGGAGGCGCGGTCGCTGATTGCGTTGATGCGGTCGAGCTCCGGCTGGATCGGCGTAACGCCGGCGGCCTCGATGGCCGGCTCGTTCATGCAGGCGGCGTAAAAGTCGCCGACCTTCCGCTCGGCGCTGCCGGGGGCGGCGTTGGTCATGGCCGCATCCTCTTCCAGGATCTTGTGAAGCACTTCGCGGTTGCGCTCGGCCAGCTCTTCGAAACGGCCGTAGCGCGAGTACTGCGCCGGCAGCGGATGCGTGTCGCGCCACTTGCCGACGGCAAAACGGTAAAAGTCATCGCAGGCTTTGACGCTGGTATCCATCGCGGTGAGATCGAAGCCGTGCGGTCCGAGGTACGCGGGCTTGGCGGAAGCCGCGGGGGGCGCGGTTTGCGACGATCCACATCCGATGGTGAGTGCGGTCAGGACGATGACCGCGAAGGCGAGAGTACGGCGCATGTTCGTTCCTCCAATGGGGTCCAAAGTTTGCGGCGGGATGGTATGCAAAGCCGCGGCAAACGTGACGTGAACGAATGGTGCCAAGTATGCGGGCGCGGTCTCGCGGTTGCGGGGTCTCGCGGGGGCGTTGGGTTGCTGGGTTGCTGAGTTGCTTGGTAGGCACATCGACCACATGTTTGTTGGTCTGCCGGTTTCACTCAGCAACTTAGCAACTCAGCAACCGAGCAACCCAACCACCTCGAGACCGCGTAACTGCGAGACGGCGCTACTTCGCCGGCCGCACGATCGCGTTGATCGCCGCGAGCACCTTCAGCGACTGCTTCGACGTTCCGCCGGTGGTCAGTTCGGTGGGGCCGTCGGTCATGATCGCTTTGTGGCCGTGCTTCTGCCACCAGTGGCCGACGTAGAGCAGCTCCCCGACTTTGCCGATCACGAGCTCGCCTGAGGCCGCGCGGCCCGTCGTGCGCAGCTCGACGACGAGGAGGTCGCCCTCTTCGATGCCCGAGTCTCGCATCCTGTCTCCTCGGGCGCGGAAAACGACTTCGCCTTTCTCCATCACCGAGACCGGCAGCGGCGCCGTCTCGCCGGAGAGCTCGACGACCGCTTCACCCTGCCGGATCTCGCCCGCGATCGGCACTCCCTGCGGTCCGTTTTTGTCCGCGACCGCTCCGACTCCTGTGCGGCGGCGAGAGATGTCGAGCCGGAGCGGAGGCATCTTCGGGAAGTGCGCGACCAGTCCGCTGCCGGACGAGGCGCCGTTTCCGTGGTCGAGGATCGTCTCAGCGTGAGCGAGGAGCGACTGGGCGTGGAAGGCGTCGGCGTGCGCCTCGCGGATCGTGTCGGCGAGGATGGAGAGGTTCACCGGATTGGCCGACGAGGTCGGGGTCTGGACCGTGAGCGGCCCGAGGTTGATTTCGGAGAGATCGAGGACGTTGGCGACCTTCTGCAGGACGTTGATGGAGACGTTGGCGCCTTTTTCGAGGGCAGCCAGGTGGCGGCGGCTGACGTCGGCAAGGCGAGCCAGGCGGGCCTGAGTGAGGCCGCGCTTGATCCTGGTCGAGCGTACGATTTCTCCGAGCATGGGCGAATTAGTAACGTATAAGTTACTAGTTTCCGGCAATGTAAGCAACTAACGACGGTTGCCTCCGCCCATGACCGCGAAGGGGTTGCACACCCCTCAAAATGCCGGTCAGGGCGGGTGCGAAGCCGCCGCTGCCGACACAGACTCGCATAAGGGGTGACGAAAGCGAGGATTTCCACCCCTCGTGGACCACAAATAGTTTGACCGGCAAAAAGGAACATGGGGTGATGATTGCTCAGGAACGAAGTCACGAAGGCAGGATTTTGCTCTTTGCCTACCGAAATTGACCGGATTTCCCTCGGCCTCTCCGCCCGTACCGATTGACACCTATCATGCATCGGCATAAGATGCACTATATTGCACATGCCGACACGACTCGAGCAGTACCTGAAAAGCCGCGGGATCAAACCGGCGCACCTCGCACGCGAATCGGGGTATAGCCGGCAGCACCTCTTGCGGATCCGAATGGGACGGATGGAACCGACACGCCGCTGCATCGCCGCGATCATCGCGGCCGTACGGCGTCTGGCACATGAGCCAGTCCGGGCCAACGACCTGTTCGATCTGGAAGAAGAGGAGCGCTGAGGGCACCGAAAGGTGCGGAATCCTGCACTCGCGTGGTCGCTGGAGGAGCAGCGAAAGAAGACGCGAATCGGAGGCAGAATCTACGAGAGGTAGTTTGAACGATTTCGCTTCAGCGTTCTCAAGCTTGATTTCGTTCTACGCACCGGAGAGGCAATGTTGAATAGTGAATGTTCAATGTTGAATGTTGAATGAAGCCCAAACCGGTGGCAAACCGGAGGTCATTCAACATTGAACATTCACCATTCACCATTCAACATTTCGCTCTTGACTCAATCCCCCCCAATCGGCGGTCCCGGCGGAACTTCCGGCAGCTTCGGCTGCGTGCGCGGCTGGTCGGGACGATCGAGGAAGCGGGTGATGTCGTCGCGTAGCGCGTGGCGATGCGCTAACTCGGCTTCGTCGCGAATCGAGACGTCGCTCAGTTTGGCGATGAAGCGTCGCAAGCCTTCGCTGGCTTCCGCCCGCACCTGCGGATCGGCATCGCGGTTTGCGGCGAGATCCATGAGCCGGGTCGCTGTCAGCCGCGCCGTTCCGCGCATGATCGCGCCGCGGTAGCCGGTCTCGCGTTTCGTGACGGTGGAGAGGATGTCGTCGACGACTTCGTTGAAATCGGGATTCGCTGCATCTTCGGCGTGGAACTGCACCAGCCGCGCGGCGCGGCGCGCATCGAGGAGTGCGGCGAGAGTGATGTCAGCGGACGACATCGCAGCGCTGACCGGATCGAAGGCCGGCGTGGTGCGGTGCTCGAACAGCTCCGTGTTGCTGGTGACGTCGACGTTGCCGCGCGGCGGAATCAGCGCCACGATCCGCGGCGGAATCTCCAGGAAGGTTGGATCGAGCGTGGAAAGAACGGCGTTCAACGCATCACGTTGCGCGGCGGCGGGCAGGATGCGCCGCGTCGGCGCCGGAACCACCCCTCCCTCTTCCTTCACGCTGTACGTGTAATCCAATCCGCCGATCGATTTCGCTGCCGCTTCGAGCTGATAGCGATGATGGAGGTACAGCGGCACGAGCATCTCTTCGAGCTGCGCCAGCGGCGTGCCGGCCGGAATGTTGCGCAGGCCGAACTGCGAGAGGGCGATGCGGCGCACATCGATCTCGTGGCGCAGCATCTCAACGTTGTTTCCTGCCACATCCCACACCGACGCGGACGGATGCGCGGCGCTGACCGGACGCGATTCCGGATCGGTGATGAAGAGCGGCGCTTCGCGGACGATGCGATCGAGCTCGCGCGCTTCGTCCGCCGGCGCGAACTGCGCGTACGCGTAACGGATCACCCACTTGTCGTACGAGCCGATCCCTGTCGCGTAGGCGTCGGACAGATCGAGCTTGCCGTTCGTGATTTTGACGTAGGGAGACGGATAGTCCATCACCGACGCACGGCCGTAACTCGACGCGGCCATGTTGTGATCGAGTCCCAGCGTGTGGCCCGTTTCGTGCGCGGCCAGCTGGCGGATGCGCGCCAGCGCCATCATCGACGGCGACGTCGCCGGGTCCAGCGATGACAGCGCCCGATCGTGCAGCTCGTCGAACTGCGGGATCAATCCTTCCGCGATCATCACGTCCTGGCGAATGCGCAGCGACCCGAGCGTGACGTTTCCTTTGATGATCTCGCCCGTGCGCGGATCGATGACCGCGGCGCCGTACGACCAGCCGCGTTGCGCGCGATGCACCCAGTTGATCATGTTGTAGCGAAGGTCCATCGGATCGGCATCCGGCGGGAGCACCTTCACCTGAAACGCGTTGCGGAATCCGGCCGCTTCGAAGGCCTGACTCCACCACGAAGCGCCTTCGATCAGCGCGCTGCGGATCGGCTCCGGCGCGCCGGCGTCGACGTAGTAAACGATCGGTTCGACCGGCTCGGAGACCGCGTCACTCGGGTTTTTCTTTACTAACCGGTGCCGCGCGATCCACTGTTTTTCAATCGGTCCGGTGAACGGGCTGGCGTAGTCGAAAAAATCGACGCTGAATACGCCGACGCGCGGATCGGCGCGCCGCGGCGTGTAGCCGGGCGGCGGCAGCTGCACGAACGAGTGATGCTCGCGCACGGTGACGCTGTCCGGAATCGGCGTGACGCCGCTGACAAAGTTTCCCGGCCGATCGCTCGCTTGAAACGTCAGCACCGCCTCGACTTCTGTGTTCTTCGGAAAGACCTTCGTGCGCGGCAGGTAGATCGCGCTGCGATTGCGATCGAGCGCGTAACTCCCCTGCTGCGTCTGGCGCAACGTGCGGGTGACGCCCTGCTGATCGCTGAGAAAAAAGTCGGTGGCGTCGACGAGGACTGAATTGGCGTCGCTCGCTTCTACTTTGAATGACCACATCACCGATCGCGCAAATGAGTCGGCGACGGCTTTCCGCTCCGCCTCATCGTTGCTGATCGCGCGGAAGCGGTAGTTGCTCGCCGTCATCAACACCTTTGGGCCGATGCGATCGAATGTAACGATCTGCGTCTGTCCCATGAGCCCACGATCGAGGCCGATCGGGTTGGAGCCGACGCCGGCAGGGAGCGACGACTGATACAGCAGCTCCTCGCCGAACCGCGAGATCTGCATCAGCAGCTTGCCGTTCTCCGCGTCCCAGTAGAGAGGGATGTAGCCGTCGAGCTTCTGGAGCTTGGAGGTCTTCGTCTCCATCGGCGACTTCTCGACCGGCTTTGGTGCAGGCGGAGCTGTCGTCGCGCATGCGGTGAGCAGGAGTAACGATGCTACGAACCGTTTCATGGGGCGATTCTCTCACCACAGAGTCGCAGAGAGCACAGAGGTTCTCTGAGTCTCTGCGGTGATCTCAGCGAATCGTCTCAACGCCCTTGAGATAAGGACGCAGAACAGCAGGCACCCGCACCGACCCATCCTCATTCTGGTAATTCTCGAGGATGGCCACGATGGTTCGTCCGAGAGGCAAGCCCGATCCATTGAGCGTGTGCACGAAGCCGCTCTTCTTCTCGGCGGTCCGGTACTTGATGTTCGCCCGCCGCGCCTGGAAATCGCCGAAGTTCGAGCAGGAGCTGATCTCGCGATACGTCTCCTGTCCCGGCAGCCACACTTCGATGTCGTAGGTCTTCGCGGCGGTGAAACTCATGTCCCCGGTGGAGAGCGTCATCACCCGATAGTGCAGACCGAGCGCCTGGAGCACGGCTTCGGCGTCGGCGGTGAGTTTTTCGTGCTCGTCCCACGATGTCTCGGGCGTGGTGAACTTCACGATCTCGACTTTCTCGAACTGGTGCTGGCGGATCAGGCCGCGCGTGTCTTTGCCGTACGAGCCGGCCTCGCTGCGGAAGCAGGGTGAGTACGCGGTGTACAACAGCGGCAACTTCGCCGCATCCAGAATCTCCTCCCGATGCAGATTCGTCACCGGGACTTCGGCGGTCGGGATGAGGTAGTAATCGCGGTCCGTCAGCTTGAAGAGATCCTCTTCGAACTTCGGCAGCTGGCCCGTGCCGCGGAGTGAGTCGGCGTTGACCATGAAAGGAGGGACGACTTCGGTGTAGCCCTGCTGCTCGTGGACGTCGAGCATGAAATTGATCAGCGCGCGATTCAGCTTCGCGCCGGCGCCGGTGAGGATGGAAAAACGGGTGCCGGTGATTTTCGTCGCGCGGTCGAAGTCGAGGATGCCGAGCGCTTCGCCAATGTCCCAATGCGCTTTCGGGGTGAAGTTGAAGGACGGCTTCTCGCCCCACGTGCGTTCGACACGGTTGTGGGTTTCGTCGGGACCGATGGGAACCGATTCATGCGGGACGTTGGGGAAGTACAGCTCGACGTTGCGAAGATCGGCTTCGATCGCGGTCAGTTTCTCGTCGAGCTGTTTGATCTCGTCACCGACGCCTTTCATCGCTTCGATCTGCGCGCTGGCGTCCTGCTTGTTCTTCTTGAGATTGGCGATCTCCTGCGACGCCGCGTTGCGCTTCGCCTTCAGCGATTCGACTTCGGCAATGCTCCGGCGGCGCTCCGCTTCGAGTTCGAGGAACTTATCGAGATCGACGTTCGCGCCGCGATTTTTCAGCGCGGTGCGATAGGCATCCGCGTGCTCGCGGAGATATTCGCGGGAAAGCATGGCGCGCGATTCTAGCAGGCGGCTCGTAGCGTCGACCCCGTAGCGCCGACGGCTCGTCGGCTGGACCGCCAGCGGCTCGCTGGCGGTTGTCGGTACGCGCCGCCGAGCCGGCGGCGGTCCAGCCGGCGGGCCGCCGGCGCTACGGGCTACTTGCGCGCGGCGCGAGTACGAACCGCTGAAGGCATCGACGGAACGGGATCGATCAGATCGCCGGTGATGACGAGCGCGTAGCTCTGGCGCGGACCGCCGCCGAGATGCGCCGCGTTCACGGAAATCGTGTAGAGGCCGGACATCGGCTGATCGATCGAGATCGCCTCCACGTTGTTCAGGCGATCGGGCTGGCCGGGGTGGAGAGAGTCGTTGCCGAGGAGCGGGAGGCCGGTGGGGTCGGTGATGCGGAGGTCGAGATCGTTGACCAGCTCCGGCGTCGAATCGGAAACGCCGCGCGGCGTACCGGCGGGATCGGTCCAGACCAGCACTGCCTTTAGCGGCGTTCCGCCGGCGACGTTCAACCGCAGGGTAGCGGTTTCGTTCTGCGCCAATCCCTGCAGGAGCGGCACGTCGACGATGCGCGTGCGCTGACGGTCGCCGGGGAAGTAGAGCGCGTCGTCGAGAACCGGGAAGCCGAAGCCCTGCTCGTAGTTCGGCGCCGGCTTCGCGTCGGTGAGGCCGCTGTTGTAAATCCAATCGTACGGAACGGAACGCGCGGCGGCGATCAGCGTCGCCTTCAGCAGCGCCGCGCTCGGGACGAACGCATGCGACTGCGTGGCCACGCCGGTCGGATAGAAACCGTCCGTGTAGTACTGGCGCACCAGCGCCGCCTCGCCGGCCACCGATGGCGCGGACCACGACGTGCCTGACTGCTGCGACTGAATGCAGTCGTTCGACATTACGTTGCCGTCGCTATCGCCGGCCAGGACCCACGACGGCGCGACCACGTCCGGCTTGATGCGGCCGTCGCGGGTCGGGCCGACCAGCGAGAACGGCGTCACCACGTCGTCGTACGGATGCGCGCTGGAGTAGCGCGTGCCACCGACCTGCATCGTGTTCTTGGCGCAGCCGGGCGCGGGGACGGTGCTGGCCTGCGGCGGCACGTTCGTCGACTGATTGCCGGTGTCGAAGACGACGAGCATGTCGGGATGCGAATAGACGAACGCGTCGACGTCGCGCGCGCCGGCGGAGTAGTTGCCGGTCGGCGTGGGGAGAAACGACGGCGTGTTCTGGCGATCGCCCCACGAATTCGAATGAATGCGCGCGCCCTGCTTGTACGCCTGATCGAGAATCGGGGTGAGGTTGACCGGACAGCCGAATCCCGGCCGCTGGCTGCAGTTGTCGCCGCCGATGAAGCCACCGTCCTGCACGATCAGCTTCGCGCCGGGCGCGATGCCGTCCGCGGCGTAGTCGTAAAAGAGCGGCGTGCCCTTGTCGCCGGCGGCAACGGCGGCGGCGAGCGTGCCGTGGTACGCGTTGTCGTACGCGGTCGGGTCTTTCGGATCGTCGCAGCCCTTGGCGAACGGAAACTGATCGCAGGAGTAGAGAAAATCGTACGCGATGACTTTGCGGCGGCTGGTATCGACGTTCGACGAATTCAAACCGTTCGCCGGCGATCCGGTATTGATCGGCGGCGCGGAGCCATCGGGCTCCCTGAAGTAGCAACTATCCCAATCGAGGCCGGTATCGAGGACGGCGATGATCTGCCGCTGGCCGTAGATACCGTGATCGAACAGCGGCGTATCGGCCGTGAACCATCCCGATTGTGTGGAGCGGAAGCTGATGTCGTCAGCGAAGGCGACGGTGGCAGCAGCGAGGACGATGGCCGCAAATAACTTGCGCATTGGGGAGGGGAACGGGATGCGGGATGCGTCGCATTCCGTGTGGTTTCGCGGTCTCGCGGTTGCGCGGTCTCGCGGTGGAGGGTGCCGGGTTGCCCCGTTTCGGTGGACAGTTATTAAGTTGCGCGATGCCTCGTATGCCGGCGTTCGTAGTTGTTGGGTGAAAGGTAGTCGATCGACGAATGCCGTCGATGCAGGTTGTACCAGCTTTCGATGTAGGAGAAGGTGGCAGCTTTCGCTTCGGCGATGATCTGG